>Ga0154020_10000175_pt1 | contig 75585 bp, 63 predicted proteins | sample Klosneuvirus_201_FD_109709 | JGI IMG/M metagenome (GOLD analysis project Ga0154020, IMG submission 109709) | Active sludge microbial communities from wastewater, Klosterneuburg, Austria - Klosneuvirus_20160825_MG | ecosystem: Engineered > WWTP > Aerobic digester > Activated sludge | place...
AACATTCTCTTTTGAAGAATCCATCGTTACAATAATTTTACCCTTATTAAAATCAATTGCCTCTACAGAATTATTGATGATATTTGATAAGACACGCTTCAGTTCTGTGGCATTCGCTTTAACAAAAGCTATTTCTGATAAATCAATATTAGGTTCAATTTCCATTCCAGATTTATCTCTATATTGAACTCTTTTCTCAGAAACAATAGTATCAACCAACAGTCCAATTAATATATCATCTCTATTTGAAGTCTCACTAAACTCATCTTCTTGATGAGTGATAACTCCATATTTGGTTTTACTTTTTTCAAGAAGACAGTTCGCAATATCATTAATTCGTTGAACTGAGTTACGAATTAAAATTCTTTGTTCCTCTTGCAATTGAGGTAAATGCCCTATAATCATATTCAATGCCGACAATGGTGACCTAATGTCGTGAGAAATCTGAGCGGCCAATTCAGCGCTTTTTTTAAGCAATGCATTTTCATTTTCTGATACTAATTTATCTTGATAAATTTTGTTCTTCAGAATAATTTTTAAACTTTCTTCCCATTCTTCACTTATTTTAACTTCAGAAGTACCATTAATTGTAGATGATAATCGAAAAATTTGTTCAATTTCACTAGTCAATAATAGTAATTGACTAGAAAAATACTGAACCACTATTGATGCCACTAACAGTGAAACTGCAGAACCAATAAGAAAAAAACTAATACTTAAACGTGAATCTGATCGACTTAACCAATAGTAGAGTCCAACAGGAAGCAGGGAAATCAGTAATGTTAATATTTTCAGCTGAATTCTTAAACTTTTACTTTTCGTAATTCTATACTCTTGAAATTTTCTAGGATCTACAGCTCGTGAAAAAACAAGAAGTAGTCCGAAAAACCAAAAAAAATCAAAATATGAAAAAGCTAATTTTCCCATTGTCAAAAATTCGTATTGTATACCCCAATCGACTAATCCAATAAGCAAGATCCCGATTGCAAAACAAGCGTCCGCCAAATCAAATGATAAAATTATGGCAAGATAAGAAATAACAATAAGTGGAATTGACGTACTCATTTCAGTAATTGTAGCTAAGGTGTTAAAATTAAATGTATCACCTTTAGTAATAAGAAGTAAAAGTGGTTGGAATAAAAAAGATATTGTTGCTCCAATTAATATTATCACAGGTACTACTGAAATCTTATACCAAATAAATATTTTGATAGAATTTTTAACTTTTTGATAAATTGCCATTGCAATAAGAATAAAGCCAATTGAATAAATAACACTTGTTGATAAATAAAAGTTTATGTTATTTGAATTTAAATTTAGTTTGTAAAGTTGAATATAATAACTAAGATCAGCTACCATTATAAATAATAGCCCAACTGATAAAAGGTAATTACGATTCCTAATCAGTAAAAAAATTGACGCCGCAGTTAAAATTGCTTGAACAATATATAAAACATCGGATTTATAGTTAAAATTTGAACAATAGTAGCAAATCAGAATTAGTAAAGTGCTCCATAGCCATCGCGGTAAATATAAAATCATGGTTTCATCACCTGTAATGCAATTTCTCTCACTCTGAGATTTGAAACAAGTTGATTCCATGATTCCATTGTAAAGGGATCTGGCCTACCATGATTAGTAAGATATATAAAAAAATCTTGTTTTTCTGGTCGAATACAAATAAACGCACCCGCACCACCAGCCTTTTCTAAAGTCATCTCAGACTTGAGCCCTCCAATATAGCTTTGATTGTAATCATGTTGCTCCCATCCAAACAATTTTCTACCAACTCCTAACGATTCATAAAAGGACCACTCATTATTTAGTTTTCCTGCATTGTTTTGTTTTAATTTTAAAAAAAATGCATCATTTTTTAATCGACTCAACCAATGTCTGCAAAAAATTACCAAATCAGTACCTGTTGTAAAAACACCATCACAACCTAGTGGTTTCGCCAAAAGTCTGTCTTGTGCATCATCGACAACTCCCCAAGACTCACCAAATCCTGCGATGCAATCTTTAGAAATTTGTGAAATATCATAAGTTGTATTAAGCATTCCAATTCGTTGCCAAACATGCCTTTTGCTCAATGTATCTAAATTCGCTCCTCCGACTCTCTCAAGACAAAGGCCTAATAACCGATACCCCACATCAGTATATTCAACAGAACTCCCTGTCATGAATCGTATAGGTGCTTGAAACATTTCATGCCATAATTCTTCGGAAGTATAATAATCCTTACAGAAATCCTCATCTGAAATACCTGATTGATGCAAAACTAAATCCAGAACTTTAATATTTGCTATTTCATTTTTATGAAATTCAGGAAGATATTTTTGAACTCTATCATTTAAATTCATTAACCCTAAGTGAAGAAATTCCTCCAGTAAACTAACAGTCGCTACTACTTTTGAAATAGATTGTATGTCGAAATACGTCGAGTTGGTTACTGGACTTTGCGATGTAGTGTGTACATTCCCAAATGATTTTTCACAGTAAATATTCTTCTCTGATCCTGAAATTATAATGGCACCAACAGTATTTGTTTTTTCAAATACTTTTTTCATGATTTTTGATAAAATCTCATGAGAATCTTGATATTTCATGAAATTGTCCTCCAGATAACATTTTATAAATTACATTTAACTTTGCGGTTCTTTACCAAGTCCAAGTTCTTTGATTAAAATCCATTACCGTATTTATTTAAATAATTGTTAAACTGGATGTAATTCAATTGTGTATATCAAGTGTTAATATCAACATTAATTAATAACATATTTTTTAGAAAAAACTGTTACAACTAGTTTTATAAACTCATTTACAATACCAATGAGCACACAAGCTGAAATTGATTTACTCCTAAAAATAAAATATAATCTCTCATATTATCTACCCACTAACTTTTTTAATATTAAAAGGTAAATGTAAAAGAAATTAATCTAGAATAGAAGCTGTTATTATTTTAGACAGAATGACAATTTTCGTCCGATTTTGAAATAACACAGATATTTTACTCGACGTAAAGTTTAAAAATCTCAATTCTTGTGGCATTTTTAGTACGTAATCAAAATAAATTTAACTGCTTTGTAAAAACTATGTTGATCCAGCACCATCTTCAACTTCGACGATTTTTTGATTGTCAATAGTTGAAGCTCTTCTAATTTTTGATGCTTCATATACTGCATCTCTGGTATCCCCACGCTTTTTTGCTTCACAAATTTTTTCAGAATTTTCAGCACCTCTAATTTCAACTTTACCTTTTACAACTCGAAAACCGTAATATGCCGGCTTGCCTCCAGTTTGAGTTAAATTATCGGTATACTCATGATAAATTCTAACAGGCATACCCCCTTTTAACGGTTGTGGTCTACCATTTAAAATAGGAATATTTATATATCCTCCCAAAAAAATTTTGCAGTCTTTATAAATTGGACTATCCTTACTACATGAATATTCTATAGGTTTAGTGTCCCTATCCAGATTTTTAATTTCAATTATATCGTTGATTCCTAATTTAATTTGAAGTGCTTTAGTTTCTTTGAACTGAGAAGTATCATAAACTTCGTTATCTTTCTCACAACAGACCTCAACTTGTATTTTAGCTGACTCGTAAATAGTCTCTGGCCATAAATTCAATGATTCATAACCACCGCACAGAATACGACCATAAGAGTTTAAATGGTAATTTGTAATGAAAAATGAAAATATAATTATTTTACTTATTATTCTTCTGTATTTCAAACTTTACCTCCACATTTTAAATGAAATAACAATTATTTCGGCTTTTATTTAGTAAACTTTATAACGACCTAACTATTTTTGATAATTCCCATATAGTTCTCTTAAATTTATATGCTAAATTCATGCCATTGTCTTATTAAATTTGTATATTTTTAAATTACATATACCTTATTGATTATAGTTGTAATTCTTTGTCGAACTTTTCGACAGATTTTATATGAAATTGAATCAAAAAACAGAAATACGATAGTTATTAGCTATGATATTCATAATATCGTTATACACTAAAGGCCCAAAATGATATTTATTTATTTTTTCTTGAAAACACTTTCAAAACCTAAGACAATAAGGCATGCAATCCAAAAAATATATAACAAATATTTCTGAGTTTTTTTCCCAAATTTTTTATAATTTATTTTTGTTTATTTTATTTTCGATTCCTTTCAAGCTTTATTCTGCTGATATAAATGAAATTGAGAAAAAGGTTCTCGCAACAATAGGTTCCAACTCAAACAAAGCTATATCAGACTATACAGCTAGAAATGTCTCTATTCAAAGTAAGTTAACTGCCTTTAAAAATCAATTGCGTGAATGCCAAGAAAGCAATCTAAATACCAATACCGTATGCGTTCAAGGTAACAATAAAACATGGAACCAGGCATCAAGTATGATTGGCTCAATAGCTGATGTAGGTGGTATGGCAATGTCAGCTTCTTGTAGTAAATTTGCCAACGCTTTGAAATTGGTGCAAGCTGCTCAAACAGGAATCCGAGGAACTTGTGCCTTTCAAAAGGGTGATTGCATTGATAAGTGCACCAAAGCTGAGAAAACAGCTGCTTTATTAAAAAGTGATTTAAATGGACTTTTAATTACTTCTTCACAAGCTAAATCTAATATAAATGAAAAAATATCTTCAGCTTCTGATCAAGGACAAAGTCAACCTATTGGAACAACATGTAGTGAGGCTCAACAAATAGCTGGCGACTGTCAAACACCATCAAAAACATCCATGGCAGGAGTATCAGCACAAAATCATGATGAAAGAAATGTAGAAAAAGCAGAGAATGCACTTTCTACAATTACCTCTAATTCCCAACAAGCAATAGAAAGTCTGGATAATTTTTCTTCGGATGAGGAATCACCAACTACTATCAAACGACTCTGCACCGCAACAGCAAACGAAGCTTCATCCAAAATGGCGATGAATCTGAGTTCTCTAATGATGTCAATGCAGGGAAATCAAGCCTGTGCTGCGGAGATGGCAAAGTTCGACTCGCTCCCGGGATTACAGGATTGCACTCTCACAGGAACTTGTACTGTTGCTGAAGTACCAAACGAATGTCTTGATCCAAAAAATAAAGATGCGATTTATTGTAAAACGCCCAATCTCACAACTGACACACGCGGAAGCGGTGGCGGAGGGATGGGAAGCACAAAACCAACCGCTCCTGACTTCAATCTTGATTCCAAAAGCTTACCAAACCTAAATATGGATGGACTTGGTGGCGGTGGTGCAGATGGAGCAGGAAATATGGCCAATATCGGTGATACACCGGGGCCTAAGTCTGCAGGTGTACCTGGCGGTGGTGGCGGTGGTGGCTTAAATATTCCAGGTGGTGGCGCTGGTCCCAATAAAACTGGGGGCGGAGGCAGAGGTGTCAGTAGTGATGGACCAAGTTATGGTGCAAGCCCGGGTTATGCAGGAGCCGGAATAGGTAGTAATAACTCTGGTGATAAGAAAAATGAAGACCTACAACAATACCTGCCTGGTGGTGCAAAGGATCCTAACCTTGCAAAGCTTGGTGGACCAGAAGGTATAACTGCATCATCGGGACCTACCATCTTTGAAAAAGTCTCAAAAGGATACAAAAATAATCGCTCAACACTTATTCCTGAATGAAAGGTGATGAGCTATGTGTAAAATTATATTAAATAAAAATTGTTCAAGATCAGTTAAACCTATTCGAACTATGTTCACTTTATTTTTCTTTTTGGCTTTAGTTTTTGAAGTTAAAATTAATTTTGTTTATGCAGGCGCAAACCAAGAACAGGTTAATAAAAATGGTACTTCCATAGTTGAAAATCAGATTCAACAACAGCCACAGTCAAGTGCAGCACAGGGTGCTGAGGGCAATAATGCCCATAACCTGAATGGTGCCAATCTAGCAAATGCTTTGAATTCCGCAGAGAGTGCTGGAGCAGCTTCTGGCCAACAAGGTGCTGGCTCCATTTTTAACATGGGGATGAGCGTGATAACTGGCGGAATTGGTGTAAGCCTAATCAGCAGTGCTGATCCTATGACTCAAGCAATGGGTGCATTTATGCTGCTTCAATCTGCTCAAGCATTAATGCAATCATTGAACCAAGGTAAAACTTCAAAGGCGAATAAAAAATCAGGAAATGATTTTTCAACTTATGATTCCATCAATGATCCCAGTGATTCCAATAATAAAGGCTCAGGCTCTGATGCGAAAGGTGATGACTCAACACTTGCATCTGCAGATGCAAAAGGAATAAATACAACTAAAAACACCATCCCTCTAGCTAACCAAGAATTATTGAAAAAAATGGAAGATCTTGGTTATAAAGTCGATTTGAAAAATGGTACATTTACCACTCCTAACGGCAATAGCATATCCATGAGTGAAGCTTCAAAAGGATCTGCAGTTGAATCAAAACTTGGACTACCACCAGGCACTTACGCAAAGGGAATGAGTCTTGTTGAAGACCTCGCAAAAAGACAGGCCGCTACAAGTGGAGGTGGATTAGATTCCTCCGGTGGATCGGGATTGGGAGGATTGGCTAACGAAAGTAACAGTCTTGATGGAAGCAGTGGCTCAGGCAAAAAATCCGAGGGTAATTTGGGTGAGCGCACTCCGGCCTCGACCTTAGTGGCAGGACTAACCTCCAAGTATAATGGTGAAAATATCGGAGTTGCTGCTGATGATATTTTTATGATGGTAACAAGACGATATCAATTAAAAAATCAACAAGATTCATTTATCACACCAGAGCATCCAGAAAGAGGAATGCTGATTAATCCTCTTAAGCCCAAGCAATAAACTCATTTCATAATTCACACTTACTCATTTAAATATATTATGCTGAAACAGAACCTGCTTGATTGCATCAGTATGAGATATTACATTTTTCTTAAATCAAATATATTGAGTTTTAAGATTTAATTGAGGTGTGATTCAAATTCATGGATTGAATGATGATAGAATATATTTATGTCGACGATTTCATCACAGCTTCTTCAGCATGGTTACATACAAAAATTAAAACAAGAACTTTTGGCGTCTTGCAAAAATGTACAATTTGAAGTTCATCATGGGCCTCCACCATTTTGGACTACTGAATTAGATTCGAAACTTATTGAATATCTAACTGTTTCAGAAAAAGTGAATTTTTCTACATGCCCCATCTGCCATCACAAATTGATGGGCACAAAAACTCCAAGTGACTTTCACGATCCTTGGTGGATGTATCCACAACGAAGCTTTAATGATGCTGAAACATGTTCTCATTTTGAAGGCCTTACTTTTAGTATTTTATGGAATCAATCAGAACCCATTTCAGCACCTTGGGTGATACCATGTGGATGGGGTGTGCCAGCGCTTACAGAAGACCTTTCACAAAATGATAATTTAATACTCACCATTAAAACACAATCGCTCGCTAATGGAGCTAATATTTTTTGGATTGGTTTTTACCGCAAATATCCGGGTATTCCGCTTTTTAATGATTTTTGGCCTATTCCTATATTGAAATTAAGAACTTCGCTTAAACCTTCAACGCAAGCTCGAGGTTATTGGAGTGGATATACTCCACTTAATATTCACTCTCCCATCGTTTGGTCAAAACTTTACTTAGAACAAAACTCTGGAGAATTAAAAAATTATGAAAAAGATAAGGATGCAGATTACTGGTTAACAAAAATTCAAAATTGGCAAGCACTCGCTTACACTCAACCCATGAAAATGTATTTTGATAAAATGGTTACCGAAGCCGGCATTGCTTCATTCGCATTAGGAATGAAAGCATCTAAAACAAAAGGAGCTCTTTTTATTTCTCAAGCACCTCTATTTAGTCCTATACGATCAATTGGCACCCCTATACATCTTGTTACGGCATCAGCATCGACATCCGCATCTGCTGATTTGGCAAGAAAGAGTCGCTCTACATTTAAGTCATCAGTGGAGCCAACTTTAAATCCAATTTTTCCTCTCCTGCAATCCATTAATACAACGCAATTAGAAGCGATCGCCGATACCAATACACTGTGGGCAATTATTGATCCTTTTCAAAATGAAGCGACACAAGAATGGATTCGATTAATTAAAAAACTCGAAAACAACACTATTCGACTTTTGTGGTCCGAATCACAACTCAAGCAAAGCTGGCAACTCACGGCTGACTCCTCCCATCCAGAATCTCTTCACTCTGAAAATATTGAAATGTATTACCGTGATCAATCACCTGTTTTAGTGCAAATATCTCGAGAAGCCTTAGAATTAAGTTATCGCTATTCTCTCGCTAATCAAGCTTGGGGTGTTTTTTTTATTAGTGAATTTTCAGAAGAAGAAGTCCATTGTCAATTACGTGATATTTTATTTACAAATATTCACAACCAATGGGTTTATTTTCGTTTTTATGATGCTAATTTTTTAACTTATGCATTATCGACGTTGAGCGGTTCAATTTTAAATTCTTTTTATAAAAATATATCAGCGTGGATAATTTGCACCAAGCAAGATGGTAAATATTCAATGTTTACAAATTCAATTCAAAGAATTCATTATAATGTAGAGGAGTGTTCGTTTCCAAAATCATTTCCACCAAAACTATATGAAATTGCTCAAAGATCCTATCACATGGATTTACCAAGACGAATTCGTGAGTTTATGAGAGAAAAAACCCCTGAGTTTTCAGATCTAATACCAGATTTAATTTTAGATCGATGGATTCGTGAGTCAATTCGTCAATCACACCAATGGGGAATAAGAAAAGAAGTTCACATCACGAAGTTTTTTCTATGGAAAGTATTTATTACACCAACATGGTGTTATGTGGGTCCCTTTATGAGAATACTTCAACAAAAAACAGCGGAAGAAGTTAAAATACAAAATATAGAATCTTTACTTCCTCAACTTAAATTGGCAGAATTACCAAGAAGCCTTAGCATTGAATCCTGGGATTCAGAGTTGTGGGATGAACTGAGAAAAGTTAATTCACCCCTAGTTAATGCAGATCCTCAAGCTTTTCACCCGATGCTCGGCGAACAGCCTCCACTCATGCCACTTAATAATCCCAAGTGGATTAAGATACTGGGGCAATTTTATGAAGCTGCCTACGCCGACCTTCTCTCACAATCAGGACTTCCCTTAGTCAACACGTCGATTCTTCCTACACTGCAAAGGCCGACTCATGCACCACCTCGCATACATTCGATTTCATTAAGCGAACTGATCATTCGTGATGATGGATTTCGCTCACATGCTTGGTTGCAAGGTTCTGGTTTTGAACGTCTTAATAATTCAAATGATTATTGGTCTTTTAAATCTAACTCTTCAGAACAAATTGCCTATGTTGCGAGACGATTTCTAGAAGAATACCCTTATATAGAATCAAAATATACCCTTAGTCCACTGGGTACAGATTTAGAAAAAACTATTGTTAATGGACTTAATATATTTGTACTTTATTATGATGAACATCATTTCTGGTACCTCAATAATTTTAGTTAGACTTAGTTCGGTGATAGAACTAGATAGATGCTCTGACTTTCTATCCAGTCGTTTATAATGATGAATAATTTTGAGACACTAAATTTTGAATATAATTGGAATAAGTATGGTTTTTCGTTTTATTTTACCAACTTCAAAGTAAGTTGCAACATTTACGACTAAAGTCCTAAACTATTATTAATTTCTGCCGATAATGTATTACGTAATTACAATGACATAGCAAATGGAGTCTACTTCATCATGGATTTTAGCTTTTTTGATTTGCTACTTGAACCAACTTTTGTTCTTAATAATCAAGGTGCTATTATCTATTTAAACCCAGCTGCAGAAAAAATTTTAAATATATCAACACGCAAGGCACTCACGGCAAGACATTTTTTAGATCTTGTTAAATTTAATGTAACTATTAAAGAATTAAAAAGACTTGATACTATTAATGATATCATCCCCTACAAAGAATGCAATTTCACGACTCAATCAGGAAATAGAGGTCGCGTTCAACTCGCATTACAGCCCTATCAAGCTTTAGATGAACGTTATTGGATTATGTATTTTAGAGACGTCACTCTTGAAACTCAATTACATCTAAAATATAAATCTGAGATGAAAGAGAAAGAAAATTATACAAAAAAACTGATCCATGCCCATGAAGAACTAGAAAAATATTCCAATAATTTAGAGGCAAAAGTTAAATTACGAACTATGGAATTAGAGAACTTAAACTCTACAATGAGAGCACTTTTAGATTCACTTGATCAAGGGTTTTTAATTTTTGATAAATCTGGTCGCTGTCTTCCAGTTTATTCAAGATCATGTGAAAATTTACTTAATCTAAAACCAACTAATCTTCACTTTTGGGACACAATAAAAGCAGATCCAAACGATTCCTCTAAAATTGAGAAATGGATTAATAGTTTATTTTCACAGACGCTTCCCTTTAAAGATTTAATGGCACTTGGACCAGAGAGAGTTTTTAATTCCTATGAGCGAGCACTGACCTTAGGATATTTTCCGATCTTTGATAGTGAAGCCAAACTGGAAGCAGTTGTGGTGGTAGTTACTGATAAGACTGAACTTGAAGTAGCAGAAAAAGCAGCTGAACGAGAGCGAGCTTATAGTCATATGGTTATCAATGTTGTGCGAAGAAAAAAAGAAATCACACGTTACATCTTTGATGTTCAAAAATTGTTAAACGAGCTACATGATGTTATTTCAGATCATTATAAATTTCAATTGCAAACAGCCCTTCGATGTCTTCATACCATTAAAGGCGGTGCTACAACTTTTGCCATTTATGATTTAGCGCAAACATGTCATGATACTGAACAATTACTCTTTGAAGTCCAAAAAGAAGGACTTTCAAAAGGCAATCTCTACATTTTACAATCAAATTTTAATAAAGTGAGATTTGAATTTCAAACATTTCTTAAGAGTAATGAAGTCCTACTCGGCAATGAAGTGATTCATGGCAAAAGATCCGTCGAAATTCCCCTTGAAACTATTACAAATTTTCTTAATAGTCTAAAAAATGAAGCAAAATTTAATGATCGAGTTTTATCGTTTGAAAAAGATATCTTTTACGTTCCAATCATTCAATTTATTGAAGGATTTGAAGAAACCATTCAAGCTTTAGCAATGAAGTTAGGTAAAAAAATAAAGCCACTTATTGTGGATGGCGGTGAAATTCTAATTCATCGAGAGCATTATTCCGAATTATTTACGACCCTCATTCATCAATTAACAAATATTGTTGATCATGGAATCGAAAGTCCGGTTTTAAGACGCTTTCATCACAAAGAAGAATTTGGAGTCATAAAAATTCAAGTATCTGTTGAAAAAAGTGATTCTTCATTAAATGATTCAAATCTTGTAATTCAAATTTGTGATGATGGTCAAGGAGTCGATCCCGTAAAAATTAGGGAACGCTTAAGATTAAAAGGAATTGCAACAAATTTGCTTTCAGACAGCGAAGTTTTGCAGTTTATTTTTAAAGGTGATTTATCAAGTAAAGATCACTCAAACCTCTTTTCAGGTAATGGAATTGGCATGGAGGCAATTATGCATACTGTAATTGACCTTGGTGGAAAAGTTAAAATAGAATCTGTCCTTCTTAAAGGAACTACATTAATTATAAAAGTTCCATATATCACTGAACAATTTAAATTGGTTTCATAAATTTTATCTGACAATCTCAGATGAATTTATTACCCATTCGAATTGATACATGTACCATAAATTTAACATTATTGGTTTAATATCGAAATACGGCTTTAAAGGACCAGCGTCGATCTTCGATAGCAGTTGTAGTACTACTGGCATCATCGGCAAAATAGGAAAATTGAAACTGCGTTCTCTCTGATGCAACTTCTAAACCTGTTGACCAATAATTACCATTCATACCGAAACGAATAAAAATAATATCAGAAAGATTGGTCTCCCAACCAAAATGATAGAGCTGTGTTTTACTTGCATATTGGCTTGCAGTAAGTACATGTTTGTGTTCAAAAGTAAAAGAGGATCGAGTTTGATTGGAGTGTATAGGAAAAAACGCAAGTGCCACATCCGCATCCTGAGTGAGTGGATCTGGTTTATTGGCTAATTTATACCGTAAACCTGTATTATTTAAGTTTGTGCCACCAATATCTCTACCTACAATTGACAAAGTAGGAATCCATCCCCAAGGAGCTGATAAGATTAAACCAACGTCAGTTCCAATACCGTAACCCTCTTTTCCAATATCAGTAATTTTTAAACTCTGAGCCACCGGAAAATCTCCACTGGCTTGCAGTCGATTAATTAACTTTTCTGTAAAACCTAATTTAATTCTTCCATCCCAAAATCTAAAATTAAACCCCGTTGCCAAAACCCAATCACTAAAATAGTTTGCAGTGATTGTTGTTCCATCGGCACTCATTACTGCATCCATGGAATCTTTTACCAACAAGCCCATTCCAAAGTTTTTTAAAACAAAAGATGGAAATATTTGTTGCTTGTAATGATAAGGCTTTTCACGAGAAGCATCTAAGGTTGAATTAAGTGCTGTTAAATCAGTAAATCCTGAAAAAGCACTTTTAGAATACATTTTTGAAACTCGTTCACCAAACTCTAACTCGGGATCAAATAATGTACCAATAGTATTTCTTAACTTTCCTAATCCTGCAGGGTTAATTAATAGGGATGTTTCATCATTTACAACTGCAGTATCAGCACCCCCCATTCCTTGACCGCGCGAGCCGCGATAGACTTCATAAACTTCTGCTCGACAGAATACCGTCATCCCAAATACAAAGAGCAAATAGCAGTAAAGGCTTTCAACAAAGAAATTCTTCATTTTTTTCCTTTAGGTTTATATTTAAAACAAGAGATCAAATGATCATTAACCATTCCAACGGCTTGCATATGAGCATATATAATAGTGGAACCAATAAACTTAAAACCCCTTTTTTTTAAATCTTTACTAAATGCATCTGATTCCTTAGACGTCGGAGGAATATCTTTTAATGATTTGCGTTTATTAATGATAGGCTTACCACCAACGAAGTTCCAGCAATAATTATCAAAAGAACCAAACTCTTCTTGTACTTTTATAAAAGCCTTTGCATTACTAATCGTTGATTCAATCTTTAATCTGTTACGGATTATTTTTTCGTTTAATATTAATATTTCAACGTCTTTTTGTTTTAAACGTGATACTTTTTTGACATCAAAATTACAAAAAGCACTTCTGTATCCATCTCTTCGTTTTAAAATAGTCAACCAACTTAATCCCGCTTGAGCACCCTCAAGAATTAAAAATTCAAAATGCTTTTGATCATCATGAACAGGCACGCCCCACTCTTCATCGTGGTATTTAATATAAATGGGGTCTGACAGACACCACGGGCAGCGCTCTCTATTAGAGTTTTGTTTTTTTGCCATGTAACTATCACTTCCTTATTAACCATTTTTTGCGACAGCTTCTTTCATAAACGCTGTCACTTTCAATGTTAATCAGGATATGAAAAGATTGCAAACAACAAACTCCCCGTCCACTTTGCGAAAATGAATGTCTCCATTATAAAGCCTAAAGGCGTGGATTTCTTTATAGCCTTTTCCAGTCTCTCTATAGACCAAGGGTCGGGGATCATTTTCAAGAGTTTGTGTGATTAAACGAATAATATTTATATCAGAAACGGTTTCTCCCCACGCTAGGACTTTAGCCTCTAAGTCTGCGCTTTCGAATCTCACTGGGCATTTTTCGTCAGGCACCTTTGCAGACCATCCCCCTTGCGCGTTAGAAATACATTCAATTTCTGGCAAATAAGGTTTGATATCATAAACAGGAGTGCCATCAGCCAAATCACCGCCCAACACTTCAACTCCATTTTGAGTAATTTTTTTTATTTTAACCAAAGATAAACCCAATGGATTCGGTCGATGAGGGGTTCGGGTAGCAAACAATCCAATGCTTTCTCCACCCAACCTGGGAGGATGAACTTTAGCATGAAAACGAGTCTCTGCTTGATTCAAATGAAACCCAAAGATCACCCACAAATGGGAATAGCCCTCTAACCCCTGAAGGCTGAGCTCTGGTTGAACAGAAGGTAGCATTTTAACTAATGACCAAGCATCTTCAACTAGAAGTGGCTGCCTTGGAACGGCAAATCGGTCACGATAACAGGACTCAATAAATGCAATAGGTTTTATAACTAAATCCAATTTAACACCAACTTCTAAGGATATTTGTCTTATCATTGTCGAGTTAGCTGAGATCGACTTAATTCTTAACTTTCTCCTTTTAACTCCACAGCTCAACTCCACAGCTTAGCTCCACAGTTAAACTTTACAGCTTAACTCTAAAACTTAACTCCATAATCTATAAGCACCAACTGCCAAAACATAGGCTAAAAGATTATAGGCAATCAATTGTATCACAGCCCAAGAAATTTTGCCAGTTTCACGAATCACAATGGCTGTCGTTGAAGTACACTGAAGAGCAATCATCACAAAAATCAAGAGCGCTATAACAGAACCCGTTGTAAATATATTGTTCCCACTTGAGTCTTTGGCACCTCTCATCGATTCTAATAATCCAACCTGCATACTCGAATCATCTTTAGCAGTTACATTAAAAATAACTGCCAATGAACTGGCAAATACCTCTCGTGCAGCAAAGGCTGAAATCAGGCTTACTCCCACCCGCCAATCAACACCCATTGGAGTAAATACAGGTTCAATGGTGCGACCCAGTTGACCGGCATAACTTGTTTCTAATTTAAGCTGGTCATTTTCTGCTTTATAATTTGGAAATGTAGTACCAATCCATACGATCAATGCGAACGTAAAAATTGGAGGACCTGCTCGTTTTAAATAACCAAACGTTTTAGTCCAAGCATAATTAAAAACAACACTCAATTTTGGTTGGCGATAAAGCGGAAGCTCCATCATAAAAAAGGAATTTTTATCTTTTTTCATTATTCGATGTAAAAATTGAGAGACAAGAGCTCCAACAATAAGTCCCCCTACGTATAATGCTGCTAAACTAACACCTGCTTGCCAAGCAGGCCTTCCACGAAATAAAAAAGCTAACAGTAACGAATATACAGGAAGTCTGGCAGAACAAGTCATGAGAGGAACAATCATCATTGTTATAAATCGATCTCGTTTAGAGCTAATGTTTCTGGTTGCCATTATGGCTGGAACTGCACAAGCAAACCCCGATAGAATTGGAACAAATGATCTACCACTAAGTCCAAAATAAGAAAGTGGCTTATCAATTAAAGTTGCAGCACGCGCCAAATAACCTGTGGACTCTAAATATCCAAGAAGAAAAAAGAGTATAAAAATTTGAGGAACAAATACCAATACAGCGCCAAAACTGGAGAAAACACCATTGCCTATGAAATCAAACAATAGTGATTCACCACCCATTTTTGCAACTGAAGACGCTAAAGTTGAAAATAAAGTATCAATGGCATCCATAAATGGACTGGCGATAAAGAAAATAGCAGTAAACAAACAAGACATAATAATGAGAAAAAAACTTAAACCCCAAACTGGATGCAACATCCACCGATCCACTTGACGGGTTTTTTGTAAGAGAGCTGGAGTTTTATCTTTTATTTTGTTTTCAGTGACGATCTTATTATTATGTTCTTTTTCAATTAGAACACGCTTAGCTAGACTCTCCATTTTTTCGAGTAGCTCATAGTGTGTTTTCTTATCCCATTTTAAATGATCTTTATTAATTAGTTCAACTTTAGTTTCTGATGAAACTACTTTGCTAGCTTGAATTTCTTTAACGAGATCTTGAATTCCTCCACCCAATAATCCATCGATTAAAACAACAGAGCAGGAAAGTTCACGGGAAAGGAGTTTAATATCAACTTCTTGTCCTGCTTTGCGAATTAAATCAGACATCGTAAGTGCAATCGTTACACTAAATCCACAGCCAATGAGTTGTGATGCAATCACTAAATGTCTAGAAAGTTGAGTTCCATCAACGACCACAATAACTTTTTTAATTGGACCGAATTCTGCGTGATGGAAGAGGGCATGATAAGTTACCTCCTCATCTTCGCTCTTTGGAATTAGGGAATAAGTTCCTGGAGTATCCATTATTTTTAATTCACCACCCCACTGGGAGGCAATATCAGCGACAGCATATTCTACAGTAGCCCCAGGATAATTAACTGTTTTATATTTTCGATTAGTTAACCAATTAAATAAAGTTGTTTTACCAGAATTAGGAGGACCTACCAATGCTATAACTGGAGTACTGGGATTCACAAGAGCATTAACATCATTAGTAGTGGTGTTAGGGTAAGTGGTCGTGGCAGTCGTGGCGGATGTGGCAGTCTTGGTATTGGCACTGGCAATAGTATTTGTTTTCATAAATCCACAACCTTCAGACACTCAGCTTCTTCTTCACGGAGGGCGAAAAAACTTGATTGAACTCGAATTATAAAGGGACCACTATTTATCATTCTACTGATAAACTCAATCTCAACTCCAGGATGAAAACCCATATCAATAAGCCTTTCAGAGATAACGGCATCACCATCTATTTGATTCAGTTTTACAATTTTATTTTTAAAAAGTTTATTTAAAGTCATTTTGACATCACCCTCAAATTTATGAATTTTACCACTCACTTCGATTGAGAATTCCTCAATCCCTCATGAGGGATTGAGGAAAGATATTAATTTGCAACCGCTCTCCTCACGCACAGTGTTCCTACTACGGAACTAAGGAAAGCGCCCACACTAGCAATTTACAATATTCTTAATCTCTTACCAAATGGAAGTGTTTTATAAATCAATGAAGAAAGCTAAATGATAATCAAAATCATTCACATTGTCTTCGAAACTAATGGCTTTGGAACTGGCTAGCCCGAATGATTTTTTAAACCTTGAACTTAGAACCACGAATTCGGGCCGGCCAGCTTCGTGGATTTTAGGCACCCAATGTGCAATTATTGTTTGACGAACCCTTAACTAAATGGTCGTCAAGTTTGATAAAAATCATAGTTTTTGTGCGTTAAAAATTAAATCTTCCACTACAGACGTGTCGGCGAGTGTTGAAATATCCCCTAAAGAATCAAAATTCTTTTCGGCAATTTTTCTTAATATTCTCCGCATTATTTTTCCAGAACGAGTTTTCGGAAGCCCCGGCGCAAACTGCAAGCGATCAGGAGTCGCAATTGGACTGATTTCTTTTCGCACCCATACAATCAATTCATCTCTCAATTTATCTGATGGAGCGATTTCCTTTTTTAAAGTTACAAAACAATAAATCCCTTGGCCTTTAATATCATGGGGAAAACCAACAACGGCCGCCTCGGCCACCGCAGAATGGGCGACCAAAGCACTTTCTATCTCCGCGGTGCCAAGTCTGTGCCCTGCTACATTGAGCACATCATCCACTCTCCCCGTAATCCAGTAATAGCCATCCTCATCACGTCGGCAGCCATCACCTGTAAAGTAATATCCTTTATAATGTGAAAAATAAGTCAGCTCAAAGCGATCATGATCTTGATACACAGTTCGCATTTGACCAGGCCAAGAGTCTTCCAAACATAAAACTCCTTCACAAGCTTGACCATCTGGTAGCCGCTGCCCCTCTGGTGTAAGGATCACAGGCTTGACACCAAAAAATGGTAGAGTCGCTGATCCTGGCTTCAAGGCCATTGCTCCAGGCAAGGGCGAAATGAGAATTCCACCCGTTTCGGTTTGCCACCAAGTATCGACAACCGGGCAACGGTTTTCACCCACTACTCGATGATACCATAACCAAGCTTCAGGATTAATAGGTTCACCGACACTTCCTAAAAGTCTCAATGAGCGACGCGATGTTTTTTGCACTGGTCCGTCGCCCTCTCTCATCAAGGCACGAAGCGCTGTCGGAGCTGTATAAAAAATTGATACTTTATGTTTATCTATTACTTCCCAAAAACGAGATGCGTTGGGATAATTAGGAACACCCTCAAAAATCACAGATGTAGCGGCATTGCACAAGGGTCCATAAACAATATAACTATGGCCTGTCACCCAACCAACATCAGCTGTACACCAATAAATATCATTAGGCTTGTAATCAAAAACCAGTTCATGAGTGAGTGATGTAAAAACTAAGTAACCACCCGTTGTATGCAAAACACCTTTAGGTTTATTAGTTGATCCAGAAGTATATAAAATAAAAAGTGGATCTTCAGCATCCATCATTTCAGGAGGGCAAAAAGCATCCACAGTTGTTTTGATTTCATGCCACCAATGATCTCGACCACTTTTAAATCCTACTGTTTTTCCCGTTCGACGAATTATTAAAACAGATTGAACTCCCGGACATTTTTCAAGGGCTTCATCCATATTTTTCTTAATGGGAATTGTTTTGCCACCCCTAAGCCCTTCATCTGCAGTAATCACAAACGAAGAGTTACAATCTTTGATGCGATCACTAATTGAATCCGGAGAAAAACCTCCAAATACCACCGAATGAACCGCACCAATTCTGGCGCATGCTAGTATCGCATAAACAGCTTCTGGAATCATAGGCATATAAATTGTTACCCGATCACCCTTTTTAACTCCCAGTTTTTTGAGGGAATTCGCCATCAGATTCACTTCGTCGTAGGCTTTTTGATAACTAATCTTCTCACACGCTTCTGCGGGATTGTCCGGCTCAAAGATAAATGCGATTTTCTCGCGATGATTTTCTAAGTGTCGATCTAAACAATTGTAACTGGCGTTGAGTTTTCCGCCCTTATACCATTCGATCTTAACGGGAGAATGAAAGGAAACTTCTTTCACCGAAGTCCACGGTTTTTCCCAATGAAGTCTTTTCGCTTGTTCGGCCCAGAATTCCACAGGCTTATCCACAGAGTCTTTATACATTTTTAAATATTGATCCCAATTGACAAGAGACTGTTTCACAAACTCTGCTTGAGGTTTAATACTATCTTTGGGTGTAGTCATGACTTGCTCCTTGCCTATTCTTTTATTTCAGAAAGATTTTTTATATGATTGAGAACTTTGAGATGTATTTTGTGAATAAACCATCGACCGTAAATCTGCCAATACCATCCTGGTTTAATATCCATTTCATACCAGATACGCCCCACATAAAGTAGGATTTTCTATCCACTATTGAGTTCATTCCAAATAAGTTATTAAAACTCTTTTTCATCAATAATCTCCATAATAAACTCTATCCGACTATCCGATTTAAGTACAGACTGGCTAAAACTCGGATCCAAATTCTGTCTGAAATGATTATATTGATTTAGGGTGAAGTCGACAACTTGCAATTAGCCTATTTTGTCCAAACCAAACTTTGTGTTAAAAGAAGAGACCCCCATTTTGAGAATGGAGGCCATATGATCAATTCTACTACACTCACGTGTAATAGGGTTCGTCGTATTTTGATGTTTACTCAACGGATCTTAGGTCTAATTTTATTAGCGTTTGAGATTTATGAGAAACTTCAACACCTGCATTTGATTTAAAGGGAACGTTTGTGGAAGTGGAACGTTAGCAGATGATTTTGTTTTTATAAATAAAGCATTTGAGGATATCCCTCCCAGCCTTACGGATAGGGCTTTAAACCCTAAAAGGCTCGATTCAAGGAAGCACAATGTTTGGGGAGGCCCTATTAACGCAAGATCCACTTCTAAGCTAAAACAAATATTTAGCGTAGACGTAGAACTCGCATTATCATTATATAATACTATGTTAAATTTTGAGCAAAACAAATTTGCTAAGATGCGTTCAACGCTAAACTCAAAAAGGACAAGTCGTTGCTTAATCTAATTCCACAAAGCTATGATTACCTTCTTAAAGAATAATCGACAAATCTTACATAAGCTCTTTGGTTTAATTGGAATTGTTGTCGGTTATTCTAAGTTGAACTCTAAAAGGAGAATTTAAAGATGAATCCAAACAATCCTCTCTTTGAAGAAAGTCATCTTCAAGATAATGCCGTTTGTTTTTCTAAAATCAAACCAGAACATTTTATTCCAGCACTAGACAAAGCCATTGTACTTGCTAAAAATAATATTGAAGCCATTAAATCTTGCAAAGATCCCCTTTCATTTATCAATACCGCAGAGGCTCTTGAAGTTGCTTCAGAAGAGGTCGAACGGATTTCGGGGATTTATCATTATCTCTACAGCGCTGAAGGTCCTGATGAAATTCATGCCTTAGCCAAAGATATTGCCCAAAATCTTGCAACTTTTGGAAGTGACGTTAGCTTGGATTCTGCTCTCTTTGAACGAATTAAAAAGTTGTATCAAAATCGTAGTTCTCTCAAGCTAAATACTGAAGAAACACGACTTCTGGAAAAACAATATAATGATTTTGTTCGTAATGGTGCACTATTGAGTGAAGAACAAAAAAATCAATTACGTGCCATCGATCAAGAGCTTGCAGCGCTTGCTCCTGTTTTTTCTGAAAATGTTTTAAGGGCCACAAATAAATTTGAAATGATTCTAACTAATGAGAACGATCTCGATGGTCTTCCAGAAGGAGCACGAGAAGCTGCGAAAGCCTTGGCTGATTACAAAGGACTCAAAAACTCCTGGATTTTTAATTTACAATATCCCAGTTTTGCACCTTTTATTCAATATGCCTCCAATCGTAAACTCCGAGAAAAGCTGTGGCGTGCGCACAATACAAAATGTTTCAATGATGACTATGATAATCAACAAAACATATTAAAAATTGTTAAACTCAGAAACCAACGCGCTCAACTTTTAGGTTATCAAAACCACGCTGCCTTTGTTTTAGAAGAGCGTATGGCTCAAACTCCTGAGAAGGTGATGGAGTTTTTAGATTCTCTTTACGGGCCCTATCGAAAAGCGGCCGAAAAGGACATTGCAGAATTAAAAGCCTATAAGCAAAGCTTAGATGGAGGTAACATTGAAGAATTCATGCCCTGGGATTACGCTTACTATTCTGAAAAACTAAAGGAACAAAAATATCGTTTTAACAGCGAAGAACTCAGACCTTTCTTTCCACTGGATAAATGCATACAAGGAATTTTTGAACATGCTCGACGCTTGTTTGATTTAAAGTTTCAGCCGGCAAATAATGTCGAAGTCTATCACCCTGATGTGAAAGTTTATGAAGTTCGTGATGCAAAGACCAATGAATTCGTGGCCCTTTTTTATACTGATTTATTTCCTCGGGAAACTAAAAAAAGTGGAGCTTGGGCTACAACACTAAGAGAACAGGGGCTTTATAAGGGAGCACTGCGAAGGCCCCACGCCGCTATTGTCTGTAATTTTACAGAGCCAACACCATCGAAACCTTCACTACTCACCTTTGATGAAGTGAGCACTTTGTTTCATGAATTCGGACATGCTCTTCATATGATGCTTTCGCAATGTCGTTACCACTCCTTGAGTGGAGCAAACGTATACTGGGATTTTGTTGAACTCCCATCGCAAATTATGGAAAACTGGATTGATCATCAAGAGAGCCTTGATATTTTTGCTCATCATTATGAAACTGGAAAACCTTTACCACAAGAGTTAGTTAAAAAAATTAATGATTCCAGTCTTTTTCAAATTGGATACTTTTCCGTTCGTCAATTGGCCTTTTGTTATCTCGATATGGCATGGCACACAGCGGATCTTTCACAAATTAAGTCCCTTATTGATTTTGAAAAATCGGTAACAGAAAAAACCCGCCTGCTACCTTGGATTGATGGCACTTGTGCTAGCACTCACTTCTCTCATATCTTTGCCGGAGGATACTCTGCTGGTTACTACAGTTACAAATGGGCTGAAGTACTTGATGCTGATGCTTTTGAGTATTTTAAAGAAGAAGGGTTATTTAACCGAGACATTGGCCAAAAATTTAAAGACCAAATTCTTTCTCGAGGAGGAACTGAGCATCCCATGGATATTTACAAAAAATTTCGTGGACGAGAGCCAGACCATCAAGCACTCCTGAGGCGTGAAGGATTACTTTAATGAAAAAGTTGCATATCTCAAATAAGGCTAAAATAACCATTGTTTATAGACCTGATACGCCAGCCGCCATTGATGCATCCAAAAAACTAGTTCAGTGGTTAATTAAAAATAATTATAAACCTCTAACCGCTCCTTCTCAAAAGGCGATACCTGGTGCCCCATTAATGAAGTCCGACAAGGACTTTGATGCCGTCGAGTTAATGATCATACTTGGTGGCGATGGAACATATCTTCGAGCCATTCGATTGCTTGAAGGTCGCCCTATTCCCATTCTTGGTGTTAATTTAGGATCACTTGGATTTCTCACACCCTTGCGTTTAGATAACCTTTATCAAGTTTTACCAAAAATTCTTAATGGTGGAGAAAGTGAACTTCTTCCTAGAGCTCAAATGTTGATAACATTAAGTCAACCAAAGAAACCACTTCAAAAATGGCAAGCCCTTAATGATGTAGTTATAGAGCGAGGCCCCTCCAGTCATTTGATAGATTTAAAAATTGGAATGGATCAACAGCCGGTGAATTCAATTAAAGCTGATGGCTTAGTCATCGCCACTCCTACTGGAAGCACAGCCTACAATCTTGCTGCCGGTGGTCCTATTGTTCATCCTGACTCAAATTGTTTTATTGCAACTGCAGTGGCTCCTCACAGCCTTACTATCCGACCTTTAATTTTTCCGGACACTAAAGAGCTACATATTCAAATCCAAGGGCAATGTGAGGCTGCACATATAGTCATTGATGGGCAAATGTGCGGAAAACTAAATCAAGCATCACTACTTAAAGTTTCTAAACACTCTCAGCCCCACTGGATGGTCTTACCCTCCGGACATAATTTTTACGAACTGATGCGTGATAAACTCAGCTTTGGCGAAAGGAATTAATCATGCTTACAGAATTGAATGTTAATCAATTTGCTATCATTGAAAAACTGAACATTCAGTTCAAGCAGGGTCTCAATATTATCAGTGGCGAAACCGGTGCCGGTAAATCAGTTCTTCTTCGTTCGCTTGCACTCTTAATGGGAGCTAAAGCCTCAAGTGAATTTATCAGAACTGGTTCAACTCAAGCCCAAATCGAAGGACGATTTGATTTAATGCTTAGACCAGATATTCTTGCTCGGTTAGAAACTCTTGATATTCCTATGACTGATCACGAACTCATCGTTCGTCGCATTATTGGACCAGGTGATAAAAACAAAGTTTATTTAAATGGATGTTTAAGTACAGTCAGTGTTCTGCGTGATATTGTTGCTCCTTTGATCGAAGTGGCTGGCAAGAATGCACCACTCATTGAACTCACAGGACAACATGAAAATAAGCACTTACTCTCTAAAAGTTATCATTTGGATTTATTAGATCAATTTGCAAAATCGTGGCCCTTACGTACTCAATATGAATCGACTTGGACAGAATATTCTAAAAATGAAGATCTCATTCGAAATCTTGAAGTCAAAAGTCAAATGGGTTTGCAACGACTTGATTTTCTTATTTTTCAACGTGATGAAATAAAGCATTGCCCACTTAAATTGGGTGAAGATACCGAACTTGAACTAAAAGTAAAAAAACTTAAAAACAAACAAAGATTGTCCCAGTATCTCAGTTCGACTCTTTCAGCCATTGATGAAGATAATGATTCTATAATTCTGCGTTTGCAAAAAATTATACAAAGAGGACTTGAATTCTCAAGTTTCGATGAACAACTCGCCGACAAATTGAAATCTCTCGAGCAAGCCTTGAACCTTATTCAGGACAGCCATTTTGAGCTCAATAAATCTCTTGAAGAGCTTAATAACGACGATGAAGACGCTGAGTCGTTAGAATCAAAACTCAGCCAGTGGCGAAAGTTACAAAAAAAATATGGAGCACATTTAGAAGACATTCAAAATTCATTGCATAAAATTGAAACTGAAATTGCTGAAATTCAGAATTCAGAAACTTTGATTCAGTCTCTCAAAAAGAAGCAAACAGAACTTATGCACCAAATTTTATCCGAAGGACAAAAACTCCACGGACTTCGCCAGTCTGCCATTCATGATCTTATACAAAAAGTGAATGAGCATCTTAAAGATCTGAATATGAAAGGTGTCATCTTTGACATTCAACTGATTGCTTTAGACTCCCCCCATGCAACCGGAATGACTGAAGTGGAGTTTTTGAGTCAAACCTCTCCGCAAGACCCTCCTCGCCCTTTAACTAAAGTGGCCTCCGGTGGTGAGTTAAGTCGTATTCTGCTTTCACTCAAATGTGTACTGGGAACTTCAACTTTTCCTCGTACTTATCTTTTTGATGAAGTCGACACGGGCGTTAGTGGTGTAACAGCCGACAAGGTTGCACGTAAACTTCATCAAATCAGTAGTGGCCAGCAAGTGATTTGTGTTACCCATCTTCCACAAGTTGCGGCCTTTGGTGATCATCATTTTTGTATTCAAAAATCACCTACCGGCAAATCTGTTCACATGGAAATTTGTCTCCTTGAAGGTAACAACCGCGTTCGCGAAATCGCCCGCCTAATCTCTGGAGAAAAAATTACTACGACTTCTCTTGCTCACGCTAAAGAGCTTTTATCCACACCGAAGAAGCTTTCTGTACTTGAGCTCAATATCAAAAAGGAGCGCTCCAATTAGTCTATTATCTGGCAATGAGTAGAGTGGACACCCATTTTTTTTAAGAACTTATCTTTTTGAAATCACATTTACTTATAAAGTTTCGTTAATTGATCAAATGCTTTTCCCCAGCCTTCTTGAAAACCCATCATTTCATGCTTTTTATATCCCTCAATATCACTATGGGATACAACTGCTTTGTATTGAGTTCCTTTTTCTACTTTTGTAAAAAGTAGTGTCATAGTATTTAAAAAACCATCTTGTGGACAATTGAGTGGTCGAAATCCTTCAGCTAAAGCATTCGTAATAACTAATTTTTTATTCTCAATCACCTCTAAATAAATACCATAATTGGGAAAGCTCTTCCCCTCTGGAGACTGCATTAAAGTATAAAACTGTCCACCGGGATGAAGATCAATTTTACAATCAACCACTTTCCAGGGCCTTGGGCAAAACCACTTCATCAAAGTTTGTGGATCAGTCCAGCCCTTCCATATTTGCTCAGGCGTTAGTGATGTGGTTCTTTCAAAAACAAGGTCTAATTTTGGATCTATTTTCATTTGATTTAACATTGATATAACTCCCTATTTATTATTCGCGCAATTGAACATCCAATGAACGCCAAATTGATCCGTGCATGAACCAAAATAAGCGCCCCAAAACATATCCTGCAGGGGCATTTCAACTTTACCACCGATTGATAATGCTTTATAGAGTTTTTCCGTTTCTAACTTCGTATCGGGTTCTAAATTGATATACATATTGTTGCCATAATTTACCTTGAAACCCATGGACTCAGGAGCATCTGTTCCCATTAAAATATGTCCACCCGTAATTGCAAGTTCAATATGCATAACCATTTTTTTATCTGCTTCTGCTAAAGGAGGTTGATTTGGTTGCGGAGGGATATCACCAAAGCGATTAATTCCACCGATGAAATTACCACCAAAAACGGATTGATAAAACATAAATGCTTTTTCAGTATTGCCTGGAAAATTTAAATAAGTACTTGTTCTTGCCATAAAAGACACCTCTAATTGAGTTATTTTTATATAAAATTCTATCTTTTAAACCATCTAAATAATTTTTATATTATATCAATTTATTTTTTATTTTGTGTATTCTTTTATTATAATTGTTGTTTGAAGTTTTCTAAAAATTAAATAAAAAAGTTGTTTGAAAAGTATTATACTCGAGGTGTTGAATTGGAGCGAGCCGTATGGACTCCAAGTATGTTGATTCGGTCGAAGCGAAAAGGAAGTGAAGATCACGATAATGGTCTTTTTCAAACCACTTCTTATAAGTGAATTGATAAAAGTCGTACTGACCTAAGTCTTTAATTTTATAGCTAACGAGCAAGTTTAAGAAATAACTCCATTAGACATTGCCGCTAAACTATTTTTTTGGATTGCTTGGCCTAGACCAAATAAAAATTAAAACACAAGCGGCAAAAGTGAAAAAGCTCAGTTTCCCTATTATTGGTATTTGTTCCTTTGGAAATATATAAATTGCACTAATTAAAAGCATGATTGTTGCCAAAAATTTATGCTTTAGCCGTATCACTCCATTCACTTTCCAATCTTGAATTGGTGGTCCTAAAAATTTATGATTAAGCAACCAGTTATGAAATTTATCTGATCCTTTAGAAAAAAAGAAACCAGCCAAAATTAAAAACGGCGTTGTAGGTAATAGAGGTAAGAAAATTCCAATAATACCTAAAAATACAAAAACTCCACCTAAGGTTATATATAAATATTTTAGTCCCATTTAGAAATTATATCATATTAAATCGTTATGAAGAAAATAAAAAATAGTGATTAATTCACGCGATATACTTTTGGTATTGTTAAACTGATAAAAGACGGATCCATTGCATTATTAATTTAAAAAATGGATTCGTTATTTTGAAAATTGCAATTTACTTTTCACTATCTCCATAAATTTAATTAAGAGCTCAGTAAGATTTAAGTAAGACCACCACAGTGATGGCCTCTGATTTTATGCGATGTACTTCCGCGAGATGGTTAGACAGTACTTAAATTAAATAGATTAGTTTTAATCTATAAAGTATAAAAAATAATGGGGAAACTAATATTTCCTAGCCACGACCATTCGAATGAGTTAGATCTCATTCATGCTATTTAGAAACCGATTCAAAACACCACTTTAAAGCTTGTTTATATCCATTGGATGTAGCTGAATAATTTTTGTCTGAATGGAAGCCTTCAAATTGATTTTCTTTAAAGAGAGAATACGCCCTTTTTTCTAAAACACCGTTTAATGTCTGCAGATTAATAGTAATAGTACAAATATCTCTATCATAACGTGTATTGTCGTAAGAAATATTTGAAATACTATATCCTGCTGCCATTAATGAAACTAATGTCTCATTAATTTTTGATGTTATCATAACATCTTTGTCATTTGAATAGGCTTCATCCAAGGCATTGATCAACATTGTGTTATCCAAAGCTAACGTTTCAGCTTTAGTAATGTAGGCATCACCTAAGCTTAAGGGCTTGGTCGACATTGTGTTATCCGAAGCTAAAGGTTCAGCTTTTGTGTAGACTCCACCTAAGATTAATAAAGTTAAAAATATATTCTTCATTTATATTTCCTTGTTTGCTCAGGGATGAATTTCCCATATGTCTTATATATGCAATTTAAATACCGATAAGAAAAATGATTAAAATAACAAATAGATACATATTCAAAATTTAAAAATCATGAAGTAAGTTATAATTTTAGAATTATTAGAACCTCATGTTGATCTGTAATTTAGAAAAATCCCTCCTCTGATTAAGAAATAGACAAACTCTGTCAATTGTCATTTTGCAATACCAATTAAGTTTTTAAATACTGCAGGTACATCAGCGGGTGAATGTGTTGAAAGTAAAGTAAGAAATCTCACTGATTTATAATATCAAAATTCAGTGATATTGTTTAGTTAGCCTCAGCTATTTGAAATATAACAGAGGTGAGATTGTTCCCGCCTAGTTAGGGCGGAGGCTCGATGTCGTAAATGTTTTATAACTTGAATTGGCGTTTCAGGGAATTGCTCAGCTCAAATTAAATGAGGGCAATGAAAATGGTCACTCTCAAGAGGGGTCACCCCGCCCACAATACGTCGAAGCTACAGAGAATTAATCTCGACCATGAATATTTATTTAATTTTGCGATACCTACAATTTAAATGGGAAGTTCAATTGTAAAGGTTGATCCCTTATTTTCTTCGCTAATGGCCGTTAAAGTTCCTTTGTGTAACTCAACAAAATACCTTGAAAGATATAAACCCAATCCAGATCCTTTAACTGGCGAATTTTTAGCTTTTCGACTTCTAAAAAATTTCATAAAAAGACGGGAAATTTCATCTTCTGGAATACCAATTCCTTGATCAGAAATTGATACTCGAACCATTCCATCTCTTTCTTCAGATTTAATTTTTACTTCCGTTCCATCAGGGCTGTATTTTATGGCGTTCTCAACTAAGTTTAAAATTACCTGCCGAATAAGATCGGGATCAAGTCTAATACTAAATAATGGTTCAAGCTCAGTAGAAATTTTAATTTTCTTAACTTGTGACAAATCATCACACTTTATTACCACTTCATTAATTAAAGTATTAATGTCTTTTGATTTTAAATTGAGATGAGCACCCTCACTTTCAAGGCGACTAAAATTAAGAATCGTACTGATAAAATTTAATAAATCATCGGTGGACTGACGAATGGATTTAAGAGCTTTTTTTTGTTCTTCACTCATGGGATTTGCATCTCGTTTTGCCACTTCAATCATACCCTGTATTCTTGCTAAGGGTGTTTTAAGATCATGAGACATCATCCCAATAAAGTTTGTTTTTAATTCTTCCACCTGAGTAAGGAGTTTATTTTTTTGAAAAAGCTCCCAACTTCTTCGATTTTCTATAATCAATCGATAAGGAATTAAAAAATAATAAGAAATAAAAACTCCAAGTATCGGATGTGCCATATTAATCCATAAACCAAAAGGCCAGAAGGCAATAAAAGAGACTACAGTAAAAATAAATAGAGATAAGATTATTACTAATATGCCACGAATGGGTTTCATGGCCAATACGACTTCTACCGATAATATCACCATCATCAATAAGATTAAGGTATTAATCCATGGAGGCACGCTCTTTGGAGATGAATTTTGAATCAAAGTATTCAACATATTAGCATGCGCTTCCGTAACCGTCATTGCGGTAATGCTTCTTGAATAAGACGTTTTTATATACTCTTTAGTGCTTTTACCAAGATCAGTACCTACAAAAATAACCTTATTCGTGAATCGACCTTTTGTAAAATTAGCTCGCACAACATCAATAAAACTTGTTTTTGGAAAAGATTGAGCTGGAGCCATATCAATATAGGCTTGCTCCGTATCATAAAACTCAAAACTTCCTCTTATATTTTTGGGCTGCGCTCGCTCTGGTATGATCTGACTCGCAATATAGGGATGAAATAAAATATTACCCTGATAGGTTAGCATCATTCTTCTGGTCACGCCATCTTGAGCAAATATTTTTAAATCATAGGTAATGGGTCCTGATAGAACACGAATATTTTTAAGTGGACCAGGTAAATCGAGTTTACCCACTTCCCCTCGCATCATTAACTCATCAGTATTATCTAAATAATAAAATCCTTCTATTGACTGCGCCATTTCGGCAAAAAGTGTTTTATCCAAAAAGTTACCAAAAATATCATTTGGACTTATTAGATAAACAATGGCTTTGGGATTTTCTGATTTAAGCTGTTTAAGAAATTGAATATGTTCCTTAAGAGTCGGAACACCTTTAAAGGCTTGTACAGAAGCAGGATTAATAGAAATTGTTTCAATTTGCTGACTGATCGGTGGCGGTGGTCTTACCATCACTCTCAAGTCGTAAAGATAAAATTCAAAATAATCTAAAGGCAAATGGAAAAGGGCAGCAGAAATACCTGCCGCCAGAATCCATCTTAAAAATCTTAAAAGATTGATTTTTTTAAAATTACTATAAACCTTAGCTATCACGCCCAACAAGATTTCCGATTGGTACGCAGCCAAGACCCTCATTGAGGAATCTTGAACCTTTCACTGAATCCGCTTTTTTTGAATTCACTGAATTGTCGTTCAAGTTGTTGGTTGTAGCTTTTTCCGCTTTGCTTTCCTGATGAGAGCGCGGTTTGCATACTTTAATGTGTTTCATTAGAAACCCTCCTATATTTTTCATAATACATTATTGTAGTCATAATCAAGCTTTGAGTTCGTTCACAAAAAATTGGGTCAATTTTAGTAGCTGGCTCGCTGGACCCAGCCTTATGAATATAATTGCACCCACCCCCACAAACAAACTTGGCCCAACATTGGCTACAAGCTAATTTTTCTATTTGTGGAGCCTTGTATGAATCTAAGTGATTCTTATAAATTTTACCATTACTTTGAGAGGAAGGGGTAGCTCCTAATTTAAGTGTTTTATCATTGATATCCCAAGGACAAGCATAAAGATCCCCGCTGGCATCCATAGATAAAAGTGATTTACCAGATCCGCAAAAATTCTCTAATTTTACTTGTTCATCAAGTCGGTTCATTATGCTATCAAAACTTCTAATCTTGCGTAGTTCATCTTCACCACCGATAGAATCAGCGAATTCCGCCACTTGCTCCATTTGTTTCGTAAAGGCCCTGCTGCTCTCTAAATCAAAATTAGTATGGGAAAAATTGAATTCATAATAATCTAAATCCCACTTTAAAAAATATTTATAAGTTTCAAGGACATCTAGGTAATCACTATGAAAAACGGCTGCTAAACCGACACTTGGCAGTTTATTTTTGATCAATTTAAGCTGCTCTAGACCTTTTTCTAGATCAACGCTGGAGCCTTCTCCTGATTTCGCAGCGCTCTTTTTAGGTCTAAAGCGATCCTGAACTTCTGGTGGACCATCAACACTCACCGTGACAGCCACCCTAAACTCCTGCAATAATTCAATGACTTTAGGATTAGCAAGTAGTGTTCCATTCGTTACAACCCCAAATCTTAAAGCTAACTGAGACTGATTAGCTAGCTCCATTGCTAGTACAGATATTTCACGTATAACATCTGGATATAAAAGAGGTTCACCACCTAAGAAATTAATTTGAAATCGCTCCCCAGGAAGACACCGTGACATGAGCCACTCCAGCTGTGGAAGACCTTTTTTAATGTCAAGTTTAAGGGTCGGAGATCCATAGGTTCCATCACCACCCGCAGCACAATAAGAACACTTTAAATTACAGAGTTGAGTCGTATTGATTGTTAAAGTTTTAACTTTTTGATCAACAACAGCTCTTTTTACATTGAGATTAACGGAATCAGACCAAGTCTTTAACTCATCTAGCTCTTCGCCTTTGTACCCTAACTTTACGGAATCCCATAGACTAGAGCTCAGTTTTGCAACCTCTAAATTATCATTATGAAATCCTAAGACTTCGCCTGATTCGAGCTTAAAAATTGAAATTTTTTCGTACTGATATAGTGTCATATTGGCTTCAACTTCCTCCAGTGAATCATCACAATGCAAAATAGATGCCTTTTTGATTTGACAAAATTATGCCCAAGTTGACACTAATTCGGTTTGTTGTTTTTTTAAATCTAGCATTATCAATGACTTGAAATACATACTGCTTGTAGTTATCATTCAACTCTACGAGCAGTATTGTTAATTTTACTTGAAATACAGTAGTTTAGTGGATTGCACTTGTTATTTTTATACAATGAGTTATTAATAGGGTGCAGATAATTTAATCAGGAGGACCATGTCACTCAGAGTATTAGTCGTAGACGATGACGAAGGATTAAGAAAGGCCTTACAAGGCGTACTTGTAAGCACCAATAAATACGTGGTGGAAGAAGCCTTTGATGGAATCGATGCTCTTGAAAAAATTAAGAAGCAATCTTTCGATGTTGTCATACTCGATGTCGACATGCCACGCTTATCTGGCTTAGAAGCCTTAAAACAAATCAAAGCATTAAATCCTGAAACCATTGTTCTAGTTATGACGGCCTTTGCAACAATTGATAGCGCTGTTCAAGCAGTTAAAGATGGGGCCTATAATTATCTTGCCAAACCCATGAGTGGTGATGATCTCTTACAAATTTTAGAAAAAGCCGTTGAAGCTCACCAATTGATTTCGAATGTCGCAGCTTCTGCTCCGATACTCATGGATCAAGGTAAAAAAATCATTGGCAATACTGCTCAAATGCAAAAAGTATTTTCGATAATTGAGAGAGTATCAAAAGTTGATACTCCTGCATTGATCCGTGGCGCATCTGGAACAGGCAAAGAAGTCGTTGCTAAAGCAATTCACTTTAATTCGGCTCGTAAAGATGAAAAATTTGTCGCAGTAAATTGTTCCGCTGTTCCGGAAAATTTATTTGAATCAGAATTTTTTGGTCACGAAAAAGGATCCTTTACAGGAGCTGATCAAAGAAAAATTGGTAAATTTCAATTTGCAGAGGGTGGTACATTATTCTTGGATGAAGTGGGCGATCTTCCTCTTCATATGCAAGTTAAACTGCTTAGAGTTTTACAAGAAAAGGTTTTTACCCCCGTAGGCTCACTGCGCGAAATCCAAACGAATGTAAGAATTATTGCTGCTACCAATAGACCTTTAGAAGCAATGATTAAACAAGGATCATTTAGAGAAGATTTGTTTTATAGGCTCAATGTCATACCTATATTCTTGCCACAATTAAGTGAACGCAGAAGTGATATTCCTGTGATGATTAATATGTTTGTAAAAAAATTCAACCAAGTCCATGGCAAGCGAGTCACCGGCGTAGATCCTGCAGCGATGCAAGTTTTGACTCGTTATGATTGGCCAGGGAATATTCGAGAACTTGAAAACGTCATCGAGCATGCTTTTGTCATGGAAAATACCCATCAAATTACGATCACTTCTTTACCAGAATCATTACTCCAAGCAGTTGGAATTGAACTCAAGGATTGGCAATCAACTAAAGCGCAGAGTCCTGCAGCCACTTCGTCCGCCACTGGTGCGGGTGAAAGTATTATTCAAGGTAAGCTCTCTGGAATGAATTTTCAAGAATTAGAAGGTTTAGACGATGCAGATTTGGATGAGTCCAGTGATATCATAGCTGTTGGACAGGCCCCAGCTGATCCTGCATTTGACTTTAATTTGCAAAAAGAAGCCTTTGAAAGAGATTTTATCATTAGAGCACTTAAAGCCTTCAGAGGACGGATCAATCAAACAGCACTCCATGCTAATATTCCAAAGAAAACTTTACTTCGTAAAATCGAAAAGTATGGAATCAACGCCAAGGATTATTCAGAACTCTCCTAATGAAGTATTAAAATACTCATATTTAAAAATTCACTTACAGCGTAGAAATCACTACCCTGTTCTTTGAACATATAGATTTACAGCTATAGCTAAATATAATTTAGTTATCTTATCTAAATCAGGCCATAATATCACCTTGACCTTAATCACCATTTTTTTAATTTTTTGTGTGGTGACATTTTTGGGGAGACTATTTTCTAAATTACACAGACCCTATTTATTTCCACTTATATACTATATACTCACCCTAACAAATTTAAATCGTTTGAAAATGTAGGATAGAAAATAATTCCTATTTACATTTGAACGAAAAATATAATTTTAATAAACAGGAGTCTCAAATGAAACGTTTTTTTCTTACAGTAATAGTTGCTAATTTTATACTTATAACTGGAACCGCTTTTGGCCAAATGGCGCCAACTGATTTAGCTGGAATTTGGAGACGTAACTCAGATCCTCGCCAATTTGTACAGATTACTAAAGATTTAAATTGGCAAGCTCAGTTAATCTTTGATGAAGAGATAGTTAAAATAAGCGGCAAAGCTGTAATGACAACAAAAGGTTTTGATAACCGTGGAACAATGGTAATATTTTTGTATAAAGCTGGAGATGAGAGTAAAGCAAATGTCGCTTTTGTGTTAGGATCAAAAGATACAACTCCTAATGCTAAAACGACCCTTTCTTACGATGATTTAATCCTGATAAGAAAATAAATTTTAACTAAAATTTGATTTGTGTTCACTAGTCCCAATGCTTTAAACATTCACAATGTGTGTAGGCAATGGGACTAAAATCTTTTAAAAATATTTTGAGGTAAAACACTCATCTCAAATTATTTGCTACAACCTATCTCAGTTGATCAAGAACGATTTTTAAAAAAATTAAATAATTCAAAGACCGAGATCCCTCAAGAAAAGTCGATAGAGAATAGACCTTTTAAACCAGAAGATGCTGAGGATGGCCAGTCCACTTAGATAGCTTATTCTAATTAAATTATTAGCTATTTATGTCTTCGACCTAAAGCACTACTTGTATCCCAGGACGGCCGAATCAATTTGAAAATTTAGCTGATGTTAGGATCAATGATATTAATACTTCTTTGCGAATACAGCCGTTGATAATGACCTCATTAATTTTTTAATTATTGTGTTTTTCAAAGAGTTCTGCAGGCTTTAAATCACCATTATAATCACGAACTGCTTTGCGATATACAGAACAATCACTATCTTTATTTAATTGCTTTCCTGAACAACAAAATTCAGCAGCTTGAATTATGCTGCCAAGTTTTTGTGTGGAACTTAATAACTCATTAGTTTTAAAATTATCCATTCCAAGTATTTGTCCTACTTTGTCCCTATCTTTATCGATTGAAATATCATAGGGCACTTCTTTCCCACTTTCTAAAGATATGAAATTGACTTTCTGTTTGTTTTCAAGTTCATATTTATCTCTAAAAACTAATGCCATTGGTTGATTATTACCTGTTGTGTGATTTGGCAAATCAACTCTATAGCCATTATTTTCTTTGATTACTCGAATAGATTTTGATGTTTTACTATTTAACTCCATTGCAAATGATTTAATATCACTCGAACTGCCTTCATTATTACATTGCGGATCCGCATCTTTTAAATGGCCCTTAAAATGAGTAATAAAATATTCAAATGAAGAAAAAGTGTCTTGTATTCCTTTAAAACAATAATTATTTAGATCTTCGCAATTATATCCCCAATATGATCCAGCTGCTGAACCCAATATCAAAAGACCATACCAGAAGAGTCCAATTAAAGCTACAGCTTCTGCGTTTGGAATTACAAATTTAAAAAGTGAAGTTTTCTTTTGATTTAAGACTTCTTCAATTTTATTGATAATATCCTGTGTAGCAAGTGTTAAATCAATGCGAACAGATTTACCATTGACAAAATACATACCTTTGCTTGGATTTTTAGGACTTAAAGTAATCTCTTTATTATTGATTTTAAAATAAAGAACGTTAGATACAATTTTAACACTGTATTTTTTTACTTGGTCTGCCTCACTCAATCTCGCTTCAAAATAAGTTTTATGTGTTGGGGGTAAAAATTTAATTAGATTTTCTGCGAATTCTTTAAATGTTTTTGAATTAACACTAATGTTTCTGATCAATTCGAGGGATGCCATTGGATTTACTTTTTGAACTGCAAAAGATTGATGGGTATGAGTGATTAAAAAAATGAATACAAAAAAAATATTAAGAAACTTATACATATATTTAAGCCTTTGAATTTATTAATTTAAAGCAATTATAATTTTTCTCATCACCTTTAATGATCTAATTGGATGGTGAAAAGATCAAATCGAATCTAGTCCAGTCTTGCTTGACGCACTCTCTGTGAATGATATTGAAAATGCAGGAGCTAATTTACAGCGAGCAGAGATATTTGCCGGCCTCATCAATAATTTTAAGTGGAATTTCATGCCCACCCTGAAATCGAATTAAGCGACCTTTCATTCCTGATTGGGTAAGTATGGTTTCGAGTTTCTGGGCTCCCTTGATGGACAAAACAGGGTCTTGCTCTCCATGAGAGAGAAAAAAGGATTTTCCAACTCGACCTTTAGCTTTTTCTCTCCAAACATCTGCTTTTAAACAACTTCCTGATAGAATTACTAAACCCATTGGAGTTTCTGGGGCTTGTAAATACAATTCCGTTGCTAACATCGTGCCCTGACTAAAACCTCCAAGAATAATTTTATTCCAAGGAACATTCAGTTTGGATAACATTTCAGAAGCTTTGTGAAAGGCCAATTTCAAACCTTCGGGTTCTCCTTGACTCAAATCTCTTGGCACACCAGATATTTGTGCTTTTTGCAATTCTTCCATATTAACGGGCCACCAAGCATGGCCCATTGAGTTCCATCCAATAGGAATATCAAGAAATCCATCAGGGAAAAGCCAATTATACCCAGCAGGAGTTTTGATTTCATGAGCAAGTGGGGCAAGATCATTAGCATCAGCACCATAACCATGAAAGAATACTATCCAAGGAGCATCGTCATTTTGAACTACATCAATACATTTTAATGGTCCTAATTTTCTCATAAAACCTCTTTAATATTTTTTTAAAAGTAAAATTGCAGAACCTAAAGATCGTCTTATTGAAGTCATTACGCATAACTCGAATTGTCTAAAAATTATCACAAAAGAGTCCAGCCCAGTCGAAGTCGCATTTATAGTGTTCGGTAGGTCGTAAAGAATTTTTCATTTGGTCTCAAGCTAATTTTATTATTTTTTTCCTGCCCATCGATTTCCAATTTGTACTCCCCTGGAGATATAGGTAAACGATAAACTTTAAAACTGCGAGGTAAAGTTGACCACTGACGAAGATCAGCACGATCAGAAGCATACATTGCAAGTAAAGCGATATCACCTAATAGTTGATTGTCTTTTCGAATTCGCTGTGCGACCACTTCTTTAACAACGGCTCCACCAATTCTTCTAGCAATAAGAGACGCGTATTGATCTTCTAAGCTTGAAATAGCCACCCTTTCAACACTAAAAATAGTTTCATCATTTTTAAAAGGGTCAATCGAAGCCGTAGTATCACCATTAAATGGAAAAATTTTTGGAACAATACTTAGTTTCCCAGACCACACTGGATACATGGCAGGAAATCTAAAGTTATCTTGTCTGAAATTTTTTCGTGGCCCCCAGCCCTGCTGATAAATAACTATGACCTCAGCTAACTTATCATTTCTCCACTCACTTTGCTCAACCACATCTGGAAACGTTGCCTTCCATTTTTTAACAGCATCCATACGTCGTGCTTTAATATTGGAACGAACTAAATCCACTCTCAACGGACGATAACTCGGATCCACTTTATAAACTTGCTCATAGGCAATAGCAGCATCATCCCAATTTTTATTGGCCTCGTATATAATGGCCGATAAATACAAGGCCAGTGCATTATCGGTGAATTTTCGTTTTGCCTCAAGGCGAAAACGACGCAATTTTTCATTTAAGCGGCGCACTTCTACCATGGCATTATCAAGATCACCTAAACATAAATAATTTATTGCCGTCATAGCATTAATCAATACAACTTCAAAGTCTTCACCTTTATATTGAACCATTTCTTCACCAAAAAGAAAGGATCCTGTTTCTAAACTCAAAGAGGTATAGTCTTGAATATCCGCAAATTTATCTGCGATTTGAAAATATTTATTACTTTCTGTGTAATTTCCAGAAATCTGAAGAGCTGTCGCATAATCTAAAAGATAGATCAATCGATCATTTCCAGGCTCATCAGCTAACACTTTCAGCTGCGCTAAAGCTTCTGTGAATTGACCATTTTGAAGCAAGGTGCGTGCTGTAGCCACCTTACCCTGATAGGTCGCACAAGAAAAAAGACCCAGAACAGCTATGAAGAGGAGAATTCTCATTTGTATTTACTAATTCTTATTTAATTATAGACCCATTGTTTTCTTTTTATAAAGCTTACGAATTTGTTTTTGATCTGTCCACTCAATCACACCACTCTTTAGGCTCGTAAGATTAAGAGTGATCTTGTAATAAATTGTTTTCTCTTTGCCGGCTTCTTGAACAATACTATCCAATCTTCCATTAACTATAAAATCGGCTCCTTTTTGACCGCCGGGTCCTTTTTTAGTATCCGAAGAAACTCTTCCACTGTTTTGATATTCATACTCTGAATCTATATCTTGGCGAGCCTCTTTATCGACAAAAGATAGTTTTCCTGATTTCATCAATTCGACTCGAACCATGTCCATTATCGATTGAGTATCAATGTGCTCGGAAGTTTTATTTTGTAATTGTGTGACCATAACGATGGGACGAGTTTTTGCACCCGCGACTACGGGATGAACGATGAGACTAGAGACCATGGATTTTACTGTTTCTTGCATATCACTTTCAGACCATTCATCGGTTAAAAGATTAGTGCTCTCTACGTTTTTATCATAATTTCCTTTTACAAAGGCTTGCGGTCCACATCCTATTAAAAAAGAAGATGCGATTGCTGAAGTCAGCATTAAGAATTCTTTCATTTTGTTATTAAAACCCACAGTCATTAGAACCTCCAAGAAATCATTGATTAATAAAGTAAATTTGAATCATGAGTGTTCATTATTAAATGCCGAAATTCAGATCGCAATCCGCATCACGTCACTCAAATCAAATTTATTTCATTTAAACTCGAAGTTCCTTTTGCATGTTACAATTATTATGAAAAATGAAGCCATTAAAATATTATTTAGCTCAAGGGCATACCGCATCTTCCAAAAGCACATGCCACAGGATGTTGAAGAACTTTGGTGTATGACTCTGGGCCCCTCATTGAATCTTCTAGACATTAAAATGATTTTTCGAGGCACCATTGATGCTTGTATTGCTCATCCAAGAGACATTTTTCGGTATGCTTGTGTGAAAAATGCCACACAATTGATTATTGCTCACAATCATCCAAGCGGTGATCCAACTCCCTCAAAACAAGATCTCGAATTCACCCGCAAGTTAATTAAAGTGGGAATAATGATTGAAATTCCAGTGGTGGATCACCTTATCGTCACTAAAAAAAATTATTTTAGCCTAGCGGAATCGGGACTTCTTGATTTTGGAGTTCATAACTCTAGGGGAACTGAACCCAGTGTGGCTAGTAGGACTGATTTTGAATTTTTAAATGCCTGTGATTTTGATTCAAAGTGATCTAAATAAAGACCCTTAATTTTTAGATCTCATGCAATGCAAGTTGGGCCATTATTGTGTCGAATCGTCTTTTAAAATCTCTGGATTAGCCGTCTCCGAAAATTGGTCCTCATAGGAGTTTTTAAAACCTTTAAAATCATTAATTAATTTGGTAAGCACTGTGCATTCCGTTTTTTGAAATTTAGAATCTGCAAGACTCAAATGTGCTTTACAATACTCCGAAAATGTCATTTTTCCATTTCCAATTCTCGATTGCTCAAACTGATCTAATTGATTCTTAAAACCATTAATAAAAGTGTTATAATCACTTGGATTCATTGCATGCAAAGAAGTACCAATCCATTCACTAGCCTTGACACATCTTTCAGTGAGATCTTTAAGGCCATTATCTGAATATAATTGAATACAGGATTCTTCAGGAAGCTCCGTATTTTTCAAAAACTTTGAAAACCCAAAGGTATTGCATCGAAATGCGGGTACTCCGTTTTTTTTCTTACAGTCTAGATCTTTCGATGCCTCTGGCCTTGTACACTTATATGAACCATCAGCCATTTGCTTATACTTACTAATCCACATGCCAAAGATACAAGTTCCTTCCGTTAACTGACTTTTACTAATAATAACTTCGTCAGAAAGATGATTGCCCGAATTTTGAGTTTCTTCATTTGAAGACGGCCTTATCGCAGAAATATCTTTTGGATCAAGAGTATATGGATCTAACCTTCCTGCATTAATCTTTGAATTTGGTTCAGCTAAATTATTGAATCTTGTAGGCTCATTCAAGCTTTGTTGTGAGTTTGTATTTTTCTGAACTACGCTTGAAGAAGAATTGGTTATAGTTACTTTTGCATCTTGATTATTTTTTGTATTTGAGTCTGAACAATCTGGGCCTCCTCCGATATTCTCACATTTTCGATTTCGGACTGATACTGGTTGATTTTTGCATGGTTCCCCAGTTGCAAATTCTAAACCCTTTGTACCAACTTTATTATTATAGGGGCTTTCAAACTTAGTAGAACAAGGTTTTGGTTCTACATGTGCAACACAAGGCTCTCCTGTTGCATAATCAAATTTATCTCCAACTACTTTATTATCGTAAGGATTGCCCCACTTATCTGTGCACGGTTTTGGTTCAGGAGGACAAGGTTTTAGTGTTTTGGCATCAATAAGATTACCTTGTTTATCAAAAGTATTATTATTATATGGAATACCATACTTATCGATACAGGCCTCTTTCATTGGCTGCAACTTGCTATCAACTATATTTTGTTTAGCATCTTGCAGATATTGATTATATGCCGCTGAAATATCTGTCACATCATTTCGAGAAAGATTCGATGTGTTCGAATTGTTTAATTGACTTTGTGATTTGAGATTACCCCACGCAACTGGTGATTTTGGCATTGCTTGCTTTGCGTAAGCTTCTGGTTCTAAAAGTTGTGAAAGATAAACATAGGAATTAAATTTTTGTGGACTTGAGAGATCACCAATCATGGGAACTTTTGATTTACGTTCTAACATTTCAATTGCTGCTGTAAAATGATATAAAAAAATGGCGTATTTGATTTGATCCACTGGTTTTAAAGCTAGGAGTTGCTTTGAGGTGAGTAAATTGTCACTCAATTTATGCTTTATTATTTTTTTAGCAAAGAGCGGTTGCGAACTAAAACATAATACAAAAAGACCGATTCCAATATTTGAAATAAAGAAATGAATCATTCGAAATGAGATGAGTCGCAAAATTATCTCAAAGGTTCTGCACGAAAGGTTAGCCAAAGGACTTTGAGACTTCGAAAAACGAGTTCGGAGCGCAGCCGAAGGGACTTGTCCCTGAGGCGAGCACCGCTTGTCTGATGTTTGGCGGAGTCTCATAGTCCTTTGGCTAACCTTTCGTGCAGAACCGATTTTAATTCCATTTATCATTTTGCGCAAATTCATGACTACCTCCTTTCTATTTGCAAAAAAAAGATTAAAACACAGAATACCTGCTCATCCGCAACCCAGATCCAATCTCATTTTTAACGATTTGGAACAGAGTTGGGATCAAAAATACTAGGCTGTTCTTTTTTAATAATTTTCTTAACACTCTTTACTTTGTAATCATCGTCAATTTCTATAAGATAACCTTTATCTCGTGCCTTTTTAATGATCGCTTCAGCTAGTGATTTTTTATTATTTTCGTCTTCAGCCTTTTTATTCATGTCATCAATCACTTCATCTTGAATTTGTTCACTCAAGCTACGATCAGACGAGTGAGAGTGTACATAATTTCCCAAATCTTTGCCGACTAACTCATTAATAGAATCCTGATCAAAACTAATGGGGATATTATCGAAATTATAAACTTGTTCTACGCGTGGTGATTTATAAATGGGAGGTGCTGTTATAACATTTAGATTTTCTACATTTTTCTTTTCAATCTCTTGTCTGTCATAAACTTCTCTTAAGTGTTTATTGATTAAATCAATTGGTTTGGCATTAGGATCACTTTTTACTGACACATCAGGAAGCAACATGGAGTCAGTTGAATCAAGACTTACAATTGCTAAAATCAAAAAAAATAATCCCGCCAATAATAATGCAATAGCTACATCACGAGAAAATTTTTTTGGCTTCACATAGACTCCTTTGAATAGTTTCCTAATAAACCTTCAGGAATATCAAAAGAAGACATCAGTTCGTATTTATGTGTGGTTGAATTATACTTAATAATATCTAGACTCGCCATGAAATCGTAATTATAACTTGGAATAATTAATTCTAAGTAAGGGTCGTTATCAAGGTTGGCGACAGCTAAATTTGTAGCCTCTCCCATAAATGTAAAAAAGCCTTCTAATGAGCCAGGTAATTCAATTCTTTGCAGAAGTTCAAAAGATCGATTTTGGAGTGTCTCAGCTATTTCTTCTGGCGCTTTGGTAAAGTAGAGTTCAATAAATAAAGATCCATTTTCTTTAACTTTAAAAATTGAAATCGGAGTACCAGTCCGATCTAAATCTTCTACAAGGGTTGCTAAAATTTTGCGATCCGCTCCCCAAACCAAAGTATGCAATCGTTTTCTCCAATTTGGGATAAAATATGCTGTTATTAAAACCAATAAACACAACACTAGAGCAATCAATAAAGCTCTAAATTTAGAATTAGAAGATAATTGAACTTTATTTAACGCCATTTCCATTTTTAATTAGAAAACTTTCTTGCGTCGACTAGATGGTTGAATTCTCAGGAGATCTCTGTATTTCGCCACCGTCCTTCTTGCTATGACTAAACCTTCTTTCTTTAACATATCAACAATTTGCTGGTCTGATAGTGGTTTTTTAGGATCTTCTCGACCTACCATATCTCGAATTTTTAATTTTACCGCTTCGCTAGCTAAAGAATCACCTTCAGAACTACTAATTCCAGAATTGAAAAAATACTTAAGTTCAAAAATTCCTTGGGGCGTATGAACATATTTACTAGAAGTCACTCTTGAAACTGTTGACTCATGCATTCCTATATCTTCTGCAATATCTCTTAAAATCATTGGCTTTAGAAAAGCTGGACCTTTATCAAAAAAATCTTTTTGATATTTTACAATACTTTCTGAAACTTTAAAAATAGTTCGATTTCTTTGATGAATTGATTTTATAAGCCAGATAGCAGATCTAAGCTTATCTTGAATATATTCATGCGCTTTAGGATCATTAGACTTACCATTTGTGGCACCCTTCATCACATTTTTATATAAATTGGACACTCTTAAGCGAGGTAAACCATCTTCATTTAAAGAAACGAGATAATCATCTCCTACTTTGTAAATGTATACATCAGGAGTCACATAATGGACATCATTCACTGAATAAGAACGACCAGGTTTTGGTTCCATCGTATATATTATTTTACATAACTCATGAACATCTCCCACAGGAATATTCATGGATTTAGAGATGGCATCAAAATGTTTTTTTTCTAAATCTTTAAGATGATTTTGAATAATACATACTAAATCATGAGTATCTTCTTCAAGATGTTTGGCTTGAATGATTAGACACTCTTTAAGATCACGCGCACCAACTCCAGGAGGATCAAACTCTTGTACAAAGGGAAGAATTTCCTCTAGATCTTGTACTGATACTTTTTCATCTAATGCAATTTGATCAAACGCCGTTTTAATATATCCATCATCATCGACATAATTGACTAAAATCGAAGCGATTTTTTCTTCTTCCTCATTAAACCCCGCCATCTTTACTTGCCATTGCAAATAATCATGAAGTGTTTGCTGAGTCGTCATGACATTTTCATAATTCATGATTTCATCTGAGTTAACTTGACTATTTTGCATGAGTGGTTTTGAACTCGCTTCATAGTAGTTTTCCCAATTAAAATCATCATCGCGTCGCATATCGTCTTGTGAAGGCTCCTGAGTTTTTTCTACTTCAGCCGCAGCCTCCTTGGTAACCTTGACGTCGTCTTCCTTTAGCTCCATGACTTCTTCTAAAATTGGATTTTCTTCTAACTCTTTACGAACAGCTGTCTCGAGCTCCATCCTTGATAACTGGAGCAATTTAATGGCCTGCTGTAATTGAGGTGTCATTCTCAATGTTTGTTGAAGACTAAGAGTTTGACTTAGCTTAGCCATATCCGCCCTTTCTTATAACTTAAAATTCTCACCAAGGTAATACTTCTTCGCTATTTCACTTTCAGTGACCATCAAAGGAGTTCCCTCAACTTGAATCTTACCATCTTTTAGCAAATATGCATAATCACAAATTCCTAAAGTCTCACGAACGTTGTGGTCTGTTATCAAAATACCTATATTCCTAGACTTTAGTGCACGAATTATATTTTGAATATCACTGACTGCGATCGGATCAATTCCCGCAAAGGGCTCATCTAATAACAAAAATTTTGGTGCACCAGCCAATGCTCTAGCAATTTCCACTCTTCGACGCTCCCCACCAGATAACGAGTAGCCTAAACTATTTTTGATATGTTCAATACTAAAGTCCTTTAAAAGTTCTTCTAACCGCTCTCGTCTTCGAGTTATAGAATAACCTTGAGCTTCCAAGGCTACCATAATATTTTCTTCCACTGAAAGTTTTCGAAAAATACTTGGCTCTTGAGCCAGATAACTGAGTCCTCTGCGCGCTCTTTGATACATAGGTAATCGCGTCATCTCTTCATCATCGAGAATGATTTGACCATCATCAGGACTAACTATACCAACGACCATATAAAAACTCGTCGTTTTACCAGCACCATTTGGACCTAACAATCCCACAACTTGTCCAGACTCGATTTTAAAATTTACATCACTGACGACTTGTCTTTTTTTATATGATTTAGCGATATGTGATGCTGATAGCATACTCATGGTGCCTCCTCTGTTTGGATTGGTTTTTCCTCCTTAACATTCGCACTGATCCCCTGAATTTTCACCTTTTTTCCGTTGTCATACAAAATAATCTCTTCTCCCTTAAGTTCATCTGAACCCTGAAGAACTCTTGGAGAGCCTCTCAAAATATATCGATCATCTGAAAGATCAATTTCAAGATTTTCTGCACTTGCTTTTTTTTCAATATCTGAAACCTGAACTCCGCCATTTACAATAATAGAACGAGGGACATCTTCACCCATATGATAGGCGAAAAGTGCTTCAGGACCTTGTATAGAAAAAGTATCGTAATAAATTTTAACAGATTGATAAAAACGAACCATGTTTGATTTTCCACTCAGTTGAGCCTTTTGACTTTGAATTTTTATATTTTTGCCATTTGACATTTGTCTATCAGCGACAACATCTGTCTCAATATTCATAAGACTATTTTCTAAATAAGTAGTGATTCCTCTCCCTTGCAATCTTAGACGTTGACCGGCTTGGTCTTTTGGACCTTTCAATCGCAAAGTCTCAGGAGCATTCAGTTGCTTCGTTGCAGAGTAATAGTGAATTGAAGGAGTCACAAATTCATATCCATTAGTGGAGTGAGTCGAAACTTCACCAAGGATATCCATATCTTTAGATGTTACATCTATTTGTCCACGCTGACCTTGCACAACATATGAGTCACCTGTTTTTGCATAAAATATAACTTTAACTTTTGAAAGATTCCAAACCCCTTGTCCCAGAAAGCCTTCAGCTGTTTCAGCAAAAAGTTCCCATTCTTTGGATGAACCTAAACCTTCCACTAAATGCACACGTTCCATTTTTTGATCAGCAGAATGATCAAAAATATTTTTAACTCCATAATCTAGAATTTCTTTTTTATCGATATACTTTGAACCTAGTAACAATATTTCTATAAATAACATTGCTAGGAGAATATAAAATAAACCTTTATTAATTGATCGAGACATCACTTTATTTCTATCTGCGTTGTTTAACTTTACGACCCTTTACTCTATTAAAATCCATAAATTTAAAGCTGGGGTCAAATCCCAAATCCATACATAATGCTAACTGAATTCTTCGATCCTCATCTTGCCCAGGGTATTCACCAATTTCAACACCATAATAGGCAAAATCGAGTTGAAACAAAAAAAAGTCAAGGGACGCGCCCATAGAATAATATCCTTGGCCAAATCCGCCTCTAATATCAATCAATGGTAAATCAAATTCTAAACCCATATGAAGTTTTTTTCCTAAGGGTTCTTTTGCAGTATCTATATGCTTATAGTCAATAGCCGCTGTCATTCCAAAAACTGTTAAATCAAAACCGGCAGCAACACCAAGAATTTTTTCTTCTGCTATTTTTGGTGGTTTTTCAATACCCGCTTCTTTTAAGAAAACAGTTCCACCGACATCTTTCCATACGCCCGAAATGACAGGATTTAATGGAACTGGGAGCTCCCAAACAAAACCTAAATCAGCACCATAACCATTCCCTCTTCGATTGAGATTACTTTGAATGTCAGAGGTATCACCAGTTAAAAAGTTGGAGACTCCAACTTGCTCATTTGTTCCCATTCTTGTAATTTTTTTTGCAGTAAATCCAAAATATGAACTTGGGCCAACTGAAAAAGCACCGCCAATAACTAAACCATAATCATTGATATAATTCATATCAAAATAGGGAAGTATCGGATCTTTTAATTCAAATCCTAAAAAACCTGAGTCGTACACAGAAAGCCCAAAATAGGGCATATACAGATTAACTTTACCTCCCATACCTAACCAAATTCTCTGACCAAAGTAATCAGAAAAACGATCAATGCCTGTAGCACTTGAATTAGCTATCGCTTGAGCTGAGTTAAGAGCATTTTGCCCATTCACTCCTGCATTCAAATTTATAATCGTTAGATTTATACCTTTGACTCGACCTAGTGCTGCAGGATTATAAAAAAGTGCATCACCATTTGTTACTACTGCAGAATAAGCATTTCCCATACCTAGAGCACGAATTGATTGACCATATTCAAACAATTCGACACTCCAACTTTGGTCAATACTTTGAAACGAAATAATAATAATTAATATAACGATTTTTAATTTCATGGGCAGCAAGTGTCCAGATCTGGATGTCCTGGAAAATCACAACTTCCAATTCCAACTGTATCTGTACTCAGTAAGTCTCTGTATGTGTCTACTAGCTCTGCATTATCTGCTGGAGCGATATTACTAGTATCTAAAACGACGCAATTTGCTGCCGGTGTGATATCACAAATTGCATTCAATACGACTGAAATTGCAGTCAATGCCGTTTCCGCATTACTACCGCTTCCAAGTAGTGAGGTAAAATTTTCGAAAAATAATCCAAATCCAGTCGCTAATTCTACAATTTCATCATCGGTAATATTTGAATCATCATTGGTGCAAGCATTAAAACTAGCATCTGTATTTCCATCTCCCAAAGAATTGGTACCATCAACATCAGATGTAGTTCTTAATATCGATCCCATTTTGGCCATTGCTAAAATGGCCATTAGCATATTTACTTCTTTACTACCACCCATTGCTGCCAATCGAAGTGCTTCTGTTGCACCAATTTCTTTTAATTTAGCTTCTGCCAAAGTACAATAATTAGGTGTCGTTGCTTTATCGGTGAATGAACTTCTTAAAAATTTAAAAAACGTGTTGGGAGGTGTAATGTTCGCACTCGAAATACTCGAAAAGAATGGAATAAACTCCATTCCACACGCACCGGCATAGGCACTGGCATAAGTAACTCTGACATTATTGTCAGCTGCAAAATCAGCATCTAATTCTGACAAATCACTAATAGCTTCAAGATAATCTCCTGTATCAATTTTTTTCCTTGCTGAATATAAATAAGCCTCATTGGTGTCTTTGACGCTCATTGGTTCTAAAAAATTGGCACATTGAAATTGGGTCAATGAGCATACTATTGCAATAAAAAATTTTATAAAACAATTATGATGTTCATTTTTTTTAAACATATACTTAGAATAACTTTTTAGTCGTTAGTAAGTAAGTCCAATTATCTAATTTTCTATATGAATTAGATAATTTTTTTTAATTTAAATCATAGTTGATTTATTCAATATTATCTCTTTTTAGATTTCCCATTGATTATGAAAATGCAAACCACAGGATTGTATTTTCTTATACGATCTTAGTCTTAATCGAAGGAACTTCATTAAGCTATAACTCTAGTCCAAGGGCGATATTTTATGTTTGAGAAATTTTTATAGCCATCATTTTAAAAGGTTATATTCAAGTTATAAATATTTCATCCGATTTAGATATGGATAAAATTGTGAAATTATTTGATCCAGGGAGGCTGCATAATGAGTTTTTATATCAATGCAAAAAAAATGGAATTACATTATTTTATGTTGCTTTTGATTATTATTTTACTTTCTGGACCTCTAGGTTGCAGCAAGAAAGCCTCTGTTAGTACCTCCGATACACCAAGTACTATCGACACAACAGGTGATATACAACCTAGTAATAATTATCTTTGGGTGCATCACAAAGCAGTCAGTGGCGCGCTTCGATATACTCATAAAGAAGTAACATCTGGAACTTGGCCTGATCAATGTAAAGTTGATCTCGATGCCAGCAGTCCCGCTGATAGGGACATTATGTGTATCACTGAAACATCAGAGTTAGATTTAATGCATGTCGGAATGAATCTTGAATACAATGTACCGGCACATATCAAGTGTCCTTATGTTTTTTCCATGGCACCATATTTTTTCCAATACGAAGCACCTCGAAATGATGGTACCGCAACTCCACCCCTTGAACCTGCGAACGTCGAAGTCATTGATGATCAGCTCCTCGGCAACTGGAGTGCCACAGCCACATACACTGATGGAACAACACCAAATCCCTATTTCGTTGCACAAAGTGGTCAGTATAATTGTGGTTTTGACTACAGAAATCGAAAGCCTGCTGGGCCAAATTGCTGTGAAGGATATTATAATCTAAAAACGACTACAACGACGACTGATGGAACTACTATCACTAATGCCAGAGTTGATTGGGCTGGACTTCGTGGAAATTGCTTAGCTGGACCAGCTTTATCTCTTAACCCTCGATTTGACAATGGATTCCCTATGCCCATTGCATGGCGCATGAGTGAACAAGTCGATACCATGAGTAACTTCAAAACTTCATCCGATATATCCTTTTCGCCAGTTGATAATTTTAAAATTTTCCAGAATAAACTAACGACTCTTGAGGATAAAAAGTTGAATTTTGGGAATTTTGAAATTGGAAGTCTTTTTAATCAAAAATTAGGAACAACACGTTTTTTAGCAAATTATACTAAAGGGTCAACGCCCAGGCCCTACCAAGATCTTATTGATTACTATCAATTTGAACATCCACCCGGATATAATTTTTTAGAAAATTATATGGATCCAAGATATTTCACCATTTTATGTACTAATAGCACAGAAGAAGTCAGTGCTAGAATTCGTGTACAAATCAGAGAGTGGAACACTCTCCCTGAGTTAACTCTTGCCACTGAACCAACCGCCGATGAAGATGATATCTCAGGTAATGAAACCGATTTTCCTGAATTTCCAAATCATGATTATTACGATTGGGAAGATACCTCTGGACTTGAGAGATGGAACCAAACACCTTCAACATCAGGTTATCCCGGAGCTGGACTTTAATCCTAATTTGGGGACAACGACTAATAATTACTGTTCTTCAGAATTCAACATTTTCTTTAAATCTAATTTGTGGGCCGGTACTCCTCCCCAAACTTCTTTTGGTGGAACTTCAGTTTTGGGCATAACAACAGAGTTAGGTAGAATTTTTGCACCCTTCCCAATTTTAACTCCACCCATAATAGTTGCTCGCAGACCTATTGTTACTTCATCACCAATTATTACAGGAGATAAAACTAAAAATCCTCCCTGACCATAGTGAGCCACAATGGTTGCAGATCCACCAATCGTAACTTTACTACCTAATTCTAAAAGAGAGGGATCAGAAATATGTGTAGTATTAATAACCGTACCTGGACCAATTTTCATACCCATTGCTTTATAAAACCAAAGACTAAAAGGTGAGGGTGTTACAAATTCTAAAAAGGAATATCTAAGCATATACAGAATACCATTATGGATATACCATTTAATCGCCTCTAATGAATAGTAGGGACCTTTCCACGCTTTGAGATTTCCAACTAAAATTTTGTTTAAAATAGGCAGAATGATCATTGCTGAAAATCCACAAACAAAAAAAGAACACACAATTGAGGATCCCAACAGAAACGCTTGAACCAATTCAGAAAATTGTAATCCGAACCGATAGGTCCAACGGATAATTAAAACTCCAGGAACTAATGAACCACCTAAAATAAATGAGACTAAACCATAAAGTGGTACAACCATTATAATATGCATTAAGTTTTTAAAACGTCGAAGCATCACTTCGAGTATTCCTGCCAGACCTTTTCTATTACTTTGTCTCAAGTTATGAGGAGACTGTTCATTATTGGACTCAGGGTGAGATTCATTCTTTGCTTCCATTAAAATTATTACTTACTCACTTTTTGAATAATTGCATTCACAATTTTAGCTTGATCCGCCAACTGTACTTTTTGATTTTGAGCTTCTTTGATTGTAGCAAATAACCCAACATTTACTCTATACCATTGATGACCTTTCACTGTAGTTTCAGTTGAAAAGGACTCCAGTTTTAAGGCTTTTAATTCTTTAACTTTCTTTTCGGCTTCTTCTTGACTTGAAAAAGCTGCCACTTGAACAGTGTATTTACCAACACCTTTTTGAGACATCTCACTAGCGATCATTCTACCTAATTTATTTGTTTTTTCAGCTTTTGCGCTATCGTTAGTTGATTTAAGTTCTTTTTCATCAACCATTTCATCTTCAACTGAAGAGGCTTGATCTTCAGTCAACTCTTCATCCGATTGACTATGTTTTGACTTTTCACTCCCGATAGACATTTTTGATCCCGTCACTACTTCTGAATCTAACGTTTCATGTTTTTCAACAGCGGCCTCTTCTTCATGGATACTTTCTTCTTTCGCTGAAGAATGCGGCTCCAAAGTTGCCATTTTGTGCTGATTATCGCTAAACTTTTTTCCAACAAAAGTGCCAATAGAAAATGAAAGTAAACTTATAAAGAAAATCAAGACCACTTTGACAACTGTATCTGTTCCAGATGACTTTGAATCTGCCATAATTCTATCCTCCCTCAATGACTATTTCTAAGAGCGTGTTTGAAAAACATCCATCCCATTTTAAATTCTATTTTTTTAAATCTTACTTCGACATTAAAGAATCATTATCCACTCGATTTAATTATTAAATGTCTCTAATTTGAATTCTTTTCAAACACGCTCATTTTCAGATTAGCCTATTCTAGTAAAATGTCCAAAGTTTTATGTATGATAAATAGGTAGCATCTACTTTAGTCGAGAACATTTGCTATTAAAAATTTTGTTTGAATTAAAATATTAATTTACTTTTAATTTTCATTTAAAAATTTAAGAATTTCCATGCCAAATTTCCAACCATCACCGGCTCCTAAAGTTAAGAAAATTTGACCTTTTTGAGCTTTTTTAGATAAATCACGTGCTGCATCTATTGAACGTACAAAATAATGACAATTGGTATTTTTAATTTCATCAGCTAATTTCAAGCTCGTAATTCCTGGAATTGGAACTTCTCCAGCTGGATAAATGTCGAGTAATAGCAATTCATCTGCTAAACCAAAGCAACTGGTAAAATCGCTCCAACAATGTTGAGTACGAGAAAACCGATGAGGTTGAAAAATTACTGTTAGCCTATTGTCAGGAAATTTCTCTTTAAACCCTTGCAAGACGGCTTTAACTTCAGTCGGATGATGTCCATAATCATCATAAACTTTAACACCTCGAGCCTCTCCTTTAAAATGAAAACGCCGATCAACACCACCAAAATGCGCAAGTCCAAGAGCGCAAGTTTCAAAATCTAAACCTGCTACTATTCCTGCAAGAATTGCTGCTGTTCCATTTAAAGCATTATGCAATCCTGGGATTTCTATTCTAAATCGACCTAAGGACTTTCCTTCCTTGATTAATTCATATTGGCCCTTTTCACCTCGAATAATCACATCATTATTATTTTGAAAACCATAGTATAAGATTCTTTTCGGAAAGTTTTTAAAAGTTTGTCGAATTGAACTATCATCTCCGCAAGCAATTACCTCTCCATAAAATGGAATTTTCAAAGAGAACTCAAAAAAAGCTTTTTCAAGATTTTCAAAAGTTTTATAATAATCCAAATGATCTGCATCAATATTTGTTATAATTGCAATTTCTGGTGTTAACTTTGAAAAACTGCCATCACTTTCATCTGCCTCTGCTAATAACCACTCCCCTTGTCCTAGTAGTGCTGTCGATTGAATTCTTTCAAATCGTCCTCCTACAACTATTGTTGGGCTCGCTTTTGCTTCTAAAAAAATGGATGCGACCATACTGGTTGTTGTCGTTTTTCCGTGAGTTCCAGCTACGGCAATTCCTCTTTTAAAACGCATGATTTCAGCTAGAGCTTCTGCTCTTGGTATCAAAGGAACCATCAATGCTCTTGCTTGTGCGATTTCTGGATTTTGAAAATTCACAGCACTAGAATAAACTACGACATCGGCATCACCAATATTTTCAGCTTTATGTCCTTTAAAAATAGTAATGCCCAAAGCTTTTAGTCTTTCAGTATTAGCATTCTCTGCAAGATCACTCCCTGTAACCTGCGCACCCATATTTTTGAATAGCTCAGCTAAACCACACATTCCTATGCCGCCAATACCTACAAAATGAAATTTACTTGTTTTTAATCTCATAGTTTAAACTCCAAAATTAAACATTCAATCAGTTTAATTTAATTCAATATCCTTAAGGTGTTTGATGATTTTTATTTAATAAACTTTTAGCAATCACATTAGCAGCAAACGGTTTATGTAACGAGCTAATATTTTTTGATAAAGTCATTAATAAAGTTGGATTTTTTTGCAAATCCAATAAAGTTTCATTTAATTTTTCTCTAGTGAAGTCTTTTTGTTCAATAATAATTGCTGCATTTTGTGAAGCCAGCGCTTCGGCATTTTTTCTTTGATGATCATCAGCCGAAGTGGGAAGTGGAATTAAAATTGCTGGTTTTCCGACTGCTGCAAGCTCAGCAATGGTACTTGCTCCAGATCTACATACAACAATGTCGGCCCAAGTATAATAGTTTTCCATTTCAAATAAATATTCAAATACTTTCACATCAAACACAGAACGATCATAGATTTCTTTTACTTTAGAATAATCTGCAATTCCAGTTTGATGGATTAATTTTGATTTGTGAAGCCACTTTGATTCTTGCAGTACTGCCTGCTCTAACACTTCATTTAGAGCTTTCGACCCCTGACTTCCACCGAAACAAAGCACATGGAATTCGTTCGAAACTTGTGACTTTGATGATAGCTGTTCTAACTCGCTTCTTACTGGTAAACCAACTAATTCTATCTCTTTTGATTTGAGGTATTTCTTAGAATGACTAAAAACCACAAAGGCTTTTGAAACAAAGCGCGATAAAATGCGATTGGCCAGTCCTGGATGAGCATTGGGTTCCCATATTGCCGTTGGAATACGTAGAAAAGTTGCTGCTAGCACCAAGGGTGCTGATGCATAACCACCCACTCCTAGAACTCCACATGGTTTAGTTTTGAAAATTAAGATAATTGACTGAATTAGCCCTAAAAATACTTTAAATAGTCCAAATATTTTTATCAATAAGGACCCTTTGTAATTAAGTTTACCCGACGACAACATATGTAGTTTGTAACCTTCTCTTGGAACAATATTCTTTTCCAGTCCCAAATTTGAACCGACAAACTCAACTTCAATACTAGGATCTAAACTTTCTAATGCTTTTGCGATAGCTATTCCAGGGTAAATATGGCCACCAGTACCGCCCCCTGCGATTAAGAATTTTTTTTTCATTAGGAGAACTCCGCTTGTTGCCTTTCGATATTTAAAACCCACCCAAAAGCTAAACAGTAACACACTAAACTGCTACCTCCATAGCTTAAAAATGGAAGCGTTAATCCTTTTGTGGGAAGAACTCCCAATACTACTGCCATATTAAACAAACTATTTAAACCAAATAAAAATGACACACCAAGAACAAACATCCGTTGCTGAAGATTCTTGATATGTAGTCCGATCTGAAATGTTTTAAAAAATACAAAGCCATAAAGTAGAAATAGAAGAGACATGCCGATAAAACCAGTTTCCTCAGCAAAAACAGCCAATGTAAAATCAGTATGCGCCTCTGGAAGAAAGAATAGTTTTCCTTGACCAGCACCTAAACCCTGTCCCCAAAACCCACCATTTCTAACACTTAATAGACTCTGAATAAGTTGAAAACCAGAATCAGAGGGATCAGCCCATGGATTTAAAAAACCAACCACTCTTTTTAAGCGATAGGGATATCGAACGATGAGAAAAGTAAAGACTGGAATAAGAGTTAAAGTTAAACCGACAAAATATTTCCATGAAAAACCAACGATAAATAAAGTGATTAAAATTACAAGTGTCAGCAGTGCAAAGGTTCCAAAATCCGGTTGAGCTAGCAATAAAGCAAAAGGTAAGATCCAAATAAACCATGCATGTGGTTTTTTAGACCAGTGTTCAGGTTCATTCCAGTGAGAAAATAAGAAGGAAACGAGCCAAGGAACTAAAATTTTTAACAGCTCACTTGGTTCAAATCGAGTAAATCCCATGTTTATCCATCTCCATGCACCACCTACTTTAACTCCAATTCCAGGAATAAAAGTTAATATCAGAGCAAAAGATGTTAAAATCCAAAGGCTAATAAATAATTGATTCCAAATTTTCCACGGAATTTTAGTTGCAATAAACATGACACTGATACCTATAAGCATTGAGATCAGTTGTCTTATTACAAAATACAATCCATCTTGGTACATTTCAGTCGCAAAAATATAACTTGATGAATAGACTTGAACAATCCCTAAGCCTAAAATTGAAAATAAACCTAAGAGTAGGGAACTATCAAAACTTTTGTTCAAGTCTCCAATCTCCTATTTGGTCACTGGTATCTTTGACGGAGTGGTTGAACCAGAAGGATTCGTTTTGGAGTTTTGCGTGTCCGATTCATGAGTGGATTCGGATTTAGCTCCTGTTGACTCCAACTCAGAGACGTAGCCAGCACTCGTATTACAACAATATAAAACTCCAGGATTTTCGCTCACTCTTTTATATCCTGAAATATTAAAGGGTTTTGTCGCATCACATTTTTTGGCTAATCTTAGATTTAACTCTATATCGATATCTTTAAAATCAGATTCACTTACAAAGTCACAAAGAACTCCCTTAGATTGAACTATTTTTTCTCGTTCATCACGTCGTGCTTTTTGTGCCCCAGAGCAACCAGAAAGTATCATTACAATTAAAATTCCTAAAACACAGATTTTTTTCATTTAAATTTCTCCTCTACCTTTGTCTAATCAAATTTAATTATTACTAGACGCGTGCTTTTCTTCCGCGTTATAGAAACTGTTCTATAACTCTGCAATTCCTAGTTGCATTTAGATTCATTAGCGTGACGTCTAATTAGAACGTCTACGCACACGTATTTCAGTCGCAACACTTCAATAGAGTTTTAGATTCAGTTCTTTATTTATTCTTAACTCAAATATCAATTTTTCTTCTTATTAAAAAATAATATTATTTTTCGTTCAAAGCTAAACATTATTAATTAAACCACTTTTATAGTTTAATGCCAGCTATAGTTTAAGAACTCGGACTAATGTCTAACAAAAAATATATTTAAACGAGTTCTTTATTTCCCATTCGAAATTCCGATAGAATAATGACAGATAAATATTCATACTGATAACGAAAGGCTGCCTTAATATGTCACAGGTTAAATCTCAGTTCAAAAAAGGTGACGCCATTGAAGAAATCGCCAACATAATAAGTCAAATAACTGGAAATCAGTTTTCTGATAAACATCAATCAATGATAGAGTTTAGGCTTCAAAAAAGATGTTTGGATTTGAAAATTGATTCGATTGAAAATTATATTAAATATTTTAAGGCAAATCAAAATACCGAAGTAAATAACCTAGTATCACTTTTAACAACACATCATACTTTTTTCTTCAGAGAATTTATGCATTTTCAATTTTTAGAAGATAATGCTCTTCCTGAACTCATTCCAATTGTACGTCAAAGGCATGATAAAAAAATTAAAGTTTGGTCTGCGGCTTGTTCAAAAGGTCACGAAGTTTATTCACTTGCTATGTTTCTTGATTTTACTTTAAAACAAATAGCCCCTGATATTAGTTATCACGTAATGGGTAGCGATATTGATTCAGAAACATTATCACATGCTTATAATGGAGTTTACACAAGAAAAGATATTAAAGAAGTTCCAATGAATTATTTGAATAATCATTGGGATCGTGGAGCTGGCGAAGTATCGGAATATGTCAAGGCACGATCGACTTTACGCTCTAATGTAAGTTTTAAACAAATTAATTTATTAAATTTTCCAACTAACTTTAATGAAAAATTTGATATTATTTTTTGCAGAAATGTATTTATTTATTTTGATCAAGAGCAAATTAAAAAATCAAGTATCGAACTTATCAAACATTTGGAACCACATGGACATTATATAGTTGGGCTTTCAGAAAATCTTTCAAACATTGGATTACCAATTGTTTCACGAGGTCCATCGATATATAGAAAACTTTCCGTAGTTGAATCGAGCTCCACTTCTACGACTACGACTACTTCCAATATCAATTCCACTTCTAATGCAACTCCAACTACTTCAAAGCCACCTTTGCCTTCATCACCACTTATTTCTAATTCAAACGGCAATATCCAAGCACCACCAACTCTTTCGACTACACCTAACAGTCAACAAAAGATTGAAAATCCTTCTCAAAGAGTTGATCCTTCCAAATTAAGTCAATCGATAAATAATACGGGTACGAATTCAGCAACAAATATTGTTCCTAATACATTCTCAGAAAAAAAAGAAATCCTCAAAGTTTTATGTGTCGATGATAGCCCAAGTATTTTGAGTTTATTAGAAAATATCCTTAAATATGATGGTGGTTTTGAAGTCGTTGGTAAAGCTGTGAATGGAGTTGAAGCTGCTGAAAAAGTACGTGAACTCAAACCTGATATTGTAACAATGGATATACACATGCCAATTCAAAATGGTGTTGAATATCTTCAAAAGAATTTTCGATCTGGACATGTACCAGTTGTAATGATTTCAAGTGTGTCTCGAGAAGATTCACAACTTGCACTTCAAGCGCTTAATTTAGGTGCAAGTGATTATGTTGAAAAACCAGCGCTTTCCAATATTAAAGAAGTTTCTGAAGAAATCGTTCGAAAATTAAGATGTGCATATCGAAATAGAATACCTAATAACCAAAACAAATCATATTTACGTCTTGATGAATCATTTAGAAAAACAAATCAAATCAAAGATCCCAAAAATTGCATCAGAATCATTGCCGGAACCTTATCTGACAAAAATAAAATTCAATCCATTATAACTGAAGTTGGTCAAAACCAACCACCCACTTTTATTCTCTTAGATGGAGTCAAGGAAACCTTAGAAGGATATGCAAAGGGTTTTGGGTTCACAAATAAGGCAATATCCTCATGGCCTTCAGCATTGACACCTGGTGATATTTTTGTTGCAGATGCGAAGCAATTTGGTGGACTTTTCTCTCAAACAATTAAAGATGTGCCTGCATCTATTCTGGTAATGGCTGATGTTTCTCCTCAAATAAAAAGTGTTTTTGAAAAATGGAAAAAAGCACAAATATTATTAGAAGATCTTGGGCCAAAAGGAAATTTGCAAAGCCCATTCAAAGTTTTATCAACCGATATTGTTCCTTCAACAAGTTTTGCCTACATGTCGATTGAATATCTATCAAAATTTTAGATATTTGAGGCAGTGCGGCTTTATTTCTAACAACTTTTTCATATGATAGAGTGATGAAAATATTATCACGCTATCTTTTCGGAATTTTATTTATCTCTTCTTTAAAATTATTTGGAGCGCTTTCTCCTATCTCAATAAGTATTGTCCCCCCCATTCAGATACCTCCCTCTGATTTTAGCGTTACTGGGCTTCGGACTAGTGTACTCTGGGGACATCATCGAGATTTATATGGTCTTGATTTAGGTCTTGTTGGAAATATAACAGATCAAGATTTTGTTGGAATTGGTGTCTCTGGTTTATTTAACTTAACCATGGGAACTACAAATATTATAGGACTCCAATTAGCAGGGATTGCAAATATCAATAAGAATAAGCTTTCAGGTATTGGTTTACAATTTGGAGGAATAACGAATATTAACACTGCCGCCAGTACGTTTTCTGGATTGCAAGCTAGTTTAGGAGCTAATTATAGTCCTTTTACTACGGTTTATGGTGCACAAATAGGAATCTATAATGTTGCGAGTGTAGTTTACGGGTTCCAAATAGGATTGGTAAATATCACAGAATCCCTTTATGGTTTACAAATTGGACTTGCAAATTTTAATCGAAAAGGACTTTTCTCATTTGCACCAATATTAAACTTTGGGTTTTGACTTTTTACTTATCTTCTAATTGTTTAATTTTATTTTCTAATTCAATGATTCTTTTTTCTAAAGTATCTAATTGTTTTGCAATAGATGTTGCATCTGGAACTTGATAGGACCGTGGCCAAGTATCACATAGGTATCCTTGACCTCCGTTATTAGGTGTCCAAAAATCACAACTTTTCATATCGTAGATAAAAAAACTGGAAGCAAACGAAGTTCCACAAAATCCAAATAATAAAAGCATACCTATATATTTTTTCATATAATCTCCATCAAAAAATAAATTAAAATAACTAGTCATGAATAAAAAAATTATTTCACAACACTTTTTTCAACTACTTAAAATAATTTTATTTAAAGGCAAGAAACAAATGTCTCCATTTATCAAGTGCCGGTATAAATAAAAACGCTAACATACTAAAATTGAGCCACATAAAGAGTCCAAGCCATTTATCACCCTCGCTCTTAATATAAACAAAAAGATTTTTTAAAATAAATAAGACAAAAGGAATAATTAACACTAAATACATCCAACTGGTTTTTAAAAACCAGGGTGCTGCTACTGCTACCATCACATACAGATAGGTATAACCTATAATTTGCGAAAAAGTTTTTTTATTGCCTAATACTACAGGAAGAACGGGAAAGTCTCCTTTTGCATAATCGTCTTTAAATTTAACTGCCAAAATCCAAAAATGAGGAATCTGCCATAGAAATAAAATAAGAAATAAATATAATGAATCTCGATGAAACCAAGCCGGATCATTGGCTACATAACCAATCGTGACTGGAAGTGCTCCAGGGATAGCACCAGGAACAGCACCAAAAACCCATTTTTTTTTCCAAATATAAACATAAAGCCCATTATAAAGAATGATGGTTAAAAGACCAAATAATAGTGCTGAGAGAGAACTTAAATATAATCCTATACAACCAATGAGTAAATGGAGAATCGCAATGATAAATCCTTGCACTGGTGATAATTTTCCAGAGGCAACAGGCCTCTTTGACGTTCTCTCCATTTTTTTGTCTTGTCGCCATTCTTGGACTTGATTTAGCGATAGGCTACCGGAACTTAAAAAATATAAACCCGATATAAGATATAAGAAGTGAAAAGGATTAAAAGTATTTTCGACTAGATAAGAAGTGGCATAGCCTGCAACACCAGATAGAAGAACAAAAATTACGATTCCGATTTTAATAAATTCTAAATAAACTTTTATCATTTACAAAACCATTCCCATCATAATTCTGGAACTTGAGTGAATTTACCATTGTTCATTTCATCTGTTTTAATACGAGTAAAGACGACTCCAATATGATTTCTGTGTTAACAACTAACTAGATTCTGCTGAAAAAGGCCCACTTTATCGTTGAAAAAGTAGGACTTTTTCAGCAGAATCTAACTAATCAATGTCATAAAATTCTTAAAGAGTGCTCACCACAGGAATTCTTGTAAAAATATCAATTGCGCAAAGAACAAAAAGTAATGTGACAAAAAAGAAGGCCGTTCCAAAGATCACTCTATTAATCACACTGTCGTATTTTAAATGCATAAAATAAGCCATAACTAAAATAGCTTTAGTTGTGGCGATAATAAAAGCAACTGGTGCCGCCAATGATCCCAAATGCATTGTATGAAACGTCACGGTGAGTACGGTAAGAATCAAAAGAATTCCCAATATGAGTGCAAATACTTTTGCCGGAATTACGTGATGTGTTGCTTGTTTATTTTCCATCATTCCTCCTAACCAATTAAATAAAGAATTGGAAATAAATAAATCCAGATTAAATCAACGATATGCCAAAAAATTCCAACACCTTCAACAGGTGTATAATAATGCTCATCAAATTCTCCGCGCATAGCTCTAATCATCACCCAAGTTATCAATCCCATTCCAATTAAAACGTGAATACCATGGAGTCCTGACATCACAAAATAAAAAGAAAAGTAGAGCGCGAGATTACTATGATGAGCACCTTCATAGGTAAACCACTTTCCTGGATAAATACCTAAATGAAATTTATGAGTGTACTCCAGATACTTAATCACCATAAAGCCCGCACCACATAGAAGCGTCACGGCAAGATAAGGAACAGCATTTTTTCCCTTACCGCTTTGAAGGGATTGAATTGCCATTGCCATGGTCCAGGAGCTCACAAGGAGGACACAAGTATTGATAAAACCCATTTTCCAATCAAGATGAGTCGCACCTTCAGCAAACATACTTGGATAAAGTGCGTGAAAAATGGCATAGGCTACAAAAAGTCCACCAAACATTAAAATTTCGGTTGCCATAAACAACCAAATACCTTGTTTTGAAGACTCATACTCATGTTCGGCACTTTTAAAATGATGAGCAAAGTGATGATGCTTTTCTGTGTGTGCTTTATTATCTGTACTCATAGGGCCCCGCTGTAATTACTGGTTCAACGTCAAAATTATGGTGAGGAGGAGGAGAAGGTATTGTCCACTCCAAAGTCTTACCACCCCAAGGATTTGCTGGAGCTGGCGGACCAGAGTAGATAGCTTTAATTACCGCCAGCAAGCCAACTAAAAATCCAAATCCAATCATATAAGACCCCACAGTTGAAATCTTATTGAGAGATTCATACATTGGCAAATAATCAAAATATCGTCGTGGCATTCCCATGGATCCTAAAATAAATTGAGGGAAAAAAGTGACATTAAATCCAGTAAAGGTAAATACAAATGAAATTCGAGCCCAAGATTCATCGTACATTTTACCGATCATTTTGGGCAACCAGTAGAACATACCCGACATCAATGCCATTAACACACCACCCACCATGACATAGTGAAAATGAGCAACCACAAAGTATGTATCATGAAAATGCACATCAAGACTTAGTAGAGCCAACATGATTCCAGTCACTCCTCCAATTGCAAACAAAAATAAAAAACCAAGGGCATAAAGCATAGGTGTCGTAAATTGAATAGAACCACGATAAAGCGTAGCCACCCAGTTAAACATTTTGATCGCAGTTGGAACACCAACAAGCATCGTTAGTGCTGAAAATACCACTCCTGCCACTTCTGATTGTCCACTCACATACATATGGTGACCCCAGACAAAAAAGCTTACTGCAGCGATCCCTAAACTCGAGTATGCAATGGCCGTGTAACCAAAAATAGTTTTGCGAGAAAAAGTTGTGATCACTTCACTGATTATTCCCATAGCTGGAAGAATCATAATATAAACTGCTGGGTGAGAGTAAAACCAGAAAAAGTGTTGAAAGAGTACTGGATCACCACCCAAAGAGGCATCAAAGATTCCAATACCCAGTGTTCTCTCAGCAACCAATAAAAGTAGAGTTATCCCTAAAACTGGAGTTGCCAAAACTTGAAGAATACTCGTTGAATAAAGTGCCCAAACAAATAAAGGAATACGCCCCATACTCATTCCAGGAGCTCGCAAAGTATTCGTTGTAGCAATAAAATTCAATCCAGTTAAAATAGAAGATATACCCATAATAAAAGCCGCCATAACCATGGTTACAGTAGCTGTACTTGTTTTAATGCTGTAGGGAGTATAAAACGTCCAACCCGTATCAATTTTAGATGTAAATAGAGTCGATACAGCCAAAAGCGCACCGGCCATAAATACATACCAACTCATCAAGTTCAATCGTGGAAAAGCCACATCTTTTGCGCCTATGTGCAAGGGCAAGAAAAAGTTTCCGAGTATCGCTGGTATTCCAGGGATAATGACCATAAAGACCATGATTGCTCCATGGTAAGTCATCACTTGATTATAAGTACCAGCTCCCATAATCGTGGGGCCAGGACTAAAAAGTTCAGTTCTGAGAAGAAGGGCACAGATCCCTCCAATTAAAAAGAAAATAATCACAGCAATAGCATACATTATACCGATTCTTTTATGATCTAGTGTGCAAAGCCATGATTTTAAACCTTCAAATTCGTTGATATAATTTTTTCCAGTGTTTGTGTGAGTAGCCATATAAATTCTTTTCCTCTTATTTATTTCTGATTCTTAATGAACTCAATGACGGCCGTTAAATCTTCTTCTGATAATTGTCCCTGAAAGCTTGGCATGACACCTTTAGGAAATCCCTTTACCGTTTTTGCCGTTGAATTTACTATAGATTCTCGAATGTAATTCTCATCAGCTTTAATTTCAGTTCCATCATCAATGACTGAATTCCTGCCAAATAAACCCTTAAAGCTTGGTCCCACCTTAGGGCTTCCATCCAAACTATGACAAGCGACACAACCTTTATCATTATAAATTTGAGCTCCTGGGCCACCCGTCAATTCAACTGTTGTTGCTAACCATTTTTCGTATTCATCTAATGGAACGACTTTTAATTTTGCCAACATTTTGGAATGATCAAGCCCACAATACTCAGTGCAAAATACGTGAAATTCTCCTAGTTTTTCAGCCTCAAACCATAAATCTGTGTAACGACCCGGAATCACGTCTTGTTTAATTCGAAAACTGGGAACATAAAAACTATGAATGACATCTTTAGATGTCATGATCAATCGTACTGGCACACCCACAGGAACGACCAATTCATTGTTTAATTTTTTACCATTTTTGTATTCAAACTGCCACATCCATTGTTGCCCATAAACATGGACTTCTTTTGAGTTACTCGGTGCTGCTCTCATTTCATGATATAGCGACCATCCCCAGGCAAACATAATTAAAAATAAAACAAGTGGAATAAAACTCCAAATAAACTCTAACATTGAGTTATGTGAAATATAGGGCGTTTTATCATTCTTAGTTTTTCTTCGATACTTCGTAACGAAATAAATCATTCCACCGATTAATAAAACGCAAGCCACGAGACTTGATATCAAAAGAAACTTATAAAGACTGTCCCACTCCGCTGCTATTTTAGTTGCTTGAGTTGGTGCAAAAGAGCTCGCCTGAGCAAAAGATAACCACCACATGAATTTCCACTCCTTTATCTAACTGCTAAACTATTCCAAATATATTCTAAACTAATCGTCGCCGCGATCTGAGCCAAAACGGGATAAGCCAAATCAAAAGCGCCAAAATCATCAATATGCCACCCAACTTCATGATGTTCGATACCATTAGCGAGTATTTACTTTGATGTTCATCATATCTAAAACAAAACAAAACCAATCGATCGACAAAAGTTCCAAGTTTTCCTTCCATCGATTCATTTAAAGCCAATTTAATATCTTGAGGACGAAAAAAAACTCCTGGTAAATATCTGGTAATCTTCCCTTCAGGAGAAACAACAATAGCTGCTGATGGATGAGCCCATTCTTGCATTTCTTCATTCCAATGATATTTAAATCCCACAGAATCAGTAAAGGCTTTAATTGCTTTTGCATCACCCGTCAGGAAATGCCAACCATCTGCATTTTTGGGCCTATCGTAAAGTTTCATATAACTGTCTTTTTTACCTTTAGCTAATTCTGGCCCTTCATGATCATCAAAACTAATCGACAATACTTGAAACTTATCTCCTGCATTCCAATCCATTCCCTTCAGTCCATCAGTGAGTCCATTGAGGTGATAATTACACAGACTTCGACATCCAAAATAAACTGGACTTACTATGAGAGGTCTTCCAGGAATTAAATACTGACCTAGTCGAACAGATTTTCCATTTTCATCACGAAACTCAGCATCAACCGGAAACATCGAGCCAATTTTTTGATCAATACCAACGCCCTTCAATGCAGCAACAGGCTCATCGGAAGTTTTTCCGATTGGTGCTGTTAATTTTGCTGAGGCTGTAAAACTCAACAAAAAAATTCCAATTGATAATGTCAGGAGCCTTTTTGTAAACAAGCTCACCCTCCCTCGGGTTAATTATTTCGCTGAAGTAGCAAACTCTTTTAATTTTGCAGCATCATCACTGATTTTGTTTTGAGTGATCGAACGAATAAACTGAACCAATGCCCAACGATCCGCCGTTTTAATTTGAGTAAATCCAGGCATTGAGGATCCGGGAATTCCAGTGTTAAGAGTATTAAAGAGTGAAATTGAATCACCGCCGACTTTCCATTTTCCTTCAACTAAATTTCTTGGTTTTGGATTGAGTGCCGCTCCGGCGGGCCCATCTCCTAAGCCTTTATCGCCATGGCACATAGCGCAGTTTGTTTTGAAAACTCCAGCCCCATACTGAATCACATCATTATTGTCGACCCAAGGTTCCTTTACTGATGTCATGTCGATAACTTTGGGCGCCTCTGCAGCAGCAATGGCCACTTCTTTTACTTTTTCATCCAAATCAACGCCTGGATGAATCACTACTAAATAGATAAAAAAGACGAGAACAAAGGCCATCGTAAAAATAAAAGTGATAAAACCACTTCGATTGTATTCTGGTTCATTGGATTGTGGACTATTATTGTCTTGACCATTCTGTGACATGCAAGAGCTTCCTAGTTCTTAATTGTTAATTTCAATAAATATTCGTATCAAAAAATCTTCAAAGCAATGGCTATAAAAATAAATTTGTTTATTCCTTAACGATTCCTTATAACAAATCAATACAAAAAAAAGCATTGCGGTGCAAAGAAAATTTTTAATCTCTTTTTCCTGCCTGTTTGACTTTTTGTCTCATCACTGGAAAGTTCGGTTTATGCCAAATGAAACATCTCTATTAACAAACATTAATTCAGCTACTTCAACTAGCATTGAACCTCAAGTGCTAACAGTTGAAGCTCTTAATCGCCTTATTCGTGGTCAAATTGAAAGTCGCTTCACTCAAGTGTGGGTTAAAGGTGAATTGAGCAATTTTAAGGCACATACTTCAGGTCATTTTTATTTTAGCCTTAAAGACTCTAATTCCCAAGTTAGAGCTGTCATGTTTCGTGGTTATAATGCAAAACTCAAATTTCGCCCCCATGACGGTCTTGAAGTTTTGGTGCGTGGAAAAGTTACAGTGTTTGAACCTCGCGGTGAATATCAAATTACCTGTGATACCATGGAGCCTGTAGGTGCCGGCGCCCTGCAAAAAGCGTTTGAACAATTAAAAGAAAAACTTAAAAAAGAAGGATTATTCGAAACGACAAAAAAACGGGTATTGCCGCCTTTGCCTCGGCATATCGCTATAGTTACATCACCCACTGGCGCAGCTATTCGTGATATTCTTAATATTTTAGAGCGTCGCGCACGTGGCATTGATGTCACCATTGTTCCAACAATTGTACAAGGCGAAGCTGCTGCACCGGCTCTGAGAGAAGCCTTCATAAAAGCCACTCAACTTCCATTTGTTGATGTTATCATTATTGGGAGAGGTGGCGGATCGATAGAAGATATGTGGTGTTTTAATGATGAAGCTCTGGCACGCTTGATTGCACAAAGTCCTATTCCAGTCATCTCTGCGGTGGGACATGAAATAGATTTTACTATTGCTGATTTTGTGGCAGATGTGAGAGCGCCAACACCCTCTGCGGCGGCAGAGTTAGTAATCAAAAGTGCTGATGAAGTGTTGAATAAAGTTTTAAACTTACGTCGATTACTCTGCATTTCAATGGATCGCAGCCTCAAGACTCTTAAACAAAAACTAGTGACAATTAACCATCGCCTTATTGATCCTCAAAGACGAATTCAAGATCTTATTCAAAGAAATGATGACTTGAGAGATCGTTTACTCCTCGCCAGCCAAAACTTTCTTCAAAGACGTAGCGAAAAATTAAGTCTCCTCAGTCAAAAACTTGGAACACCAAAACATATTTTACAAAAAAAACGATCCCTACTTGAATCTCATCAACTTCGACTCAAAATGCTTTCTGACAAACTCATCACACAAAAAAAATTTCGGTTAGAACGTCTCATGGGAATTATGGATAGCATGAGTCCCTTGAAAGTCGTAGAACGTGGCTACTCTCTTATTACCAAAGACAGTCAACTGATCAAATCTACAACTCAGGTTCAAAAAGGTGATCTCATTGAAATTCTTGTTTCTGACGGAAAAATAAAAGCTGAAGTTTTATAATTTTATAATTAAAACCTTTGAAAATATTTAAAAAAGTTCTAAATTTAAAGTCTGCCGGATGGTTTACCATTAACTTAAATTTATTTAATTAAGACTTAAGTACGGATTTAAATAACTAGCCATGATTAAAAAATTATATGTCTAAGTCATACACATAAAGTTGACAACTAGTGGCATTAACTTCAGCATAAAGGAGTGAAATGTGTCACCGCATTTACTTTATTTTTAAATAAATTCAGTTTATTATTAGCAAAATGCTCAACCAAAGGAAACAGCCATGAAAAAAACACCGTTAATTATTGCTTCGCTTTGTTTTTTAACAATCAACCTTAAAGCAAGTGATCATATCGATGGTCCATTAACAATGAAGCAACGGCAAGCCGACTTATCTGATTTTTATGCCTATCCAACACCTAACAAACCAGGATATTTAAGCTTAATCTTGAATTCTTACCCTATCGTATCTAAATCGGGACACTTTGCCGATAAAGGCACTTTTGCTTTTATTATTCGCAGAGCAACAATTGCTGGCAATAAAGAAAAATCAAAAATTACAACCTCTGGCTCTGATGAAGTTATCATTACATGTAACGTAGTGACACCGAATGATATCACGAAACATAAAATAAATTGTAGTTCAAACAACGGCCTAAAAGCTTCAAACATCTATAATCAAATCACTGATATTCAACCTGGAGACGATTTTAGGCTTTTTGCAGGAATGAGGTCGGATCCTTTTTTCTTTAATACAAAATTCGCTGAAGCAGCAACGAAAGGAACAATTTTAAAACCAAAAAATAAAAATATTATGGAAGGAATTAATGATCTGTCGATTGTTATTGAAATTGATTCAAAGAAATTATTTCCTAACAATTCAGTCGGGCTGTTAGCCTTGGCCACAGAAATTTATACACAAGAATCAAGTGGCGCACCATTAAATATCTTAGATCGAATTGGTCGACCTGAAATCACCAATGTGAGTATGTTTCCGGATAAAAATGAAGAGCTTCGCGATGTTTATAACACACAACCCCCGTTCACAATATCTGCCGAACAAGTAACTAAATATAATAATAAAACGAACGAACTTGTTGCAAACTACACCGGAATGAATCTCGCCAGCAAATTCCATGCTCGACTAATGCATAATATATCTCATTATGATAGCCTAGATAATAAAATTGATTTACCAGAAGAATCAAAAATTGCCTTAGCTAATCTTTTATTAGAAGATTTTTTAGTGCTCGATCTAAGTAAACCATATTCTGCTGAAGATTCATTTTTTGAAATTGAAAAATCAATTTTAAAGGGAAAGACTCATACCACTTCTGGCGGCCGCCAACCCAATGATGATATTATGGATACTCTTTTTACCCTCTATATTGCTGGACTTGATGGAGCTAGAATCCGTGATGGAGTCGATGCACCGGCTAAACACGTAAGCATACAATTTCCATATCTTGTTGAACCTGAACTTGGATTTTGGGCGCAAAGATTTGCGGATGTTGCTCGATGGGTTTTCGGACTTGATTGATTTATAATAATTTTTTAATCATGGTCAGTTATTACGTAAAGCCTCTTTCAATAAACCAAAAGAGGCTTAGTATAAAAATAATAAATCTTAAAGCTCGTGTAAAATACACATAAAAAGTTTGATTTCTTTTTTTCAAAATGTACAGTACACCAAAGGTTAGTAAAATAATAACAATTTGCCCTAGTTCAACCCCTAAATTAAAACTAAACAAGGTGGGAAGAATTCTATTTTGTGGTAATTGCAAATCTTGAATCACAGAGGCAAAGCCCAAACCATGTAGCGTTCCTAATATAAGATTCAGAAAAAACCCATGTTCGAATGGTTTTTTTAAAAATGACAAACCCACAACTACAGCGATCGAAAGCGCAATCAAGGCCTCAACCCAATGTGAATGAACATGGATAATTTGGTAAGTCGACAAAACTAAGGTTAGCGTATGTCCAATCGTAAATCCTGTCGCATTTTGAATCGTTGAAAATAAACTTGAACTAATTAAAACTATCGCCAATACAAACAAAACGTGATCAATGCCTTCTGGCCAATGAAGCTCGTCATTTCTAACCCACTCCCCTTTATCAACTCCTATATGTGCCATTCCCAATTTTATAAATATATTTTGATTATTATAAGCATTAGGATTAATATTAATCTTTGTTTCTTTAGGGGTTAAAATCAAATTTATAGCTTCATTCTTATCAGCATTAAGACCTTGAATCGTTGTTAACATTTTAAAAACTGAAGACATGGAGTTTAAAAATGGAAGATTCATCTCGATCGATTCGGTGTTGAGACGTGCTAAAGCACACACCGCTACAGCTTGTAAGTTTAAATAGGTATTCTTATCTTTTTCTTCCTCCACTGAAAGAGTTGGCCTACGCCATTCGCAAATCTCATTATTTAGAAGCGGCGTTGATTGTCCAAAGGTAGCTTTAAATATAATGTCTTCTAACTCTGTCGCGTGCTGTGCATCAACGGGTTTATTTAAAAGGCTTTCGACTGCCAGTGTATGCATACGGAGTTCAAATATGGCTCTGTTTTCTAGTATCTGGATCTGCATTCGTCCCGCATCCATGGGGTGAGCCTGTGCAGAATCGACAAAAAAAAGACATCCCAAAAAACTCATAACTATAAACAAAAAATGTTCTTTAAACATACAAAACTCTAACATTACAGAGTGACTTAAATCATCTAAATTATAATTCCATTTATCGAATTCAGGTTACAAATACATTTGGTCTATTAATTTTTATATAACTGGCCAGTTATAATTTTATTATCATTTCGAAAATAATGACTCATTTTTGAAAGTCACTCTACATTTCGATAGGCTTCGAATTAACAAATCCAGATTAAAAAATTCATATCTTGGCTTGCTATTTTTCCAATGAGTTGCGGGTGACAATCAATCACCCCGTATTATGAAACACTCCCCTCTGGTCAGTATTTCCATATAACTTGCTGCGGCTAAAAATGTGAAAATGAGCTTTATCTCTACAGCATCACTCAAATAATAACCTTAGGTTCTTGATCTACGGGTATTTTTATAGTTTTATCTCTCAACCAAAGACAGTAGGAGGTCCCATGGACTTTGAAAAAAAATTAACTCGTCTCGAAGAAATTGTTCAAAAAATGGAAAAAGGCGATATTCCATTAGATCAATCCTTAAAATTATTTGAGGAAGGAATTGGGCTTACTCGCGACTGCCAAACTCAACTTTCTGAGGCCGAAAACAAAATTCGCTTATTGGTTGATCTCGACACTAATAAACAAGCCATAACAAAACCCTTTAATACAGAGGAAGCCTAACCTTGAATCCTCCCGTGCCGACCATGCAACTTGAGTCCTTTGAAAATTTTATTAATAACCATTTTGCAAAAGCTCTTCCTCAGACAAAAATAACGAAAAGTAAGGGGCATCACAAACTTTTAGAATCAGTGATTTATTCGCTTTTCTCAGGGGGAAAGCGCTTCCGCCCCTCGCTAGGATTTTTATTGGGAGACGCTCTTGGCCTTTCGAATGAAAAAGTACAGGCCTGGCTCGCTGCGATTGAATGTGTTCATACTTACTCTCTGATCCATGACGACCTACCTTGCATGGATAATGATTCTCTACGAAGAGGAAAACCAACAAATCATATTTTATTTGGAGAGACCACCGCACTTCTTGCCGGAGATGCTTTATTGACTGAAGCTTTCACTATTATTTCCAAATATTATTCTGATTCTCCAAAAATTGGTCTTTCATTAGTGCAAATTCTCTCACAAGCAGCCGGACTTACTGGGATGGTTGGAGGACAAGCTCTTGATCTCTCAGCTGATTTAAAAGATCTCAATATTGAAAGCATTCAATGGATTCATCAGCTTAAAACTGGAGCACTCATCCAAGCAGTTACAGAAGGAGTTGCTGTTATTGCTGAACTTGCCATAAATGAAAGCCAAGAAGTGAAAGAGTTTGGAATGCTTTTAGGATTTGCATTCCAATTAAAAGATGATCTTTTGGATTATGATCCCAAAGGTAAAGATTATAAAAATTTAGTTTATCATCTTGGACTTGATGAAACACATAAGATATTAGTCACTGTATCTCAACAAGCACTGGATAAACTAAGCTTTTTAACTCAACCACCCGAAATGTTAAATAATCTTGTACAATATAATATTACACGTTCTCATTAGCGTTTCTGTTTAAGAAAATAATTTCATCGAAGAGAGGATGTCAATGATGATTCAAAACTGGATCTACAGAGCAGGAGTACGAACCCTTTTCATTCTCTTATTTATTCTGGTGGGCTGTAAGAATTTTCCTTTAATAGATAGTAAACGAACTCCTACTCCCAACGATTCATCATCAACTCAACGCACTCATTCATTACCAGACGATGACTATGAAGATGCAAACCCATTAACACCACCCTCTGACAGTGCAAAAACACCTTCGACATCAATTCCCTCTCCTAATGGCACGAGTACTTCAACTGCATTGAGTGAACCCAAAATTGGTGTGATTATTGGGCCTGGGTTCTTACGTAGTTTTCTATCCATCGGAATTCTTCAGGAGTTTTACCGCGCGCGAATTCCTGTGTATGGATTGGTTGGTTTAGAGTGGGGAAGTCTTCCCGCTGCTCTCTATTCATTAAATGGTCAAGCCAATGAAGTTGAATGGCAAATGCTAAAAATGAGTGAGTCTTCAATTTTAAAAAAATCGCTCATACGTAACCAAATTGAAACCCAATCCATCACGGAACTTCAAGATTTTTTAAAAATGGCTTTTAACCATAAATCTTTTGATCAATCTAAAATTCCATTTGAATGTCTGAGTTATGATTACAAAAAAAAACAATACTTTTGGATGAAAAAAAATGAAATTGCAGCAGCACTTCCCTATTGCCTTGCAACTCCTCCTTTTTCAAAACCTTATTTAAATAATATCGGTGGAATGGATCTGAAATTAGCTGTTGATGATTTAAGGCAAAAGGGATCTAATTATATCGTATTTATAGACACTTTAGGAACTAAAAGTGAATTATTAGACGATACTTTCTCTACTGAAGCTCAAATTTTATGGTCTTTACAACAAAATCAGTTATTGAAATCAAAAGGCTTAGTTGATTTTATTATTGATACCTCTAGCGCACCTTATTCTTTGTTGGATTTTGGTGCTCGACGTGACATGATTCGTAAGGGTCAAGAAATTGGTCAACAAGCTGTTAAAAAACTTGCAGCCAAACTAAGACTTTAATTTATAATGGTTGTTTACAGCACCTGCCTTTTAAAGTTCTAATGTGTGACCACTCAATATATTTTATTAACTTTTTTTATTTTAGGGAGTGAATCAATGTCACGACTACCCAATGAATCAATTGATCTCTTTGTTCAGAGAAGAAAAAACCTTGGACGAAAAATTCAAGGTAGCGCACTCATTCTTGTCGCTCCTCCAGAAGTGATACGAAACCATGATGTCCACTATCACTATAGGCAAAGCAGCTCGATGTACTATTTGACTGGATTTGAAGAACCAGAATCAATTCTTTTAATGCGACCTGGAATGACTCCAGAATCCATCTTGTTTGTGCGCCGTAAAGACCCAGAAAGAGAAACTTGGGATGGATTTCGATATGGACCCGATGCGACCGGTGCAATTTTTAAATTTGATCAATGCTACCCAATAGATGAGTTCGAGTCACGAACCGTTGATTTACTAAAAGGAGTTGAAAAACTTTATTATCGACAAGCCCTCAACCAAGAAGCCGATGATACGATTAAGCGAATTCTTGTTAAAGTTTCAAAAGCTCAAGGTCGAACAGGACTTGGCTTACTTCCCGTTTATGATTCAGAAGATTTAATCGGTGAATTTCGTGTTATTAAAACGGAATCAGAAATTGTCAATATCCGTAAGGCTTGTCAAATTAGTGCTGAAACCCATATGGAAACAATGCAATATGTCCGTCCTGGTATGAACGAACGAGAGATTAATGGATTTCTACTTTATCAAATGATGAAGAAAGGCGCGGCAAGAGAAGGTTATGGAGCCATTGTCGCAACTGGGAATAATGCTACCACCTTACATTATGTTTTTAATGATCAAGTATGTAAAAATGGAGAGCTTTTATTAATTGATGCCGGAGCAGAATATAACTATTATACTGGTGATATCACTCGTACATTTCCCGTAAGCGGTCGATTTACTGATGAACAAGCTCATATTTATGAAGCCGTACTGAAAGTACAAAAAACACTTATTGAGGCCCTTCGACCAGGTTTAACGTTTAAAGAACTTCATGAAATGGGTGCACACTTACTTACTGATGTCATGTTAGAACTGGGTCTCCTAGAAGGCCGCAAATCTGATATTATTGAAACCCAAGAGCATAAGCGATATTACCCCCACGGAATTGGTCACTGGCTTGGAATGGATGTTCACGATGCCGGACATTATTTTACCAAAGGTCAACCACGATCTATTGAAGAAAATATGTGTTTTACAATTGAGCCTGGCCTCTATATCCCTCTTAATGACACTAAAGCTCCAAATCGTTATCGAGGAATTGGAATTCGAATTGAAGACAACTTGAGAATTACTAAAAATGGAAGTGAAAATATGACAGCGCTAGTTCCAAAGGAAATCACGGATATAGAAAAATTAATGTCTCAATAATGTGAATAGATTGGTCATAACTAAAAAATGAATCAAAATAATATTAGTTTAAAAAAACCTCGACTTTTAAGCACACCGACACCGAAGTTTTTTAAATTAGATACTTGTGAACTCTTAGGAGTATCACTGGCTGGCTGTCGGACTTCTTTATTTATTCCTGAATTAAAAATAGGTTTTGATGCTGGCTTTCCCTTTCCCTTTCAACTGGGAATCGATAAATTTTTTATCACGCATGGTCACTTAGATCATGCTGCAGCCATTCCTTTTATTATTTCACAAAAAAATCTCAATAATCAAAAAATCGCACAATTTTATATGCCTGAAACTTTAGTACAACCATTAACTGAGATTATAACTATGTGGCAAAAAATTGAACTTCATAGTTATGAATTTGATTTTATTCCATCTATTCCGGCACAACCAATATTCATAAATTCGCAATTTTTTGTAAAATCTTTCAAAGCTCATCATCGTATACCGGCCCTTGGATATGCTCTCTTTCAAACTAAAAAGAATTTACGAATAGAATTCGAAGGAAAATCTAAAGAGGAGCTTATTAGTTTGAAATCTAAAGGTATTTCAGTCGATGAAATTCATGAAACTCCTTTGATGACATTTTCGGGCGATTCCAAAATTGAATTCTTATGGGAAGAGCCTTGGATCTGCAATTCTAAATATTTATTTATTGAAACGACATATATTGATGAAAGAAAATCCGTGGAACAAGCTCGTGCCTGGGGTCACATCCATCTTGATGAAGTGATTGAGCTTTTACCAAAAATCAATTCTGAAAAAATTATTTTGATGCATATTTCATCTCGATATAGTGATCAAGAAGCTAGAGCTATTATAGAAAAACGTATTCCTAAGGAATACAAAGACCGCGTCTTTCTCTTTGAGGGGCGCTAAGAATCTGTAATTAATCACTGTCCTACATGACTTCGGTGTCGCCAAAATGCAAAAAAACTGAAAACCATAGGTCATCACTTCAAATGTAGATTCATTCAGTGCAAATTGGACCCATTAACTTGCTCTATGTCCTTTATTAGATTGGCGATAAGAAGATCTATTACTAGTACTTCTCACTCTCTCCATAGAGTCATCATTGGCTTCAGTATTGATCTCTTTATGCCCAGTTATTAAGTACCTTAATTTTTTTACTAGTCCCCTTAAGGCTGTTGATTGACCAGATAGTTCACCACTTGCACTCGATGAATCTTCTGCATTTTTAGAAGTTTCTTGCGTCGCTCGATTTAAATTTTCAACTGCAATTGTAATCTCAGCAAGACCCTGACTTTAATCTTTACTTGCAGATGCGATCATATGAGTGCCTTCTTGAATGCTAGAAATCATTTTTGATACTTCAAGAATTTTCACTTTGGTCTCCAAAGCTAAGAGATTACCCTTCTCCACTCTTTCTTTATTGCTCCGAGCTACATTTTCAGCCTCTTTAATACTATTTTTTACAATAGATGATATTTCTGAGGCTGAACGACCACTCAATTGTGCTAAACTTCCAACCTCTTGAGCCACCACGGCAAAGCCTCTTCCCTGCTCTCCAGCACGTTCTGCCTCGACAGAAGCATTAAAAGAGAGGAGTTGTGTTTGGAAAACAATATCATCGATGACCTCAGTTTTATCTCCAATTTCTTCAATAATCTTTACGAGATGTTCAATTCTTTTATTCGATTCTAAGATCTCACCCATTGCAGTTGAAAGACTCTCCATCAATTTTGATGTCTCTTCGCTAAGAACTTGCACCTTAGAAGCGGTGATATTGGATTTATCTGCTACATCTACATTTGATTCAATCATACGTGTAATGACAGCAATAGAATTTGAAGTTTCTTCTATTGAGGTGGCCTGCTGCTTAGCTGCGGTTGATAAGGACACTGCTGATCTCGATAAACTGCTGCTGGCGTGATGGACATGTGAACTGGATGTGGAAATATGATCCGCCACAAAACTTAAATTATACGATAAATTTCGTGCCACAATAAACCCAAATATGGCTGTAATAAGTGTCCCAATTAATCCAAATAGAAAACCAATCCATAATGCTCTTTTATTTGTATTTAAAAAATTAATTCGTTCAATATCAACTACATCATAATTGATCTTAAAAATCCGACTGAGCGGAACTTTGCTATTAACAAATGATTCCTTTAACTTTCCTTCGAAAAAATCTTTGGCTTCTTGAACTTTTTCTTCTGTATACAGTGATATAACATTGTTAACATTTGATTCCCAGATTTTTGCCAAAGGAACAAATTTTTGCCACTCTTTCGCTTCTTCAACCGTTTGATCCAAGGGAGCATAAAGATCCCAACCTTCTCTATATTGATTTAAATAAATTCCAATTTTATTTTGAAACTCACCCACCGACATTTTGGTTAAACCAGAAAATAACTCTAAAAATGTAATTCGAATCTCGCTTCGAGCTTCATCCATCATCTGTAAACCTTTAATCGATGGCACTCTTATTTCAGTCACTTCAGCTGCAGATTTTGAAATTTCTTTTGTAACAAAAACAGAAAGACCAACCAATGATCCAATGAATAAACAAGGAACTAATATTAAAATCAGCATTTTAAATCGAAATCCATGAAGCCAAATTCCTATTCCCGACATATCATCTCCTGTTGATATGTCCTATTTTAGAAGGGTTTACATTCAGTGACTTCTTAATAAATAATTTTACACTCAAAACTCGACTAATGTTCAACGTAAGAGTTCCCCCTAGGTCCAGACACTCTTTTTAAACTGTTAATACTGGGAGAGAACTAGAATTATTATTTTTATACAGGAATAGCAAAATTCGCTTAAATTTTAATCTAAAATTCACTGTTTGAGCGTTTTTTCTTTGTAATTTTAAATTCACAGTGTATAAGGTGCTCACGTTAAATGTCTTATTATACGAGCGACTCCACTATGTCTGTAGAGCCTCTTTAATAGGCCCTAGAGACCAAAATAGGAGGCTCTCAATGAACAATAAATTATATGTCGGACAACTCTCTTTCGCGGTAGATTCCAATATGTTGGGTGAGTTTTTCGCATCTGCAGGTGACGTGTTATCTGCAAAAGTAATCACTGATCGCGATTCAGGTCGATCAAAAGGCTTCGGATTTGTTGAAATGGCAACAGATCAAGAAGCACAAAATGCTATTCAACAACTTCATGGTAAAGATCTTAATGGTCGTACTATAAACGTTTCTGTTGCAAAACCACAAGAAGAGCGTCCTCGTCGATCTGGCGGTGGATTCGGTGGCGGTGGCGGCGGTGGTCGCAGTGGC
>Ga0154020_10000176_pt1 | contig 75474 bp, 67 predicted proteins | sample Klosneuvirus_201_FD_109709 | JGI IMG/M metagenome (GOLD analysis project Ga0154020, IMG submission 109709) | Active sludge microbial communities from wastewater, Klosterneuburg, Austria - Klosneuvirus_20160825_MG | ecosystem: Engineered > WWTP > Aerobic digester > Activated sludge | place...
ACACACCGTGCCCATGGGGCAGTTGCACATGGTGGTTCCGCAGCCGTTGGGACCGGAGACGGTGCCGTCCGCGCACAGGCATGCACCCGTGGAGGAGCACACCGTGCCGGCGGGGCAGTTGCACGCGTTGGTGCAATCACCGTTCATGGTGAGCGTTCCGCCGTTGGGACACACGCACGCGCCTGACGACGTGCAAACCGTGCCCGTGGGGCAGTTGCACATGGTGGACCCGCAGCCGTTGGGGCCGGCCACCGTGCCGTCCGCGCAGATGCACGCGCCCGTGGCGGAACACACCGTGCCCATGGGGCAGTTGCACATGGTGGTTCCACAGCCGTTGGGACCGGAGACGGTGCCGTCCGCGCAGATGCACGCTCCGTTGGAGGAACACACCGTGCCGGCGGGGCAGTTGCAGGTGTTGGTGCATTGTCCGTTGGCGGTGAGCGTTCCACCGTTGGGGCACACGCACGCGCCTGACGACGTGCAAACCGTGCCCATGGGGCAGTTGCACATGGTGGTTCCGCAGCCATTGGGGCCAGCCACCGTGCCGTCCGCGCAGATGCACGCGCCGGTGGCCGAACACACCGTGCCCGTGGGGCAGTTGCACATGGTGGTTCCACAGCCGTTGGGACCGGAGATGGTTCCGTCCGCGCAGAGGCATGCACCCGTGGAGGAACACACGGTGCCGGCGGGGCAGTTGCAGGTGTTGGTGCAGTCCCCGTTCATGGTGGCGGTACCGCCGTTGGGACACACGCACGCGCCGGACGCGGTGCACACCAGGCCCGCAGGACAGTTGCACATGGTGGTCCCGCAGCCGTTGGGGCCGGCCACTGTACCGTCGGCGCAGATGCACGCGCCGGTGGAGGAGCACACTGTGCCCATGGGGCAGTTGCACGCCTGGCCACAACCGGTGGCGGTTGCCACCGTGCCGTCCGCGCAGACGCACGCGCCACTGGTGGTGCAGAACGTGCCCGCCGGACAGTTGCACATGGTTCCGCCGCCACAGCTCCCGTTTGCATCCACCGGTGCGCCGTTGGGACACACGCACGCGCCAAACTGCGTGCACACCTGACCGGTGGGACAATTGCAGCCGGTGGAACAGTTGCCCGCCGCGTCCGGCGTGGTCCCCGCGGGACACGCACAACGCGCGCCGCCCGCGCTGTCCATGACGCACGCCTGGCCGGCCGGACACACCGCACCGCCGCAGCCCTGCGCCTGACCACATTGGCAGGTGGTGGGGTCAAACACCGAACCACCCGGGCACAACACGTCCGGGCAGGAGCACTGGCCATTGATGCAGTACTGGTTGGCGCCACAGGTCATGGCGTTGCATCCATCGGTGGGCGCGGCGTCGCAGTTTCCGTCGCCATTGGAATCACCGCAGCAGGCCCCGGCCACGCACACCTGGCCCATGGCGCAATTGCACTGGGACTGGGTGCAGGTGTTGGAGGCGCCACACCCGCTCCACGCATCCCCGGTGGCGGGCTGGAAATCCGAGAAGCCGGAGATGGTGGTGGTCACAAACCCGTCTTGCGTGGAGATGGCGCGCAGCGTGCTGGTGCGGCCGTCCTGTTCACGCACCACAATGGACACCTGGTCTGCCTGCTGGCCGGCGCCCAGCACAAAGGGCAGCGTGAGGGACGCGCCGCGCAGGAAGCGGGTGCCGGACGGGCCCAACGCCGCCACGGGTCCCGCAGCGGCCTGCCCACTGCCCACAATGGGTTGCGCGCCCAGCTCCAAGGTGATGCGCGTGTCCGCCGCCAAAGACCCCGGCGGAATCACCAACCGCAACCCGGCCAGGTCCCGGCTTTCCGGGTCACCCACGGCAAAGACGCCACCCGCCGCGGCGCTCACCTCCAGGGTCTTCAAGGTGGACGGCGTGGTGTTGTTGGTGTTGGCCGGCTCGTCCTTCTTGCAGCCCACCAACAAGACCAGCATGAGGCAACCGCCAACCAATGCAGACCCGCGCGTCATGTGTTTCTCCAGAGGTGACAAGACACAAATGAGCCACCACGCGTAGTCTGCAGCAAAGACCGCTGCAATCCTCGACGAGAAAAACCCAACGCAGCCCGTCACAATGGCGCGGTTGTCCCACCCGGACATGGGGCCCCACCGGCAGGCGCCGGGTTGGACGGTGGTTTCCTCCAGGCGGTGTTCTGGTGTGCGTCCAAACCCGGGCTGTGACACAAGGACCGCGTGAAGATGCTCGAGACCGCCCGGGAAGTGCTGACGCTCCTGAAAGCCAAGGGCGTCCTCACCCTCACGCCCACCAGGGACCAGGTTCCCTCGCTGGTGGGGCTGGTTGCGGGGGACGTGCGCGGCAGCTGGTGGGGCCACCCGCGCGGCAGCCTGGTGTTCAACATTGCCACCGCGCTGGAAGAGCGGCCGGATGTGCTGGTGGCCAAGCTGGTGGCTGGAAAGGTCACGTTTGTGCACGCCGCCCTGTTTGCGCCGCTGTTCCGCGTGGTGACGGATGCCGCGTTTGTGGCACGCGCGCTGGCCGGCATCCCGGTGCCCACCGCGCGTCTCCACGCCCGCGTGGACCGCGAAGGGACGCTGCGCGAGGACGAGTTTTTGGGTGACGCGGGTCCGGACGCCAAGCGGGCCCACAAGAAGCAGCGGGACGCCCTGGAAAAACGCGCGCTGCTGCTGAGCCAATCCGAGCACACCCACGCGGGCCATCACGCGACCGTGTTGCGCTCGTGGAACGCGTGGGCCACCCCACAGGTGAAAGAGGCCGCGGCCCTGCTGGACTATGACGGCGCGCACGCCACGCTCAAAGACCACGGCCTGGACTTCTAACGGCCCCGCCGCGTCCGACGCTGCACCATCCCGTGCGCCCCCAAGAGCACCAACACCAGCGGTGACACCGGTTGGCGGGTGGATTGGCAATCACAGCCTGGCCCGCGGATGACGCCGTCAGCCCCGGCGTCTGTTGTTGCCGCATCCGGCACCGCCGCATCGGCGGGAGGTGGCAGAGGCACAAAGGCATCCCCAGCGCCGGAATCCGGTGGTGTAACGGTGGCGGCGTCCGGCGGGGGAACACCGGCATCCAGGGGAAGCTGCGCAGCCGCGCACGTGGTGGCGTCCAGTTGTGTGTTGACCTGCCCGCGCCCGTCGGTGGCCCACAAGAACCACGTCTCCCAACGTGTGCGGTAGCCCTCCACCACGGCCAGTTCCTGGGCGGTGGCGGTGTGACCCTGGTGGGTCACCAGGATGAACGCGGTGCGCCAGCAGGTTTGTGCGTTGGGATATGCGGGGCTGCGTACGCCGTGCGCGCGCACCACGTCATCCACGGCCACCATGACGGCGGTGCCGCTGCGCATGACGGATTCACCGGGGCGCAACGGTTGTTCGTAGAGACCCAGGTGGGACCCGTCATCCACCACCAGCATGGGCGGGGTCTCTTGTGGCCTGCGCAGCCCCATGAGGTACTGGTCCAACGGCCCGTACTTGCGTGCGCCGCCTTCCAACAGGAAATCCCCGCCGCCAAGAGGCGTGATGAAACTCCCCAGCATCACCGAATGTGAATCCGCCAGCGTGCTGTAGTGCAGCGTGGAGGACGCAATGGGGTCACCGGCTGCGCCGTCACGCAGGTTGGCGCGCAACAACGCCTGGGGTCCCGCACCGTCGTTCTTGTCAAACGCGGCATAGAGCAGCCAATGGTGTCCAAATTCATGGCCCAACACCTCTATGGCCTTGAGGCCCAGCGCAAATTCAGACTCTGGTGACGGCGGCAACGTGCGCATGGGGCCCATGAACACGCAGTGCTGCAGGGTGGCCGCGCTCCCGTATTCCGCCGGAGACCGTGGCGTGAGCACCGAGCCATAGGCCACGCCCGGGTCCGGTTGACGCACCGAGTACCCCACCGGGGTGACCGCGGTGGTGTACTGCAGGCCCTGCAGCGGGTGGGTGGTGAACACCATGACGGCGTCAAAATCATCACCCAGCAACGTGTAAAGACCGCGCGTTGCAAAGGTGCACACGTTGAGCGCCAGACCTGCAAAGCCGGTGTGTGCGCTGCCTTGCGCGTCTTCCACCACCACAACGTCCCCGTCCACCCGTGCGGCGTGCGCCAGCCCTGGAGCCGCCACCAAGAACACCCCCACCACCGCCGCACGCATGTGACCAACCCCGTGGACGCACAGATGCCGCGCGTCGGTGACTGCAAAGCTTCGGACGTGAGACGCGGGGTGTTGTCGCCCATCGGACAAGTGACGGGGCTGCGGCCCTGGAAGCGCTTGGCTACGTTGCCCAAGTTTGCAGTGCACCCGGCGCCAAAGGTGGCCCTGAATGGTCAACATCACCCAGACCATTGAGCCCAAGACGCGTGCCAGATGGCGTGCCTGGCTGTTGGAGCACCACGCCAACACGCAGGAAATCTGGCTGGTGTACGCACTGGGCAAGGACGGCGGGCTCACCTACCTGGACGCTGTGGAAGAGGCGCTGTGTTTTGGCTGGATTGACGGCCTGGGCAAAAAAATGGGCGCGTCCACCGCGCAGCGGTTCACGCCGCGGAGGAAGGGCGGCAACTGGACCGAGCTCAACAAGCACCGGGTCCGGCGGCTGATGGAGGCCGGGTTGATGACGCCTGCTGGCCTGGCGGTGGCGCCCGACCTCAATGCGCCGTTTGTGCTGTCCGCTGAGACGGAGAAAGGACTGAAGAAGGACCCCGCGGTGTGGACGGCCTGGTGCGCGTTCCCCGAGCTCTACCGCCGGGTGCGAGGCAGCTACGTGGATGAGATGCGCAAGCGTGACGCTGCCGAATACGACAAGCGGCTGGCAAACCTGATCCAACAGACCCGCGCGGGAACGATGTTTGGCAACTGGGACGATGCGGGGATGAAACGCTCCTGATGGTGGCTCTTTGGAACCCGCGCGCCACAATGGTGTCCGCAACAGGTTGGTGTTGACCCGGACCCACATCTCCGGGACAGGATGGGTCCCATGGTGCATGCGTTCAGCTCCACCCTGCAGGTTGCCACCCGCAATGTGAGCCGCCACCGCCGGCGCAGCGCCATCACGCTGCTGGCCATGTTTGTGGCGCTCTTCCTCATGGTGTTGGTGCGCAGCATGCTCAACGCCATGAATGACTCCACGCGGGACGGGATTGTGGAGGGATTCACCGGTGCGGTGCAGGTCCACCGCGCGGGCTTTTTGCGCAATGTGCAGGCCAGCCCGTTGGCGTTGGACCTCCCGGCGGATGACGCGTTTCTGGCAACATTGCGCGCGGTCCCTCACGTGCGCGCGGTGGCCCCCCGCATCCCGTTTGGTGGCCTGGTCAACGCACACGACCGCACCGTGTTTGCGCTGTTCCTGGCGGTGGACCCGGTGGAGGAATCCCGCGCGTGCAAGGACCGCTTTGCGCAGCTGTTGGAGGGGGCGCCCATGAACGCCACCACCGGCGCCGGCAGCACGTTCACCCAGGCGCTGCTCCAACGCCTGGGTGCGCGGCGCGGAGAAACTTCAGCGTTGTTGGCCAGTGACCAGGACGGCGTGCTCAACGGCGTGGATGTTGTGGCAACCGGCGTGTTGGAGGACGCAGGGATGTTGGCGGCGGACCAGAAGATGGTGTTCCTTCCGCTCAAACTGGCGCAGGAACTGTTGCGTATGCCGGGCCGCGCCACCGAGCTGGCCATTGCCGTGGATGACCTGGAACACCTGGAAGACGTGGCGGCCACGCTGCGCACCACGCTGGGCCCCACCTATGAAGTCTCCACCTACAAAGAGCTCACGCCATTTGTTGAGGAGATCATGGGCAAACAGGACGTGTTGGGGACGTTCATTGCCAACATCTTCCTCTTCCTGGCGTTGCTGGGGATTGCCAACACCATGCTCATGGGCGTGCGCGAACGCACCCGCGAGATTGGCACCATGATGGCCTTTGGGACCCGGCGCCGGCAGGTGCTGGCGCTGTTTGTGTCCGAGGCGGTCCTGTTGGGCGCGCTGGGTGGCGTGATGGGCGCGGTGGTGGGCAGCGTGTTGGTCCACTCCCTGGGGGCCAGCGGCGTGCCGTTCCGTGCCACCGGCGGCACGCTCACCTTTGAGCTGCACCCCTACGTCACCACGGCCTACGTGCTGCAAACGCTGCTCACCGCGGTGCTGGGTGCTGCGGTGGCCGCGCTGTACCCGGCGTTGCGCGCCAGCCGTCTCAACCCCATCCAGGCCCTGTCCCAGGCGGTGTGAACATGCGCACTTTTCTGGGATTGGCAGTGCGTAACCTGCTGCGCAACCGCTGGCGCAGTGCGCTCCCCGCCGTGGCGTTGACGGTGGGCGTGGCCCTGGTGGTGTTCCTGCAAGCGTTCATTGACGGGTTTGTGCGCAGCTTGGTGCAGGACGCCGTGCACGCGCGCATGGGTGCCATCCAGGTCCACAAAAAGGGCCACCTGGACGCACAGCAGGACGTGCTCACCCTGGACCTGGCGGATGACCCCGCGGTGGTGGCGCGGCTGCGTGCGGTTGACGGCGTCAAAGCGGTCACCCGGCGCATTGATTTTGACGGCATGGTGTCCAACGGCGCGGTGTCCACCATGTTTGTGGCCACGGCCATTGACCCCGCCACCGAATACGACGTGTGTCCCCTCCGGCGCACCGAAGTGGCTGCGGGTTCCCCGCCGCTGGGCGTGGAACATCCCGGTGGCGTGTTGATGGATGGCGCCCTTGTGGAAAGCCTGGGCGGTGTGGTCGGCACCACGGTCATTCTCAGCTCGGCCACGCAGGCCGGCGCGGCCAACGCGCTGGATGTCACCGTGGTGGGTCTGTTGCCGGAGAAGGACCCCACGCACCGCCGGTCCGCCTTGGTTCCCCTGGCGCTGGCCCAAACGCTGTTGGGCATGCCGGGGCGGGTGACGCAGTACGTGCTGGACGTGACGGACCTGGAGGCTGTGGAGGACGTGGCCGCCCGCGTGCGCGTGGCGCTGGGGGCGGACCATGAGGTGCGCACGTGGCGGGACGTGCGCGCCATTGTGGACACCACCGAACGCGTGGGCGGGGTGATGTTCTTCATTGTGTTCATCCTGTCACTGCTGGTGGTGAGCGGGATTGTGAACACCGTGTTGATGAGCGTGCAGGAACGCGTCCGGGAGATTGGCACCATGATGGCCATGGGGCTGCGGCGGCGCGGTGTGCTGTTGTTGTTCCTCATGGAATCCACCGTGCTGGGTCTGTTGAGCGCGGGCGCGGGCGCGGTAGTGGGGCTGGGCCTGGTGCAGGTCTGGGCCGGCGGCATCCGGTTTCCCGCCACCAACATCACCGGCGTGATGGTGGTGGTCCCCCGCGCGGATGTGGCGCTGGTTGGCGGGGCCATCCTGTTGGCATCCCTGGTGGCCATGCTGGCCGCGCTGTATCCCGCGTGGAAGGCGTCCCGGCTCAATCCGGTGGACGCGCTGCGCAGCGTATGACGACGGAAAGCAGGCACCCGTCAGGGGAACTGTGCCACCCAGATGCCCTGGTCTGCGCCCTCTTCCACCGTGTAACAAAGCCGGTGCGTGCCCGCTGCCCAGGTCATGTTCCTGACGCTGGTCCCCACGTGGGTGAGCACGCCCTCCTGCCAATCCAGCACCCAGATGTCGTTGGAGGAGATGCCATCACTCAGCACGCTGTAGCGGCCGGTGGCATCTGAATTTTTGACCGTGAGCGGGTCAACCCAGAAGTTCCCCAGGTGGAATCCAGTGCGCAGCACCACCCGGCCGGTGCCATCCACGTTGGCCAGCGTGAGGTCCCCGGACTCGGTGGCGGCGTTGTAGTTGTCCAGGAACACCACACGCCCGGGAATTGGGCTCATGCGCGTGAAGTAGCGTTGCGCGCTGGTGCTCAACACCACCGGGGTGCCGGGGGTGACCGCGGAGATCACCTTGAGGGTTCCGCGGTCCTGCGCGGCATCAAACGCGGTGAGGTAGGCCAGGTGGTCTGAATCCGGCGACCAGATGGTGAGGTCATACGCGTTGGTGTCCAGCACCTGGGTGGCATTGTTGGTCCGGTCCAACCGCGTGAGCGTCCCGCTGCCCGTCCCAAAATCATGGTTGGCCAGGTAGGTCATGTACCGCCCCGCCTGCGCTGGAAGCCATCCGGGTTGGGGAACGCCGGTGGCAAGGACCGCGGATCCACCTCCCGCGCGCACCACCGTCAGGTCGCCATATTCCGGCGAGCCCATGACGTTGTTGAGGTACACCATGGCGTCGTCATCAAACAGCTGAAACGCGCTGACCGGGTCACCCAGGCGCACCGCCGGGCCACCGGCCAACGCACCCCAATACCGGCCTGCCTGGGGGCCATTGCGCGTGTAGGAAATGCGCACCGCGTTGGGAGAGGTATCAATGTCGTGCACCCAGACGTTGGTGTTGAGCGTGTCAATGGCGGTGTTGGTGGACCGGGTCTTGAGCGTCCCATGGTCCGCCGTCACGTTGTCCACAAACAAGAGCGTCCCGTTGTCCAGGAAGCGCACGCCGTCATGGTGGAACTGGACCGCTTTGATGCTGCCCAGGCCATATTGGTCGTCGGTGTTGACGTTGTAGTGGTTGAGTGTTCCGGTGCTGTTGGCCAGGTTGACGTTGTTGGTGAACGCCACCTGGTCCCCCTGGGGCGCCAGGGTGAACGCCATCACGCCGGTGGCCAGCGTGGTGGACGTGCCAAACATGGTGCTGTGGCGCCGCAGCCGGCCGCCCGTGGTGGTGCTGGCTTCGTCCACAAAAAAGACAGTCTGCCCGTCCGGGGTGAAACGCGGGAGATGGTTGCGGGCCACGGTGGCACCCAGCTGGCGTCCCTGGCCACCGTTGACGGGGATGAGCCACGCACTTTCGGCGGTGTTGCTGGAGGTGCCGGTGTCCCGCAAAAAGGTCAGCCAGCTGCCGTCACTGGAAAACGCGTAGCCCACCTGGTGGAGGAACATGACGTTGTTGCTCAGCTGCTGCGCGCTCCCCGCAGCGGTGGGTGCCAGATGCAGCGTTCCGTACCCATTGGTGGTGGTGGCCACAAACGCCACGTGTTCACCGGTGGGAGATGGCCCCAGGCCAATGCCCTGCCCCGCCATCACCCGGTGGGTGGACACGCTGTACGGCGCCAGGGACGACGAGGAACCGGTGCTGGAGGACACGGGCGCACTGCTGGACATCCCCACGCTGGAGCCGGGCACGCTTGAACTGGAACCCGCCGCACTGGAACCCGGCATGGAACCGGAAACCCCGCCGCTGCTGGAGACCACCGTGGAGCTGGCGTTGGTGCTGCTGCTGGATGGCCCGTTGCTGGACGCCACCATGACCGATGACGAAACCGCGCCCTGGCTGGAAGAACTGCCACCGCTGCTGGTGGAACTGGAGCTGGAGGCCACCGCGCCGCTGCTGGAACTGCTGGTTTGCTGGCCAGGCGCCACGCAGCGCCCCTGGGTGTTGCACACGTTGCCGTCCAGGCAATCCGAATCCTCCGAACAGGCGTCCTTGGCGCCCGTGCACGCCGTCAGAACCGCCAGGACGCCTGCAAGCATCAACCGCTTCATGGGGTGACTCCGCTGCTTGTGTGTCCTGGATTCGCGCCGCAACAACGTTTGGGTTGGCGGATCCCGTGCCACCGCGCCGCACCGGTGGCAACCCAGGGCCCCGCCATGCAACAACAAACAACTGGAGCACCAGGAGCGGCGCACAACGTGGCAACCCAGGCGGTGGACCTGAGCAAGGACCGGGCGTGGCTCACGGCGTACCGCGCCGGGGACCGCGCGGCGCTGGAGCGCGTGTTCCGCGCGTATGCGCCGTTGGTGTTCCACGTGCTCAAGGGCGGAGCGCACGGGGCGGGGCCGTTTGTGGCGGGCGTCCAGGACCAGGATGACCTGGCGCAAGAGGTGTTCCTCAAGCTGTTTGGGGACGGGTTGCGGCAGCGCTATGACGGCGTGCGGCCATTTTCTGCGCTGGTGCGCAGCGTCACGCGCAACACGTTGGTGGACCATTTGCGCAAGCGCGGCCGCCTCAAGGAAGACCCCGTGGAGGACCTGGAGAAAAACCTGGCGTTGGACCAATGGGCCCCGGGCCAACCCATGCCGGACCGCGCACTTCTGGACCGGGAGCGCCAGGCGCAGGCCAGCGCGCTGTGGGAGACCCTGGACACCGAGGAGAAGGGCCTGGCCAAGGTGCGCTACCAGGATGGCCTCTCCCAGCGTGACGCCGCGGAATTGTTGGGCATTTCCCGCCAGAACCTGCGCACGCTGGAGGGCCGCCTGCGCGCCAAGATGGATGCCTTTGTGGCCCGCTGGGCCCAGGGGCAACCCGGCGCCCAGGATCTTCAACCCAAATCCCCCTCCACAACGAACACCTCAACGTGACCACCACGCCCGAACCCCTCCCGCCCGCGCACCCCGCGGAAGACCTGTTGTCCCAGGGCGCCCCGTCCGGCCCCCGGCTGGACCGCGTGTGGGCGCGCGTGGAGGCGTCCTTGGATGCCCAGGCGCGCACGCAAAAGGGCGCAACCTGGCGGCGGTTTTTGTGGATCACGCTTCCGGTGGTGTTCTCCACCGCGGCGGTGTTTGTCGTGCTTGACCCTTCGGCCACCGGCACATTCACCGCGCGCGGGACGCCGGACGTTGCGCCACCACAACTGCTGGCCACCTGCGGCACCACCGCGCAGGCCTGCCAGGTGGACGTGCCCATCTTCCTCAAGCTGGCCCCGCACGTGGGCCACGGTTTCATCTACGTGGCATTGCTGGCTTCAGGTGGTCCGCAGCTGCTGGCCGGACCACTGGCCTCTTCCACCGCCGCCAGCCCCGTGCCGGTAAAGCTGGTGCCAGACGCCAAGGACCGCGGCGCCACCCTGCGCGTGGCAGCGGTGTGGACGGCGCGCGCGGTGGAAGGTCCCGCCTTGGATGTGCTGTTGCGCGGCGCAGATGGGCCACGCACCGTGCTGACCCTTCCGGTGGAACCATGAACGCCTGGTGCGCGCTGGCGGTGTTGCTTGTTTCGGCAACGGCACGTGCCGCAGCACCCGCGCCGCCACTGGTGCTGGCGGTGGGCACCAACATCTCCCCGGACCCTGCCCTGCCCGCCCTGTCTTTTGCGGATGATGACGCGGCGGCGGCCATGGAACTTTTTGGCGCGCAACCCGGGCGCTCCTGGTTGCTCACCACCATGGACGCAGAGACGCAGACCCGTTACCCCGCCCTGACGTCACGCGCGCGGCCGCCCACGCGCGCCCAGCTGCAACTGGCCGTCTCCCAGATGGCCAGCCGCCTGCAGGCAGAACGCGCCGCCGGCCTCCAAACCGAGGTGGTGGTCTGGGTGGTTGGCCACGGCGCGTTTGATGCCAGCGGGCGTTTCAACGTGGCCCTGGAGGATGGCCCGCTCACCGCCGCGGCGTTGGACACGCTGGTGTTGACGCCGTTGTTGTCCGCCCACCGCATCCACGTGCTTCTGGATGCGTGTCACGCCGAGGCCATCCTGGCCTCGCGCGCCGCGGTGCAACCGGCCAGCGCCGAGGAAGTGTCCCGTCAGACGTTTGTGGAGGACCTCTTTGGCCACGGCAACGTGGGCTTTGTGCTGGCCGCCGGCGCGCATCAGAAAACGTACGAGTGGTCTGAGATGCGCTCGGGCGTTTTCTCGGCGCTGGTGCGCAGCGCATTGCGGGGCGCGGCCAACGCCGATGGTGACACCTGCGTCACGTATCCCGAGCTCACCGCGTACCTCTCCAGCGCGGTGCAGGGCATTGCGGTTCCGGATGCGCGGCCACGCGTGCGGGGACGGCCCCCGGCGGTGGATGTGCGCGCGCCGTTGGCGTGCCGCGCGTCCCTGCCCAACACGGCCGTGCTTGAAAGTGTGTTGGGCGGTTGGGGCGCGTTCCATTTGGAGGACAGCCGCGGGGTGTGGCTGGCCGGTGGACGTTTTGAACCGGGCCATGTGGGCGCGCTGTGGTTGCCGGCCGCCAACGCCGTCACATTGCACGCCAATGGCCAGGAGTACGCGGTGAACAACCGCGGGGATGGACGCTGGCAGGCGCAGGACACGCCGCTGACCACGGGACACACGCCGCGCGGCGCCGCCGAACGCGCGTTCAAGGAAGGACTTTTCTCCGTGGCCTACGGCGGCCACTACCTGGCGGGCTTCCAGGCCGCGCAGGGACAGGACCGGGAGCGCGCGCCAGCTGTCGCGCCACCGCCGTCACCCGCAGCCCCGCAAGCCACGCGGTTGCACCTGCTGGCGTGGACCGCCATGGCACCCGCGCTTTTGGGTGCCGTTGCCGCGGGTGCCGCGGCCTTTGCCGCAGCGTTTGGTGGTTATTCGCTCTACCGCTACGCCACCACAGACCTGCAACGCCCCGCCGCCGAGGCCCGCCAGAATGCCACCTGGGCGCTGGGTGCGGCGGTGGTGGGTGGTGGTGTGGCGTTGCTGGCAGGCGTCCTCACCGTGGGGCTGGTGCTGGTAGACTTGGCGTTTTATGGACTGACAGCGGACTGACTCTCCCTGGCCAACCACCACGGCCCACCCCAAGGCACACATCCAAGCCCACCATGCACGGCATCCCCAACTGTGACTCCATCAAGAAGGCCAGGGCGTTGATGTTGCAGCCGTGGATGGACGCGGTGGGCTTTGAGGTCCTGCTCAACCAGCGCGGCACCACCTGGCGCGGTCTGGACCAGGCGCGGCGCGCCGCCGCCACCACCGCGCAGGCAGCCCAGGCACTCATGCTGGAGTTGCCCACCCTCATCAAACGGCCCGTGCTGGTGGACGGCAACACGGTGCTGGTGGGTTTTGACCCCGCCCGCTGCGCGGCGCACTTCAAGGCACGCTGAACAGTCTTTGGACTATTCGTCCGCGGGGAGGTCTTCCGGCGTGGAGATGCGGTGGAACAACACCCGCACCGCCGCATAACCGCTGGTGGCCGCCAGTGGGGGCAACGCCGCGCCCGCCACCATTACGCCCAACACGCCAATCAATCCGGCAACCATGGTGATGTTCAGCCCGGTCCACCACAGGCGCACCGTACGCCGGCCTACCGCCGTGGTCTGGAACTGGTTGGCCAAAAAGTACATGCCAAACCCGTAAGCCAGTGTGATGCCGCCCACCACACCCACACTCACCACGGTGGCCAACACGCCGGACACCAGTGCCGCCGCGCCCGCGGCAATGGAGCGCAGCCACTGCCCCGGCATGCGCGCAATCCCCACCGAGACACCACCAATCATCCCCACCAACGTGGCCAGCACCCCGCTCACCGCCGCGGTGGGCATGCTCACCAGCCATCCCAGGCAACCCGCACTGCACCCCAGCCAGCACAACGTGCTCCAGAACCTCGGCTGTCCACCCGCAAACTGCGCGGTGGGATCAAACCCGCTCACCGGCAGCACCAGCGCCAGCATGACGCTGGACGCGCAGCAAAATCCAAACGTGGGCAACCACAAGACCAACGGCACCGCGCTGGTGATTCCCATCGTCAACAGCTCGGGGCGCAGCCGGGAAATGGGCATGGGCGGAAGATCCTGCTCCTCAGCCGGTGGCTCGCGCACCTTCTTCTTCTTCCTGGTCTTCGGGACCTCCACCCCTTCGGTGTCCAGCTCCTGGTAGGTGTCCGGCACCAGTTCAGCGTCGGAAGACGGAGCGTCCTCCGCCGGTGGCGGAAGGCCTTCCGGCGCGGCGGGGGTTGGTGCCGGGGCCGGTTGAGGCGCGGGGGCTGCGGGCGCGTCTGCGTCCGGCGGCAACAACGGCTGTTGCGCGGGCGGTGGCTGTTCCAACGCCGCCGGCCCGTCCTGCGCGGCGCACGCCAGGGCCAAGACCAACAGGTGCAATGGCATCACACGCCCCGGCGCTTGCGGGTCAACAACAGCAACCCCGCCAACAACATCCCGCCCAGCAGGCTGTTGTGCTGCGGCGTGGTGGAGCACGCGCAGCGGTTGTCGGTGCGTTGCCCGTCGTTGAAGGTTGACAGCTGCGCATCAATGGCCTGGGTGTTGTCCACCAGGCGGATGATGTCCCCCATCACCGGGATGTCTTCAATGACCATGGCCCACGGCATGGACGGGGACCAGGTGGGCCAGGACGTGGAGCTGCCCAACCACACTTCGCGGCCATCCGGCAGGGTGACCACCGTGGTGCCATCACAACGCGTGTTCTGGGTGGCAATGCGCGTGGCCGGGACGGGCGGAAGATCTGCGCGCTCATGGAACTCCGGGTCCACCGTCATCTCCTCCGGGGAGATGAGCGTGAACAGGCGCGTGAGGTAGGGGAAACGGCCCACCAGGTCCCGGGCGTGCCGCGCCGGCGTCACCACGCGCGCGGCAAAATCCGCGGCAAACGCAGCCGCATCCCACGCCGTCATGTCCACCATTGCGGCGTAGGCCGGCGTGTTGCCGTAGAAGAGCCCCTCGGAAACGCCCGCGGGCGCCGGGAGGTACTGCTGCAGCAACGGCCCCACCAACGGGTGGAAATAGGTGCATTCGGTCTCCGAACATCCGGTGATGAGCCCTTGCGCCCGCAACATGTTGGTCACCTGCGTGGGTTGCGCCGTCTCAAACGCGCCCGCATCCCACGCTGCGTTGTGGAACGCGCTGATGTTGAGCTGGTTTTGCGCTCCAAAAGGACTGCCCATCTCCACCGCGTTGTGGGGTCCCGCCATTTCGGTCACAAATGCCTGCCCCCCGCTGACGGGGTCATTGGCGGCGGTGGACAACACCTCACGGTAGTTGGTGCCGGTGTTGAGCCAGTCAATGCGCAGCGGGTTGACCTCCAGGTGTTTGTAGTGGCGCGGCACCACCCGCCCGTTGCCCAGGAAGAACGTGCGGACGCCCATGTCTGCCTGCGCGGCCACCGCGGTGAGCTTGAGCGGAACACACGGCGCACCGCCGGTGTATTTCACCACCAGCGGGTGGATTTCATCCACGCCCGCGCCGTTGACCAGCTTCACCGCCGCAAACAGGAAGTTCTCGCGCACATAGTCATCCAGGATGGGCTGCGTTCCCGGCAGCACCACGTAGTTGTTGGCGTTGAGCCAGGCCACCACCTCGTCGGTGGTGCCGCCCTGCAGCACCGCAATGTCATACGCGCCCACCGCCTTGCGCAGCACCACCGTGGGTCCGGGGGGCGGTCCACCATTGCTGCTGCCCCCGGTGCCGGCGGTGTTGCGGCCGTCCGATTCGGCAGCGGAAAACGGGGACCCAAAACCCGCCGAACACTGGTCTGCCGTCTGGTTGAGCCCGTAGCTGGGCACACTCACCCGCAGCAGCTCATTGAACAGCAGCTGGTTGCCCACGCTGAACTCCGGCAGCGACGTCAAAGGCAACACCCAGGAGAAGCGTGGGGCCTCCCCGGCGTACTGGATCTGGATGTGGGCCTCCACCGTGCCGTCTGCAATCACAAACAGGATGTTCTCCCCCGTCTGGTCCACCGGCATGGGCTGCGGCCCGTTGTCACAAAACAACCCGCCACAGGCCAGCGCCGGCTGCGGCGCCATCCATCCACCCACCACGCCCACCAGCAACGCCCCACACATCCCACGTTTCATGGTCAATCCTCCGTCGTCACAAGATAAAGGATGGTCAGCCCCGCCCACGGCGGCCGCGCATCAGACCCAACAACAAACCCAACACCACAAAGCCCGCCGTCACCGGCACCCGGGGCACCTGCGTGCACGCACACCACACACTGCCCCGCTGGCTGTCATTGAACTGGGACAACTGGGTGGACACCGCCTGGGTGTTGTCCAACAGCGTCACGGTCTCCCCCACTTCCGGGATGTCCTGCACCTTGAGCGCCCAGGGCATGGACGCGGGGAAGGTGGGCCAGGTGGTGGCGTCCCGCAGGAACACCGTCTGCCCGTCCGCCAGCGTCATCTCGGCCTGGCCGTCACACCGCGTGGCCAGGGTGGCGGTGCGCAACACGTCCACGTCCGGAAGATCCGCGCGCTCATGGAACTCCGGGTCCACCGTCATCTCCTCCGGGGAGATGAGCGTGAACAGGCGCGTGAGATACGTGTTGGTTCGCGTCAGATCCCGCGCGTGGACGCCCGGCTGCACCACGCGGGTGTCCAGGTCCACCGAGAATGCTGCCCCGTCCCACGCCGCGCGGTTGATTTGCGCCGCGTTGCGCCGCAACGCCCCATAGAAGGACACCTCGTCCATTCCAGAGGGGACCGGCAGGTACTGGTTGAGCAGGCCCTGCACCAGGGGATGGTTGTACGTGCACTCCCCGCTGCTGTTGCTCAGGCAGTCCACCAGGCCTTGGCCGGCCAGCACATCCACCACCTGCTCCACCGGCAGCGTCACAAACACCAGCCCATCCCACGCCGCGCTGTAGAACGCGCTCTCATTGAAGAACGTGGCGCCGTTGTTGCCCAGCGGTCCGGCATATTCCGTCACAAACGCCTGGCCGCCGGCCACCGGGTCATTGGCCGCGTTGGACAACACCTCCCGGTAGTTCTGCGCGTTGTTGACCCAGTCAATGCGCACCGGGTTCACCTCCAGGTGTTTGTAGTGCCGGGGGACCACGCGCCCGTCCCCCAAAAAGAACGTGCGAACGCCCATGTCCTGTTGCGCCGCCACCGCGGTGAGCTTGAGGGGGACACACGGCAGGTTGCCGGCGTATTTCATCACCAGCGGGTGGATTTCATCCACGCCGGCACCATTGACCAGCTTCACCGCGGCAAACAGGTGGTTCTCGGCAACGTACTGGGTGACAATCTGTTCGGTGCCCGGCAACTGCACGTAGTTGTTGGCACTCAGCCAGGTCATCAACTCGGCCGCGCTGCCCGTGGACAACACGGTGATGTCAAACGCGCCCACCTGCTTTTTGGACACCACCACCGGGCCGGTCTCCCCGCCGCGGCTGTTGGGCGCCAGCACGTCCTCGGACGCTGTCCCGCCTGTCCCGCCCCATCCCGGGTTGAGGTTGACGCCACAGGAGTCCGGGTTGAGGAACGTCTGGTAGCGCGGCACGCTGTAACGCAGCAGCTCGTTGAACAGCAGCTGGCTGCCCACGCTGAACTCCGGCACCGCGGTGACCGGGATGACCCAGGAGAACCGCTCGGCCTCACCCTGGTACTGGATCTGGATGTGGGCCTCCACCGTCCCGCCCGTCATCACAAACAGGATGTTCTCCCCCGTCTGGTCCACCGGCATGGGCTGCGGCCCGTTGTCACAAAACAACCCGCCGCAGGCATGCGCCGGAGGGGACGCCGCGGCCACGCCAGTCACCAGGGCCAACACCAACGCAGGTTTGTGCATGTGGTTTCTCCGCCGCCAGCGCCGTTGAGTCAGGGCGCGCGAGCATGGACGTATTTTCCCAAGGGCTCAAGGCAGGGTGACGACGGTGCGACACACAGCCAACCACATGGCGTGGCGTGACGCTGCGCGCGCCCCCCCGGTGCGCGCAGAACTTTCAGCGCCGGCGGCGTGCCGCCAGAAGCAGACCGGCCAGCACCATCAGGCCGCTCCACCCGGTGGAGCCCGCCACGGGGCCGGCGTGGCTGCAGCCGGTGGTGGGCGCACCGTTGGCGCGGTTGAACGTGGACAGCTGCGCATCAATGGCGCTGGTGTTGTCCACCAGCGTGATGATGTCCCCGCTTTGCGGGATGTCCTTGATGGTCATGGCCCAGGGCATGGACGCCGGCCAGGTGGGCCACTGCGTGGAGTTGCCCAGCCACACCTCGCGGCCATCCGGGAGCGCCACGCTGGTGGTCCCGTCACAATGGGTGGTCTGCACCGCCAGGCGCGTCTGCACCACCTGCGGAAGCTCGGGGCGCTCGTGGAACTCCGGATCCTGGGTCATCTCCTCCGGGGAGATGAGGGTGAACATGCGCGTGAGATAGGGGTGCTGCAGCACCAGGTCCCGCGCATGCCGCGCCGGAACCACAATGCGTGAGGACAATGCTGCGGAAAAGCCACTGGCGCTCCAGGCGTTCATGTCAATGAGCGCCTGGTTGCCGCCCAGGTTTGAATAGAACTGCTCCTCGGTCATGCCGGTGGGCACGGGCAAGAACTCATTGAGGATGCCTTGCATCAACGGGTGGCTGTAGTTGCAGGCCCACGTCTGGCAGCTGGCCAGGCCCTGCTGCTGCAACAGACCCATCACGGCGGTGGGCGCGGCATTGAGAAACACCTCGGCGTCCCAGAACTCGCTGTGGAATGCGCTGATGTTGAGCTGCGACCCGAAGCCGCGGTCCTGCGCGTTGTGCGGGCCGGCAAACTCGGTGACAAAGGCCTGGCCGCCGGCCACCGGGTCATTGGCGGCGTTGGACAACACCTCTTTGTAGTTGGCGGCGTTGTTGCTCCAGTCAATGCGCAGCGGGTTGACCTCCAGGTGTTTGTACCCGCGCGGAACCATGCGGCCGTTGCCCAGAAAGAACGTGCGCACGCCCATGTCACTGGTGGCGGCCACGGCGGTGAGCTTGAGCGGCACGCACGGGACGTTGCCGGGATACTTCAGGACCAACGGATGGATCTCATCCACGCCGGCGCCACCGGTGAGTTTCACCGCGGCAAACAGGAAGTTCTCCCGCGTGTAGCCTTCCAACAACGGCAGCGTGCCGGGCAGCTGCGCATAACCGTTGTCATTGAGCCAGCCCATGACCTCCATGGCGTCACCGCCGCGCAACACGGTGACGTCAAACGCGCCCACGGTGCGGCTGAACACCACCTGCGTGCCGTTCTGCCCGCCGCCGCTGCTGCTGCTGGACCCGCCGGCAAATTCGTTGCTGGCCGCCCCGCCAGGCAGCGGGGCCCCAAAGCCAGGGTCACACTGGTCCGCCTGTTGTTGCATGCCGTAGCTGGGCACGCTCACACGCAGCAGCTCATTGAACAACAGCTGGCTGCCCACGCTGAATTCCGGGATGGCGGTGAGCGGGATGACCCAGGAGAACCTGGCTGCCTCACCTTCGTATTGAATCTGGATGTGCGCTTCCACGGTCTGACCATCCATGATGAACAGGATGTTCTCACCGCTCTGGTCCACCGGCATGGTGGTGGGGCCGCTGTCACAGAACAAACCGCCACACGCCCAGGCTTCTTGCGCCACGCCGGTGACGGCCAACGCACCCACCAACGCCACTCCAGAAAAACGCGCCATCCACGCCTCCAACCCTGCCGGTATGTTCGGCTGCCAGGGTGTGGGCCGCATGTACAAGATGCGCGCCAGGGCTGTATCTTGTTGATCTTGTTGGGTTGTCCCTGCCCAGGGCCAGCGTGAGCAAGGACACACGCGTCAGAGTCCCCTGGAGTTCCATGGGGCCTCCACGCCGGGGTCAGGGCTGGGGCCTGGCCAGGTGGGCTTCCAACCACGCGGTGACATCCGCCACCACGGTGGCGCGCGCCGCGGTGGGTTCGTGCAGCAGGTCATGGAAGAAGTCCGGGTAGACCTTGAGGGTCTTGTCCGTGCTGGCCGCGCGCGCGTGGAATTCTTTGCTGCCTTCCGGGTTGGTCAACCGGTCCGCGGTGCCGTGCAACACCAGGATGGGCAGGCTCACTTTCTCAAAGCGTTGCTGGTTGCGCTCCATGGTGGCCAACAGTTCGGCGGCGGTGCGGGCGGGGCCGGGGTTGCGGTGGATGAGCACGTCTGCGGCGTCCTGCTGCATTTGTGCGCCGTCCCGCGTGAATGCAGCGTCATCCAGGTTGAGCACCGGGAGGTCCGGCAGAAAACGTCCCAACTGCGCGGTCACCGCAATAAGCGCGGGGTTCACATCCGCCCCGGGCTTGAGTGCAGCGGCCGAAAGGATGAGCCCGTCCACCGGTGGTGCCTGGTCCAACAGCGTGGTCAACGCCACTGCGCCGCCCATGCTGTGGCCATACAAAAACAGCGGAATGCCGGGGTTTTTTTCCTTCACGCCGCGCACAAACACATCCAGGTCACCGGTGTAGTCCGCAAATGTGTCCACGCGCACCGGACGCCCGCCACTTCTGCCGTGGCCGCGCAGGTCAAACGCGTGCACCGCAAAGCCCTTGCCCACCAAGCCGCGGGCAAACGCCGCGTACCGGCTGGAATGATCCTTGAGGCCATGGACCACCACCACCACCGCGCGCGGCGGCGTTGCCGGCCGCCACCACTGCACAAAAAGTGGTGTGCCATCCGCGGCGGCAACGGTTCCCAGGCCGTGCTCCACGCCGTGGACCGCGGCGTCTTCCACCACCGCCGGCGGCGGGAGGCCTTGGGCGGCAAGCCCCGCAGAAGCGGCACACACAACACCAGACAACACAGCAGACAAACGCAACGCGCGGTGGCTCATGGATGACGGGGTAGCAGACGCGGCGGGCCACGGTCGACGCGTGGCGGCGCAGGCCCACGTTTGCCGGGGCTTGGGGTCTGGCGCCATGCTCCAGGGCCATGGCGCATCTCCGTGGGGTCCTATGCGGTTGGGTCTTGGTGGCGTTGGTGGGTGTGGGGGCGCCATCCGCGGTGGCGGCCGCCGAGCCACCGGTGGCTCCCGCCGAGGAGGTGGCAGCCCGTCCGACACCACAAACCGTGCAGCTGGGCATCTTCATCCTGAGCATTGGCAAGTTTGACATCTCCACCGGCAGCTACACGGTGGACTTCTACATGACGCTGCAAAGCACCCAGCCGTTGGGGGACGCCGAGCTGGAGTTCTCCAACGGGCGCGCCGTCTTTGAGCTCATGGAGAAACGCAACGGGGACCGCGAACGTTTCTACCGCGTGCTGGCCAACCTCAACACCAACATTGACCTGCGCCGCTACCCCCTGGACGAACAGGTGCTGCCCATCATCCTGGAGCACAAGACCCGCACCACCAAAGACTTCCTCTTGCAGGTCCATGATGCCCAGACGGGCGTGGACCCGGACGTGAAATTTGTGGGCTGGGACCTGGGCAACGTCACGCCGCGGGTGCTGGACCACCACTACGCCATCTACAATGAGACCTATTCGCAGTACCACCTGGACGTGCACATCAAGCGCATCCGCCTCCCCGCCACCCTCAAGACCTTCCTGCCCATCCTGTGTTTCCTGGTGATCATCTTCCTGTCCATGATGGTGACGCTGGAGAAGGTGGACAACCGCCTCTCCATGGGCATTGGTGTCCTCATTGCGTCGGTGATGTTCCACGTGTCCCTGAGCAACGCCATCCCGCCGGTGGGATATCTGACGTTGGTGGACAAGGCCATGATGGCAACCTACGCGGTGGTGGGCGCCAACCTCACCCTCACCGTGTTGCTCATGCGGCTGATGCAGCACGGGGACAAAGAACGCGCCGCTTTGCTGGGACAGCGCGGTTTGCAGGGCATGACGGTGTTGACGCTGCTGGTGTTCCTTGCGGCGGGGTTTGCCTGACGCCGCAAGACAAACCACTCACGCCAGATCAAACAGGAGCACTTCGGCGTCCTGCACGCCCACCACCTTGAGCTCGCGCTCGTCCTGGGTGGACACCGCATCCCCGGCGGCCAACGGCGTACCGTTGACCTCCACCTGGCCACGCGCCACGTGCAGCCAGGCGCCGCGCCCCGGCGCCAGCGTGAGGCCCACGCTCTCCCCACGCCCCAACACCGACGCATACAGCCGCGCATCCGCGTGGATGGTCACGCTCCCTTGCGCGCCGTCCGGGGAGGCAACAAGACGCAACGCGCCCTGTTTCTCCTGCGGGCCAAACATCTTCTGCTCATAGCCCGGGGCAATCCCGCGTTTCCCGGGCATGATCCAGATTTGCAGAAAGTGCACCGGGTCGGTCTGGGATGCGTTGTGTTCGCTGTGGAAGACGCCACTGCCCGCGCTCATGCGCTGCACGTCCCCCGGCTTGATGATGGACCCGTTGCCCATGGAGTCCTTGTGCGCCAGGGCCCCGGCCAGCACGTAGGAGATGATTTCCATGTCCCGGTGCGGGTGGGTGGGGAATCCACCGGCGGCGGCCACGCGGTCCTCGTTGATGACCCGCAGCGCGCGGAAGCCCATGCGCTGCGGATTGTAATAATCCGCAAAAGAAAACGTGTGCCGGCTGTCCAGCCAGCCATGGTTTGCCACACCGCGGTCTTGCGCCTTCAAGACATCCAACATGGAATCCTCCTTTTGGCTGCCACCACCGCCGCCGGACCGCCCCAGGACCCACCCGGATGCGCCAAGCACCAGGGGAGCCGCCAACAGGGTACGCCGGGTCAACGTTTGCATGGAGCCTCCGCAACACCGGGTGTTGTCCAGGTGCCACTGTGTCACTGCGCAGAAGTTAGCGTCAGGCACCCATCTTGGAAACCGTCATTGTATTGATGCCGTCCATCAGTTCATGTGATGGTTCCCTCCATGGATGCCATCACGTTGGAGCAGCTCAGGGCCTTTGTGGCGGTGGTGGAGGAGGGAAGCTTTTCTGCCGCGGCGCGGCGCACCCACCGGGTGCAAAGCGCGGTGAGCCAGGCCATGGCGGCGCTGGAACACCAGCTGGGCCACGCACTGTTTGACCGCACCGGCCGCACCCCAACGCTCACCGCGCGCGGCCGCGTGCTTCTGGTGCACGCGCGGCGGGTCACCGCCCAGGTGGAGGAACTCAAGGCCGTGGCGCACGGGTTTGATGCGGGCCTGGAGCCGGGCATCTCCCTGGTGGTGGATGCGCTGTTCCCGGTGCGTGCGCTCACCGCGGCGTGCCGGGACTTCTTGCGGCGGTTTCCCATGGTCCCCTTGCGCCTCCACACCGAGACGCTCAACGCGGTGGCCATGATGGTCCACCAGGGCATCTGCCAGCTGGGCATCACCGGTCCCGCCGCCAACACCGCGGGGCTGGAGGCCAGCTTCCTCACGCAGGTGCACATGGTCCCGGTGGTGGCACCGGACCATCCCCTGGCGGCCGTGCGGGGCCGCATCCGCCGGGCGCTGCTGGAAGAACACGTCCAGGTGGTGCTGAGTGAACGTGCCAGCGGCGGGGCCACCGCAAGCCCGGACCAGGCGGTGGTGTCACCGTTGACGTGGCGCGTGGTGGACCTGGCCACCAAACACGCGTTGCTTCTGGGCGGGCTGGGCTGGGGGAACCTGCCGTACCACCTGGTGGCCCGGGACCTGGCAGCGCGCCGGCTTGTTCGCATCCAGCCTGCAGCGTGGGCGGCCAACGAACATGTGTTGTCCCTGAGCGTGGTGCACCGTGGGGACCTGCACAAAGGCAAGGCCACCAGCTGGCTGTTGGAACACCTGGCCACGCTGTGCGCGCAGGTGGAAACGCCCACGCCCCGCCGTCACCGCGGGAAATGACGGTCAGCCGGCGTGGGCCAGCGCGGTCTTCACCCAACGCAGCACGCTGGCGCGGTCAATGTCCTTTGCCTGGCGCACTTTCAAGGCGCGTGCCCCCTGGCTGGCGCCCTCAAGCAGTCCCTTGGGGTCCACCAGCGTGTCCGGCGGCGCAAAGATGTTGATCACCACGTGCTGTTTGAACGCTGCCAGCGCGCACACCATCTTCCCGTTGTGCAAAAAAAACGGCACGCCCCACTTGATGGCGGTTTGTGCGTGCGGGAACGCCTGCTCCACCAGACCGCGCAACGTCTCCAACAAGGCCCGCTGCTCCGGAGATTGACGGGCAAAGTAGGCGTCAATGGGCGCACCGTGGTCTTTGCGTGGGGCGCCCGCACCACTGCGTGCACGGGCAGCGGCGGGGGCGGCCTTCTTCTTGGCGGCGGGCTTGCGCGTGGGCTTCTTTTTCTTGGTTGCTGCGGCCATGACACTTCTCCATTGGACACACTTCAGCTGTTGACGCGTTTGCGTGCGGCGGCCAGCACCGCGGGACGCACCGCGCCACCTTTGGCAATGGCGCGAAGGTCCGTCACGCCCAGCTTCTCAACCAGGTCTATGGCATCCGGCAGCGGTGTCTTGGGGTTCTTCACCAGGTTGCGCACCACGTTGGGAGACCGGCTGTGCTCCTTGGCCAGGCGGTGGAGCAGCTCCGGATTGATGGAGGTCATGCGCGAGATCATCTCAATCTCATCCGGGGTGATGGCCGGGTTGTTGAGGACAAACGGGTGCAACATCTTGTTGTTGTCTTTGAGGATCAGAAAGCGCAGCTCCTTGCCCCCGCGCATGGCGGCGCTGCGCTTCTCATTGATGCTCATGGCGGCCACCTGCTGGATGAGCGAGGCGTCCTCCAGGCCACCGGGGACGTCGGTCTCTGCCTCGGTCCCGTTCTCGGTCTCCGCCCCCGCGTGCACTGCGGGATCCTCGTCCAGGATGTTCAGCGGTTCATTGTCACCCTGGGCGGGCTGGGCGGCGGCGTGCGCCAGCAGGGCGTCCAACACCGGGCGGGACACGGGCTTGATGTTCAGCGCGGTGGCGCTGCCTGGGAACGCCTGCAACACCTCACACACCAACTCAAAGCGTTTTCCGTCCGGCGCGTCCAGCACCACATCCACGGCGGTGAACTGCGGCTGGCCCAGATCCTTCATGAGATACAGGCCGCCTCGCGCCAGTTGCTCACTGCACAGCGCGTGCAGCGTGGTGACGTTGGGCGGGAGCACAAAGATCTTCACGCGCCGGGCATAACACCGTCGCCCCTGCCGCCCAACTTGTGCCGCAGCGTGCGTGTGCGCGGTGTGCTCACAGGTCCTGCTGGACGGCGGCCACCTGCACCGGGGTGACGTCGGCGCGGTCATACATGGTGCGGAAAGCGCGAACCTCTGGCGTGTCCACCTGGAACAGGTCCGTCACAAAACGCCCCCCCACCGTCTGGTAGAACAACGCCACCTCCACGCGCGCCGGCGCCTGGCTGCCAAGTTCCACAGCAAAGGTGACCCGGTCCTCCCCGCCCACAAAGTTACCGTCCACCACACCCACCGGCGCGGTGGTGGCGTGGCTTTGGTGTTGCGCATCATACCCGGCGGGCAACAGGCGGTTGTCCTTGAGGTACGCGGTGGCGCGCAGGATGGACGGCGTGCGCTGCCCGGCGCTGTTGCCCATCACCTGTTCATACACCTGCACCTGGTCTGACGCGGTGATGCGGTCATGGTGCGGCTCAAAAGGACCGTTGGCCTTCTCCACGTCCAACACGTTTCCGGCGCCATCCACCAGCCGGCCCTGCGCATTGAACGCACCGGAGACAAACAGCGTCTCCCCCGCGGCGTTGAGCACCCGCGCGCGCAACCAGGCGCGGCGGGACGGGAACCCGGTGGGAAACTTGTGGCCCGCCTGGCTGCCCACCGTGACCTGGAAGCTCAACGCGCCACCGGCGTGTTCCACGTTGGTGACGGCCAGCGTGGCGGTCTCCTCCTCCAAGCGCTGGCGCGCCATGGAGATGGTGGCCTCAAAAGCCCCGGACGGGGCCTGGGGGTTGAGGATGTCGCGCTCGGCGTTGATGATGGCGGGCATCAACACGTTGGCGCCGGCAAACACGTGCCGCCCAAATGGGTCACGCGCGTTGATGTTGAAATCCCCACCGGGCGGGGAACGCGCAATGCGCGTGGTGATGGGATTCCCGTCCACACTGGTGGTGGGCATGTGGCAGGACTGGCAGCTGCGGCCGTCCACGTTGGCGTCGGTGTTGTAGATGGAGTTGAGCCATTCGGAATACGTGGCCTGCTCCTGGAACGCCGCGCCTTCCACCACCGCTCCATTGGCGTCCAGGGCGTGGGTGGCCAGGTTGTGGCAGGTGCCGCACATGGCGCTTTCTGTGACGTGGGGGCCGTAGGTGGGCGTGTAGTCCACGTGCACCTGCATGGGGCCGGGCACGGGGTTGCGGTGCGGGCCATAGATGAGGCGCTGGGAGCCAATGGTGAACCCACCGTTGAAGCTGTCATCCCCGCCCAGGTTGTCCTGCTGGATCTGGTGGCACACCGTGCAGGACACGCCGTCCCGCGCCAGCGTGGAGAAGCTGTTGGTGGCCACCTGGAGATCGGAGATGGCGGGCTCAAACCCGTCGGCGCGCGCCGCCTCGGAAGCCATGGGCGCATGGCAACGCATACATTTGGCTTCAATGGCCACGGCGGCCGCGGGCGTGGTCGCCACTTCGGCCGAGACCACCGCGCGCCACAGCGGGTCCCGCGCGGCGTTGGCCATCATGCTGGATTGCCACAGGTTGAAGGGCGCAATCTCGCGGCTGGCCTCATCCCGCATGGCAGTGGCCGCGCTGTGGTTGCTGTGGCACAGCGCGCACGCAGTGCTGCTGGCAAAACGGTCCTGGGCCACCGCCTCCATGCCCGGCAGCGCCAGCGCGTTGGGATCCCCGGCTGCCACACCCACTGGGTCCGGGAGGCTGATGCGGTCCTGCGGTGTCACCATGCCGCTGCTGCTGGAGCTGGACTCCCCGGAAGGCTGTGGGCAGCCCAGCGTCAAGAGCACCATTCCAACAACAGCCAACGCGCCTTGCTTCCACTTTGTTGTCATGGCCTGCCCTGGTTCTGGGTCCCAAGAAACGCGGTGGCCATAAAGGCCTGCACCGCAAACGTCAACACTCGTCTGACGGAGGAACGTGGACGTGGGCAGCAGGTCCGGCCCCTTGCGGCCGGGCGTGATGGATGTTCTCACCTGCCGCCACGTCTTCACTTTGGAAATGCCGGAGCGCACCATGGCCACAAGCTGGATGTTGTACGGCGTCAATGGCTACACCGGGGCGCTGTTGCTGGAAGAGGCACTGCGCCAGGGAGAACGCCCGGTGCTGGCGGCACGCCGGAAAGACGCCGTGGAGCCGTTGGCCACGCGCCATGGACTTGAAGCACGCGTGTTTGCCCTGGAGGACGTGGACACCATCACCGCGCAGCTTCACGGCGTGCGCGCGGTGCTCCACGCCGCGGGACCGTTTGGTGTCACCAGCGCGCCCATGGTGGAGGCATGCCTGCGCGCGGGTGTGCACTACCTGGACATCACCGGCGAGATTGCAGTGTTTGAAGCGTGTTTTGCGCGGGATGCACAGGCCCGGGAACGCAACGTGGCGCTGTTGCCCGGCGTGGGGTTTGACGTGGTCCCGTCAGACTGTCTGGCCGCAACGCTCGCTGCCGCGTTGCCGGGCGCAGCCAGCCTGGAGATGGCGTTTGCCACCGCGGGCGGCATCAGCCGCGGCACCACGCTCACCGCCGTCACGCAACTGGGCGCTGACTGCCTGGTGCGCCGCGGCGGGGCCATTGTTCCGGTGCCGCTGGGGTCACTCGCGCGCCCGGTGGCATTCCGTGACAAGACGCGCACGGTGATGGCCATCCCCTGGGGTGACGTCTCCACCGCGTTCCACTCCACCGCCATTCCCAACATCACCGTGTTTCTGGCGGTGCCACGCCGCGCGCCCGGCGTCATGAAGCTGCTTTCCGCCTCGGCCCCGCTGTTGTCCACCCGCCCGGTGCAGGCGCTGTTGGAGGGCGTGGTGAAACGCGCGGTCACCGGCCCCAACGCGCAACAACGTGCGGCGGGCTGGACGCAGATGTGGGGCCAGGTGAAACACGCCGACGGGAGAACGTGCACCGCAACCCTGGTGACGCCAGAGGGCTATGCGCTCACCGTGTTGGCCGCACTGGAAAGTGTGAAACGTGTGGCGGCGCCGGATTTTGCAGCGCGCGGGTTCTTGACGCCGTCACGTGCGTTTGGTGCGGACTACATCACGCACTTTGCGGGTTGTTCGCTGCAGGCAGGTGCCGTGACCAACGGCTGAGCCGTCACAACGGCCGCATCTCCAGGATGGACAACGGCGCGGGCTGGATGCGGCCTTCAAGGACCCCGCGCATCCAGTCTTCCACCTCATCACCGCGCAACGTCACGCCGGCCAGCTCGTCCACGCTGAACCAACGCGCCCCCAGGGAATGTTCATCCGCCACCGTCTTGGCGGCGCTGTCATCCCTGCTCCGCGCCAGGAAGAACACGCGCAGCCGTTGTTCGGCGCCATGGACCTGCTCCACGCGCAACACACCCTCCAGCACCACGTCCAGGCCCGCTTCCTCCCGCGTCTCCCGGACGGCGGCCTGCGCAAATGATTCCCCCGGCTCCACGCGCCCCGCGGGGAAGTACCAGCCCTGGCCGTGTTTGCGTTCGTGCACCAATAAGAACCGGTGGCCCTTTTTCACCAGCACCAGTGCAAAGCTCCACGTGGGAACAGGTTCACGCGCCATGGCAGGCCCCCTTTGATGCGGTCACTGTGCCGGGCGGGCCGGTTCCACTCAAGCCTCGGCAACCTGCGCCCTTCCGTCCTGTAGAGCGGGGCCCACCATCAGCACATCCCTATTGGGGCCCCGGATGCAACCGCGAGCGTCATTCCAACAACATTGCAGCGCGCAGCGAACCGGATGATGCGCTCTCTTTTCGGCTGGCTGGTGGTTGGCCCGCCGCCACCCGGCAATGTGGGCAACGGTGTGATGAGGAAGCGTCCACCAGAAGGGCGTCCCAGACGTCACCCCTGCCGGTGCGGTGGCGTTGCAGAGGCTGCTTGACCCGCGGGCACGCTGGAGCCTTACATCAACCCAGTGCCTCTTCCCTGCGTGATTGCCGCTGCCGTGGTCACCCGCAACAAAGCGGGCGGATGTGACGACGGAAGGGCGGCATCCCCGTTGCGTTCCACCTCCAGCACCTGTGAGCAAACCATGCGCCTGCTGCGGTCCACCGCCGTGTCCAGTCTTGTTCTTTTGTCTGCATGCATTGGAGGGACAAGCAGTGAGAGCAGCAGCAGCAGCGGTGGAGAAGGAAGCAGCAGTGCCGCGTCCAGCAACGGGACCAGCAGGAGCAGCAGCAGCAGGTCCGGGAGCAGCGGCGCGGGAAGCAGCAGCGGCGGGCAGGCCAGCACGGCCGGCCCAGGCAGCAGCAGCGCCAGCACGGGGAGCAGCAGCGTTCTGAGCAGCAGCAGCAGCTCGGGCACCGCGCCGGTGGTGACGGTGTTTGGAACCGTGAGGGATGCACAAACGGGCGCGCCGCTCCAGGACGTGACCATCACGGCACCGGGCGGCGCTCCAGCCACCACGGACGCCAACGGGCGGTTCAGCACGCCGGTTGGACCTGGGACAACGTGGACGCTTCTGGCGGTCAAGCCGGGCTACGCCGGTTCCCTGGCGCGGGTCTCTGTTGCGGCGGCGCCGGCCTCCAGTGTGACGCTCTCCTCCAACATCAGGTTGATGCCGGTTGCCGCCACCACAACGTTTGACCACGCGGCCGGAGGCTCCATTGTGCATCCCGGGACCGGCGCCACGGTGGTTTTTCCCGCCGGAGCGTTTGTCACCCGTCAGGGTGGTGCGGTGACTGGGGACGTGACCGTCCACATCACCCCCGTCAATCCCGTGGACCCGTCACACCTTGCCGCGTTCCCGGGGAGCTTTGAGGGCCGGCGTACCGGCGGCATGAACGGACGCCTCCGCAGCCACACGCTCATGGACATCACTGCCACGGCGGGGGGAACGCCGGTCACGCTTGGGCAGGGCGTGAGTGCAAACGTGGTGTTCCCGGTGGATGACAATGTTGCAGCACCGGACACCGTACCGTTGTGGAGCCTGGATGCGGCAACCGGGACCTGGGTGGAAGAAGGTACTGCCACGCGCCAGAACGTGGGCGGAAAACGGACGTTCCAATCCCAGATCACCCACCTGTCCTGGTGGGCCTGCAGTGACTTTGAGGTCCCCACGGTGACCATGAACTTTGCGTTGGTGATTGACGGCCTGCCGGGCACGGGCATCCGCAATGGGACCAGCATTGCCGTGTTGAAAAGCATCAAGGTGGCCACGGGTGATGAGGGTTGGGATTTCCCCAATTTCCCCGCGGGGCAACCCCGTCTGGCGGGCCGCAGCGTGCCGGTACCGGCCAGTGACACCATTGTTTTCCGCGTGGACGTCTCAGACGGCGCCACCAATGCCCGCTTTGTGTCACCCCTCATCACCGTCAACACGCCCGCCACCGGGTCCATGGACCTGGGTGACGTACACCTTGTTGCAGACACCTGTGACATGGAACTGGCCACCTGCCAGGGAAGCTGCGTGGATTGGTGGACGCCGTGTGTTGCAACGCCGTCAAACCCCTGCGGGACGGGCAACGGCGGTTGTGACACCCAACGGACCTGCAGCAACACGCCCGTTGGGGCAGACACCTACGCGCTGTGCGGTCCATGCGCCACGGGCTACATCGGCGCCGGGGTCACCGGGTGCGTCTCAATCAGCTGCGCCACCAACAACGGCAATTGTGACGACCACGCCAGCTGCACCGGCGCGGCGGGGAACCCGGTGTGCACGTGCGACGCCGGATACAGCGGCAACGGCACCACCTGCGCGCTCATCACCTGCAACACCACGTGTGACCCGCACGCCACCTGCGTAAGCATGAACACCTGCGTGTGCGGCAGCGGATACAGCGGCAGCGGAACAACCTGCACACCACAGTGCACCCCCGCGTGTGACGCAAATGCCACCTGCATTGCGCCAGACACCTGCGAGTGCAACCCCGGCTACTCCGGCAACGGGGTCACCTGCTCACCCAACAGCTGCGCGCCCGCCTGTGACATCAACGCCACCTGCACCGGCACCAACACCTGCAGCTGCAACCCCGGTTATTCCGGGGATGGTCAGAGCTGTCTGGCCAACGTTTGCCAGTTTGGGTGTGACCCTGACGCAACCTGCATGGGAACGGACCTGTGCACGTGCAACTACGGCTATGGCGGCACAGGACTGCTGTGTGAGCCCGTGTGCAACATGACCTGCGGCTCCAATGCCAGCTGTACCGCGCCAGACACCTGCACCTGCAACCGGGGTTACGGCAGCTCCATAGAGGGGTGCGTTCTCACGGCGTGCACCACGCCGTGCGGCGTCAACGCAACCTGCACGGGCCCCAACACCTGTACGTGTGACAGCGGCTACACCGGGGATGGAATGACGTGCCTGCCGCAGTGCACGCCGGCGTGCGGCGCCAACGCCCACTGCATCACGCCCAATTTCTGCCAGTGTGACCCGGGCTTTTCCGGTGATGGCTACACCTGTGCGGGGCCCACACAAACGCTGGACCTGAGCAATGGCGGCACCACCAGCAGTGTTGCCTATCCGGGCGGCGGCCAGGCCGGATATGCCTTCACCGTCTCCAGTGCCATGAGCGTCGCCAGTGCGTCCACGTCGGCATTCAGCTTCCCCATGATGTCCATTGACCTGGTGCACCTGTTCCAGATCTTTGACGCGGCGGACACCAGTGCACCGCTGGGCTCTGCTTCGGCCATGGGTTCTGCCACGCCGGGCACAACCGTGACGGCCACGTTCACCACGCCTGTCTCACTGGTGCCGGCCAGGACCTATTACCTGGTGGTGGCCGCGCCCAGTGCCATCACCTGGGACCTCTTCACCCCCACCGCCGCGTACAGTTCCGGGATTGCGTCCATCACCGGGATTGTGTCCGGGTCCTACCCGGACGTGGTCACCGCCAACGGCTTCCCGCTCCCATCCAACGTGGGTGCGCCGGCGCTCACCATTGCGTACTGATTTGGAACGGCTGAACACTGCGCCTGGAACACTGCGTTGGTGTTGTGGCAGGGGCCTTTCCCTCAGGACGGCTTCCACCACGTCCCGTCACTGCCCCAGTCCACGCCACCATTGAGGGACGTGTGCGCCTTCTCCAGCGCGCCGGGCGCAAGACCCTGGCTGGAGATGGAACGGGAGTGTTTCCCAAACGTGGCGTGCAGCGCGTCCACCTTGTCATTCCAGCCTGAGCCCGCCATCTGCTCAATGTAGCCAAGGTCCAGTTCCTTGAACGCCGCCTTGAAGACCTCAAGGTACTGCGCGGCGTTCAGGTGCGGCGCAAACCGTCCCAGCAGATCATCCAGCTTTCCCTGCATGGCCTCCACGCCGCTGTTGTCCCAGAACGTCTTGAACAACCCGCTGGCCTCGGCAGCAATACCCTTGGTGGTGGTGTCCACGCCCAGAAGTGCCTGGGCCGGGTGTGCGGCGCGTTGCTGCTGCGCGTAGTCCTGGAACTCGGCCGCGGTGAGGGCTGGGTTGCGGGAGAAAATTTCCAGCGTCTTGACGGTGATGGTGGAACTGGCCTGCAGCGTCACTGCCCCCCTCAAGGGTTGCGCTCCGCCCTGGCCGGGCACCTTTCCTCCCACCGTGGCGGTGGCAAAACCGCGCAGCGTGGCATCCATCCCAACCCGCACGCCGGTGATGCCCCCGCCCAGCTGCGGCTGAATCTCCACGTGGCTGCCCGCCGCCAGCTTGAGTCCCCCCGGACCAAACGTGATGACCTCACGCTGCTGGCCATCCCGCGCGGGATACACGGTGGACTCCCAGGCCGCGCCGGGTCCCATCTTGCGGGTCACGCCGCCCGCCACGTCCGACGCTGAGGAGACGGCTGGCCCGGCGGTGTCCAACAGTGCCTGGAGTTCCCGCAGTTGCGCGCGCTCGCTTGCGGAAAACCGCGTGACGTCACGGAGTGCCGCGGAAACTTCCGCGTTCTCCACGCTTTTGTTGGCAGGTACCCCGGCGTGTCCGTCCAACTTCAAGGCCACCGGCTGCAGGTGCGCCGGAAGTTTCCCAATTGCCAATGCCATGCGTCACCGCCCCCGGATTGCGTGCCTCGCATCCGTTGTGACGGCTACCAACACGCCCATGGACGGTCAAACCCGGCGGGATATCCATGCGTGGGATTCAACGCAGGCCGTCCATCACGTCTTCTTCTTGCGCACCGGCCGAAGCCCGGCGCCCGGGTCCTCCAGGGCGGCCATCAAGGCGTCAATGCGCTTGAGCCTTGTGGGAGCGGTCTTGGCAGTGGTCACGGTGTACACCAATCCGCGCTGCTTTCCCGGCGTCAGCGCCTCCCACAGCTTGCGGTGCCGCGTGCTGCGGGCCAGCGCGGCGCCAAGGTCCGGAGGGACATCCACCTCGGCGTCATCCACCAGGCGAAAGCGCAGCGTGACCTCCTCTCCCACGGAAAGCCGGGTCGCCTTCCGGATGTCCGGGCTCAACATGGCGTAGTGACGGCCGTCCTTCGGTTGCCACGCCAAGCTCACGGACACCTCGTCGATTTCCCCCTCAAACCGCAGGCGCGCCCGCGCATTGAAGGGCGGCGTGGCCTCAAGTTCCGGGGCGAGGAACAACACGTGGTGAACCATGGGGCTTTTTGCGTTGCCCATGTCCAGGTGTTCCAGCAGTCCCACGGTGGTGAAGTCAAAGTACGCCATGCGTCTACCCCTGGCAGTCATGCATCCTGCAGGCCTGGGATGCCGGGGCATTCCCGGCGTTTCAAGGTCACGCCCGGCCCACCGTGGGCGAATACGGCGTGATACGCTTGCTCCATGATGGCTCCCACACCGCGTGGCAGGTTGCTTGGACCCATGCTGTTGCTGGCCGCGTGCACCGCCACTCCCAGCATGGTCCTGGCACACACCACCCGTCCGGAGAAGCCGCGCAAAGGGCTTGACGGCGCGTGGGAGAATCCCGCCAAGGTGTGGAAGGACGCGCAACGCGAACACGCGCACCTGACCGCGCCCTGCATCCCCGCGGGCACTGAGTTCACCGCGCCGGTGACGGTCACCATCGCGCGGGATGGGACCGTGGACGGGGCTGAGTTCCACCTTTCTGCCGCGGATCCTCCAATGGTGGCCGAGTGCCTGGCGGCGCAGATCCGGACGTGGTCATTCCCGCCCGCTTCAGAGGTGGTGACGCTCCGCCGTTTCAAGTGGAGCAAGCCCGCTGCAGAACAGGAAGCGGCAGACCTGAAGAAGGCATTCCGGCGTCACCTGACCAGGAGCAATGCCGCCATCACCGAATGCCTCAAGGGCCAGGAAATCCCCGAAGCAGGTCTTGCGGTGCGGGTGACCCTGCGTGTTGAGCCAGACGGACGTGTCACCGAGGTCAAGCTGCAGGGGCCCGAGGACAAGGAACGCCAACACTGCCTGGCCGTTGCGTTTGAGGGTGAGCAGCTGAAGGTGGCCCTGCGCAAAGCAGTGATCATGGAGATGCCGCTGACCGTCCGGCGCGCCGCGAACAAGAGCGCCCCAGGCAACTCCCCGTGAACGTTGATGGAGAGAAGCGAGCCCAACAACACGGTGCCAGGCGAGGGACCCACATGGCCTCATCCTGGCGTTGGCCCGTGGCCCGGTTTTACGCCGTCACCAGAACCAGTCTGAAGACGCGGAGGTCTTGAATGTACGTGGCGTTGTTTGCGGCGGTGTGCGCAGCTGGTGTTGGTGAACCCGTCATCAAGACCCCCGCGCCGGGAGGGACGGCCCCGCAAGCCAGACTGGAAGCGTTTGACATGGACCACGACCGCGCGGGCACCAACCACGCGTTTGGTCCGGGCTCCGGGTCCATCTTCATTTTCCCGTACGCCAATGACCTCCATTTCCGGGTTTCCGTGGGGCTCCCCCGGGCAGCGGCGCTGGTCCGCGCATCCCTCAGCCACACCATGCGGGGGGAGGCCTGGACAACGTTCAACGACAAGACGTACCCGCTGGTTGTTTACGTGGACGGCAAACAGGTGAACCGCGCCTATGTTGAGCCAGTTGCCCAACTCCCAGGTGGCAACACAGTCCTGGACCTGTACGCGCAATTGGAGAGCCAACCGTTTTCCGGCGGGGTCCTGTCGCTGGCTTTTTCAGACGGGTCCAACGTGGACCTGACCCTTCCGGCGGAATCTCCGGAGATGCCGGTGAGCGCGCCGCTGGATGGCGCCAACATGTGGCTCTACGAGCTGGAGGCCCGTCCTCCCTCGGTGGATGCGAAGGACAACCGGAAGTGGTGGAAGTGGAAGGTGATGCTTGGGTTGGCCAACAGCCAGCAGGTGCGCGCAGTGCGCTTGACCGGTCTGGACGGGACGGTATGGGCCGCAGGCTCCAAGGCACCTGCTTCTGCGCGGCCACTGCTGGTGTTCCACCAGGGCCCCGGGAAGGAGTACATGCGCAATGAGAACACCGCAGGCACTGCGTGGCCACTCAAGGAACCGGCAGTGACACTGCAGGGGCCACAGTTGTTCATGTTGTACGGGGAGCGCCCCAAGGGGACCTTCCCCGGCGCGCGCCTCCAGGTGGAATTTGTGGACGGGACCTCCATTGAGACCAGCATGCCCGCCCTTCCCTGGCCACGCTGACGGTAGGAAGTCCACTGGCCTGAACCATTTCTGCCCGCGCCGGCACCACCCCCCGCAGCCGCCCACTGCCTGCTGGTCACCTCTCGGCCAGACCCGGCGCGGGCCACGTGTGACTCCAGCATGGGAGGATTCACTTCCAACGCAGATGGGCGGGCGCTGGGTCCGACGCCACCCAGCGGTTCAACGCCGGGCACGCGGGTTCACCAGGCCACCACCACGCCCGCCCGCGGGGAGGACTGCCTACCCCCAGGGCACCTGCTCAAGGACCTGTGCATGCACCGCAAGGCGGACACTCCCGTCATCCGCAATGTCGTCGACGTGGTACTCGGTCGCGAGGACACCCAGGGGAACCGTACACGCAACCAGCGCCATCATGCTGGCCAAGACCTGCCAACGTGACCAGGCCAGACCGTCATACGGTACCGTGAGCAGTCCCATCGCCATTCCAATCAACGCTGTCGCGTTGAGGTCACGTTTGTGACCGCCCATCTGCGCCTGTCACCGGCGCGCTCCACCGCTGAGAATGTAGGGCAATGTTTGAGGCTGGGGTGGAGCACATTACAACGTCACGGAAGCGGGGCTGCAAGCAACGCCCACTGCGCGTGAAGCTGCGTGTCTGACGGGTCCAACAGCGTCTGCAGTTCCAATTCCACGCGGTACCGGGGGTCCGTCATGACTGGCGTGCACAATGCGGTGAGCGGGGCGTTCTGTGCGGCGCGGGCCAGGACCAGCCAGGTGACAGAACAATTCAACCCACTTCACCTTCTCCAGCGCAGCAGCGGCCTGCTTGAGTTCCGGGCGCGGGCGGACCAGGGCAAAACCGTCGGGGTGTTCGCGTTGAAGCGCGGCGATTGTGAGCTCAAGGCCGTCCTGACGCGCGTGCTGCATCCACCTAAGCGGCGTGCAGCCCCCGCCTGCGCTGCCGGCGGAGCGCCAGCAACAAGGCCAGACCCCATCCCAGAGGCCCGGCCGTTGTGTCTTCAGGGGTGCCGGCGCTGCAGCCACATCCCGGTCCGGCTCCCTCGCCACCGCCACCGTCCGCCGTGGGCTCCGTTCCACCCGCGTCTGCCGTTGCCACCGCACCGTCCGGGCTGGTGCCGCCTCCGTCACGGGCGCCCGCGTCTGCCCTGCTTGCATCACTGCTTCCCGCATCCGCCATCACCACGGCGCCGTCCGGAACCGAGCCGTCCACCTGCGTTCCACCGTCCGCCATCGTGGTTCCACCGTCCACCATGGTGGTTCCACCGTCCACCACCGTGGTTCCACCGTCCGCCGTGGCTCCTCCGTCGGCGGTGATGGTCCCCCGTCAACGCTGGCGCCACCGTCATTGCTGGTCACGGTTCCTGCGTCCGCGGTGCCCGCGTCTGGGGCGCATTGGCCCGCGGGACACACTTCACACTGGCGCGGAGAGCTGGTGCTGCAATGAGGCGCAGGCTCCGCACACAGCGCATCCGAGTCACACTGGTCCACGACAACGGCGGTGGGCTGGGCACCCGCGGTCATGGTGTCTCCGTCGGTGGGCGTGTCACTGGAGGGCGCGCCCATCATTCCCGCCGCAGAGATGAGAGCCTGGTTGGAAACGGTTCCCATCGCGCCCATGTTGACGGTGACCAGGAAAGAGAAGGACGTGCTTTCACCCGCAGCCAGGCTTCCACCCTGCGTGGCATCCGCGCCGGTGCCCAGCCGGCACCTTACCGTTGCCGTTGGCCCATCAAAGTCACACTGATCATCACCGGGCGCATCTGTTTGAGGTCCGGTTCCGGCGCCGGAGTTGATGACCAGGCTTTCTGCAACGTAGGTCAGCTGCATGGGCAGTGCGTCCAGCGCCACGGTGGCCACAGAACTGTCATTGCCCGAGTTGGCCACAACAACGGTGTAGTTGAGCACGTTTCCCGCCAGTGTGGCGCCTCCGTTGACGTCAAGGACGCTCTTGCTGCTGGTGGTGAACACGGGGAGGAACTGCGGAACTTCCACCGCGCCCAGGTCACACGTGCTGCCTTGGGGACGTGCCGTGCCCACCTGGTCCGTTGCGGGAGCGCCTGCGCAGTCCACGGCGTCCACCGCCGGGCTGCCCAGTGGAGGAAGCAGGGTCTGCGTGGCACCGCCGTTGTTGGCCAGTGCGCCGAGCATCGGGTCTGCATTGCTGGTCGGCGCGCCATTCTGGGTTGCCGTGGCGCCCACGCTGCTGGGCACGTTCAGGGTGGCGCCAATGATGTTGCTGCCAATGAAGGTCACCGTGGCAACGTTACCGGTGTTGTTGGGGTGCGTGCCGGCCACAACGTTGTTCACCACGTCATTGTTGCCCGCGCCACCGCTGGCAACGGTGCCGGTGATGATGCTGTTGGTGATGGTCACCGTGGCCGTGCTTGCCGTGCCGTCTTCAATCTTGTTGCCATAGGCCACCGAATAGATCGTTCCGTCACCGGGGCCGCCGTTGAGGTCACCGCCTTTGGTGTTGGTCACATTGTTGTTCACCAACGTAGAAAACGCGATGTTGACCGTGCCGTTGAGATTGAAAATAGCCGCGCCCAGGCCGCTGCCAACCGGTAACCAGCTCGCCAATTCTCCTCCGGTGGCGCTGTTGCCGGTCATGGTGACATTGGTCAGATTCAAGGTGCCGCGGTGATTGAAGATGGCGCCGCCCATGCCGGCGCCCGAACCATTTTGGACAATCTGGAGATCGGGTATGTAAAGGCCGCAATTGCCACCGCCAAAGCCGCCGTTGGGAATAATGCTCTGACCTAATTTGGGGCCGCCACCACCACCGCCAAAGCCACCGTTGCCGCCGCCGAAGCGTCCGCCGCCACCGCCGCCACCGAAGCCGCCGCCACTGCCATAACCAAGGGCCCCGCCGCCACCGGCGCCGCCGCCGCCGCCGCCGCCGCCGCCGCCGGTGATGACACCAAGTGTCGGCAAGCTGAAGGCGCTGCCATCGGTCCAAACGCCGTCGCCGCCAGCACCACCGTCACCGTAGCAGCCTGTGGTCAAGCTGGCACAGCCCCCCAGACCCCCGAAGCCGCCGCCACTGCCGTTCGAGGTTGGCGTGGCATCGGCACCATCACTGCCGAGAACGAATCCCCCACCGCCGCCCGCATGACCAGGGTTCCAACCCAAGCCACCTTGTCCACACTAGGCACCACCCAAAGGGGAGTTGCCGTTGACCAGGTAGCCCCCTCCCATACTGCCGCCAGCGGCGCCCTCATTAATCTCCCCCATGCCGCCACCACCATATTCCTGCGTCCCTGCCTTCCCGCCGATTGCGGAATTCGAGCTCAAGGTCACAGAATCCAGACTCAGGTTGCCTTGGTTGAAAATCGCCCCGCCCATTCCGGCGCCGCCGCCGCCGCCGCCAATTCCACCCTTGGCGATGCCGCCACTCAAAGTCATGCGGCGCAGGCTCAGACTTCCTGCGGGATTTCCAGTCCGCCGGACACATAGAAGAACCGCAGACGAATCTGGTTGTTCGCCAGATCTTCCACAATCTGCAGCGTGACTCCAGCCGCCCCGCCGTCAATGCGGATGTCGCTGGCGATGGGTGGCAACGCGTTGGACGAATACCAGTAATTGTCGGCGTGGTTGGCGTCATTGGAACTGACGGGAGCGTAGGTGCCCCCCGGGATGAAATCCGCCGTGCTGTACGTGAGTGTTGCGCCCGCCAGCGCCGGCGCAAACACGATGGTGTTTGGCCCAGGCGTGGCCCCGGGGCAATTGCCCCGCTTCAATCCGTCCGTGCCGTCGGGTCCGAAGCCCGGGAAATCACGGGTCCACGTGCCCATGCTTTCAGGGGTCTGCCCATTGATGGAATTGGCCGCCACAATCGCTTGGGACAAGGTGCAGGTGGCCTGGTTCATGAGCGGATAGGTCACATTGTCCGTCACCGTGATGGTGCCGGCCTGTGCGTTACGCGGGAAAGCAACCAGGGCACATGCAACCAGGGTTGCGGCCAAAGCCAGATGATACCGCCGTGTACCGCCAACTGGATGATGCAAGACCCCTCCGCTGCGTGACCTGGGTACAGCTTGTGCCGGGGCAAACCACAAGCGCAAGGACAAACGGACGCGACGGGGAGAGGTGCATGGAGACGGTTCCGCGTGGGACGCGCCGTCGATGGGCGGGGAGGCGCACGCGTTCCTCCGGCATGCTTCGCAAAAGAGCCACTTGCTCCACGCCATGCTCTTCAGGGCCGTGGCCGCTTTCTGTCCTTGGACGGTGTGTACTGCAAGGATGACGACGGAAATCTCACCTTCACGCAAAACACCCCGCAGGCGCGCCGCCAGGGGCAGCCTTCCGCGCCACCCATAGGAAAGCCCATCACCCCGGCCAGGAACCCTCAGGGCGGCGGCAAGAACGCTGACAGGCCGCCAAGAACCGCAAGCAACGTGACGACTTCAAATGCCGGATGCCTCTGAAGCTCATGAAATTGCCGCTGAGCATGGGACCACGCTGCACCCAACGGCATCAGGGCGCAGCCGCGGTGCAGAACCCACCAACGCACGCGGACATCACGTCACAGCAATTCGACGGTGTGTCGCAATGGTCGTCGGTGAGGGCGCATTGGCCTGCCGGAACGCCGGCGCATACACGCGGCCCGCCGTCTGAGGAGGTGCAATAGCCCCCACAACATTCGTGGCCGGCGGCGCACGTGGCGCCATCCATGGCGCAGGCCTTCAACGCCCACTTTCCGTCCAGATTGATGGTGCTGAGGTCTTGCCCCGGCATCCAAACCGCCGGGTGACTTGGGTCCACACCGGGTTGCACGTTCAGGTCCACCGCGGCCAACCAAAGCTGCTTGCGGTTCTCAACGGTTGGGTCGTTTAGGGACAGCATCAAGCTTCCGTAGTCACGAGGAGATGTGAAAGCGATCCAATAATAGCCACCGGATGCCACGGGGCTGACGGATGGCATGTAGCTGCGCAACTGGTTTCTTCCGGGCAGCGCCGCTCCGTTGGCTGCAGCCAGGCGGGTAGGGCCCAACAGTCCAGCCACGTCCACCATGAACAAGTCGTTGTAACCCGTCATGTTGCCAAGGGAGCCGTACCTGGCGCGTGAATAGTCTCCTTGTTGGTAGATGACGAACCTTGAGTCCGGCGTGAAGCTGGGGAACGAAATGGCAGCTGCAGCACCGTTCACCAGCGTACGTTGGTTGCTGAACGTGCTGGTGACGCCGTCAAAATCCAGCAGATTCAGGTCAGAGCTATAGAACTCAAGGGGATAGGCGCCCAGGACATTGGCGGCAAACGCCAGCATGGTTCCGTCCGGGGAAAAGGCTGGCACGGCGACGCCGCTCATCAAATCAAGCGCGGAGGGGATGGCCTGGCCAGTGAGGGCGTTGTGGAGACGCAACGTCTTGTCCACACTGTTGACAACGACAAACTGGCCGTCTGGGCTTAACGCAAGAAAGAGCGCGTTGGATGTGTAGGAGGAAATCTGGACCATGCCCGCCGGCCTCTGCTGCAGGTCCCAGGTAGCCCAGGGGCTGGGAAGAGACCCGCGCCGCTGGACAATGGCCGCCAGGTCATTGCCGCGCGCGCTCACCGCGTGACACCCGGTGCACCGCACGTTGTTTCCACCGGTGTCCCACGGCGGCATGGCGTTGTCGTAGTCGGCGGGCGCAGGTGCCCCCAGTTGATCAGCCCTGCCAGGGTCAAACGCGGCGGATGGTGACGACGTCCCGGGTACAACTTCAACGGTGACCCCCGTGGTTGCCACGGTGTAACGCAAGAGCCCTCCCAGACGCGCGCGCGCAAACCGGAAGGTCGCCAGAACCGGCGCGTATGCCACGCCGCCGGAGAGCCGCCCAATGCCAAGTGTAACGTCTTCTCCCACGTTGCTTTCGTCCAAGGAGTGCCACGCGCTGGCGGGAAGGGTGAATGGACCCTGTGGGCCCGCGGCAACGTCAAACGTCGTGGTGACATATGTTTCACCCAGGGTGACGCGGTACACATCACCGTCAGAGCCACCCGTCCACATCACATCAGGCGGCAGCAATCCAAGGGGAAATACCGAGCCATCCTGAGGATAAAGCAGGCTCCCCCACGTTGGCCCGGTGGGCATCTCCAGAAGGGATTGGTCCGCTGGCGTGAGGTTGGCGTCATTTCGATAAAGGGCGAGGTAGACGGTGACGTCCGCGTTTGCAGTGAACCCGTTGAACGATGCCGTCACAACACCCAGGCCACCGCCCTGTGGTGAAAACGTTCCATCCAACGCCACCGCGCCAAAGAACGCTCTGCTCAATGCCCAGCTTGCCTGAACTTCCGTTACGCTCAGGTCACTCCACGTAGCCCGCGCGCGAAAAGGGAAAGTCACGGCGGTGCCGGTTGCATGCACTGTTGCACTGGGTGGGTCCACCGCAAGTGATACCACCACGGGTGGTGGCGGGCCTGACGACGAGATGCCGGGCAGCGAAGAGCCACCTCCCGTGGACGCCGCGCTTGAAGATCCTGTGCTGGCGTTGCTGGTGGAAGCATGTCCCGCAGATGAAGATGATACGGCCGCGCTGCTTGAAGCCGCACCAGAGGAGGAGGCGAGGGCGCTGCTGGACGCCATGGTGGCGGCGGAGGAAGACACGGTGGCGGCGGAGGAAGACACGGTGGCGGCGGAGGAAGACACGGTGGCGGCGGAGGAAGACACGGCACCGCTGCTGGATACCGCCGAACTGGACGCGCTGGTGGTCCCACCAGATGATGATGATGATGTCCCTGGTGCAGGCCGACCGATACATGACGCCAGTTCGCAGGAAGCAACAAGCAGCAGGAGCTTTCTCATCAGCGTCGCGTACCAAGCGCGAAGCAGCAGGACAAGCAAATGCAGGAGCGCTCACACCTGGCGACGCGTTCACAGGAACATGGCGCAGCCACCCCCTTTGAGCCCGGGGATACGCGCGTTTCACGTTGCGGGGGACACACCAAAGTCTGAGAGCGCGGGGCGCCCAAATCCAATGAGCGTCTTCTGGAACGCGGCGTCGTTGACGTTGAACTGCCGTGAACCGGTGCGGCCGCCAAGGTTCCCCTCCACGGTGGTGAGCTTCCCGGTGGCAGCGTCGTAGTCGCGCACCATGGCAACGTGCCCCTTGAACACAATGGTGTCCCCCGGACGCAGCGGAAGGTCCCTGGGTGACGCCACCGCAGTGTGCCGCAGCCCCTTGGCCATCCGGTCACCATCGGTCCCGGCAAGCGTGTAGAGCTGCCGCGTGCTGCCCTGCGCTTCCTGTTGCTGGGTGAGCTTCTGGGAGACGCTGGCGTTGGGGCGCGTGTAATCGCTGTTGGCAAAGTAGTGCATGGCCTTCATGTCAGACGCCAGGCTGCCTACAACGCGCGGAATCCCCTGCTCTTTGTTCTCCACACCCTTGGTGCCGGACCCCGGTGAACCGGAGAAACCCGCGGCGCCCGCGCCATGCGCCGCGTTGGTGTACGCCGCGCCGACAAAGAACCCGCACCAGTGCGCGCCAGGCTGGCCTTCCTGGTTGGGCATGCCCGCGTTGCGTGCGTACTGGTCCACCTCCGCACCGCGGCCGTTGTGGGAACGCACGCCCTTGGCCAGCTCTCCGTCGGCAGAATGCACCGCGTTCTGCTGGAGCGCCGCCAGCTTTGCATCCGCCGCCTTGTCCGCGCCCGCCGTGGGTGCCACCGCCTGCGCGTTGGTGTTGGCCTGCACATGGGCCACCGCGTTGGGCTGCTGGGCTGGCGTGGGCGGAGTCACACCCTTGGACTGGATGGCTGCCAGCGTGTCCGCCGTTGCCACGCTGTTGGTGGGCAAACCGTTGGCCTGCTGGAATTCGCGCAGTGCGGCTTGCGTCTTGGGGCCGAACTTCCCGTCCTCATCAAGCTTGGCGCCCGCCGCGTTGAGCTGCGCCTGCAGCGTCTTGACGGCGTCACCAGAGTGGCCGCGGTTCAACACCGCCCCACCGCGCACCTGCTCCAGCGACGGACCGGGCTGGTAGGTGCCCGCGTGGTTCAACTGGTAGGCGCGTTGTTGGGCCGCCACGTCGTGGTGGAAGCGGCGCTGGGCGCCTTCGCGGGTGTTGCGGCTGGGCTTTGGGCGGGGAGCCTCGGCCACCGGCTCAGACGGCGTGTGGACCTGCGGTGCGGCCACCGGCGCCGGGGCGCGCTCCACGCTGGACTGCGGTGCCACGCTCTGGGTGGTGCGCGGAAGGCTGCGGGCAACGGTGGACGTGTGCATGGGCGGTCCTTGGACGCGGGCACACCCAGCCCCCGCGCGCGGGAAACCCGCCGCCCTGGTGAAGTGCGTGGCCAGTTGTTCGAACTGATCCAAGTATCGCCGGCGGGTCTGGGACCGGCCGCTTGTCATTTTTTATGGCGCCCATAGCCGCCCGCTATGTGCGGGGGCACACGCACGTGATGGAACGCACAGCGGTGAGGGCCACCTGCCAGCGGTCACAGCGCCTGAAGGACCACAACGCGCGCCGGCGCAGGCAGATGGCACGCCTGGGTGCCAAGCGGATGGGAACGTCAGGGTGCCGTGGGCTGGTTGTCCGGGTTGTCCTCGGAAATGCCGGGGAGGTTCAACCAGGCGTTCGTGGGAAGAACCAACGGCTCTGCATAGGAGTACGTGTGCGTGCCCACGCCATAGTCACACAAGGCGCCGCTGGCGCAGCCATTCTGGTACCCGGTCAGAAGTGCATCACTGACCACGCTGGCGCTCCGCGCAAACCAGTGGATGCGGCGCGCCTCCCATGACTTGCCCACCTGTCCCGGGCCCGTGGTGGCACCAAAGCCCACGGCGTCCGACGACAGCAGGTGAACCGCCGTGTCGTGGATGTAGACATGGTCGGTCCCCAAATCACCCAGCTGCTGGAAAGAGTCGTTGATGGAAAGGCCACCCGCGGTGAGCGTGGCTTCACGCATCCAGATGCCGTCCTTCACGTAGACGTAGTCCACGGGGCCATCGTTCATTCGGATGAGCTTGTGGAAGGACACGCGCGTGACGTTTCCGTGGATGATGTAGTTGTCTCCGCCGCCAATGCGGAATCCCCAGGAGTTCCGGTTTCCTGACGTGACAATGTTGTTTCCGGCAAAGAGCACGTTGCGCGCGCGCGCACCCAGGAACCCCGTGCCGTCACGGTTTCCTCCGCCGTCCGGAGGGCTGGGCACCAGGCGCACCATGGAGCGCAGCAGCGCAAACCGGTTCACGTAGGTGCCCGCCAGGTCATCACTGTTCAGCAGCACGCCCGTGTAGGAGCGCTGTGAAGATGGGACCACGCCGTTGTTGATGATCATTCCGTCCACAACCACGTCCGTGGAGCCCGGGTCCACAATGAGCCCGCCCGTTTGTCCACCGCGCACGCGGACCCGTTGAACCGGGGCCACCGTTGGGCCAGGAAGATGACCCACAAACAGGAGGTTCATCACCACCTGCGGGCCCAGCTCAACGTCACAGTCCTGCACGTTGCCCAGGTCCAGCGTCCCAAAGCTGCCCGCGGCGTCCGGCACAACAACGTGCGTTCCCGGCGTTGCACATGCGGCCGCAATGTCCTGGCGCGCCTGGTTTCCTGACGTGGAGATGGTCACGGTGCGCGTGGTCACCGGCAGCGCGGGGACCTGGTAGGGCCCTGTTGCGCCACCGCCTCCGCCTGGAAGGGTGGCCAGGTCCAACGCGGGATACAGCGGGTGAGGCTGGGCGCCGGAAGATCCCGACGTTGCTGATGTTGCGGACGTTGCGGATGAACCAGAGCTCCCTGAAGCAGAACTGGCAGGCGCGCTGGTCCCTGACGTACCGCTGTTGCCTGCGGACGTTGCGCCCGCCGAACTGGAAACCACCGACGGTCCCCCCGACGCCGCCGAAGATGCACGGGTGGCAGAGCCACTGCTTCCCGACGCTGTTGAAGCGCTGGATGCTGCGGCGGATGATGAAGAGCCTCCCGCGCACACGCAATCCAGGAAAGCGGAACCGTCAGCGTTGCACACTTGCGCACCGGACTGCCCGTTGGCGCACACACACCCCACGCTGGCGTTCGGGGTACACGCAGGTTCCGTGGTGGGCTTGGGGCACGCACACAGCAGCAACGGAAAGGCGGCTGTCACCAGAAGAACACGCCGTAGCATTTTGGCCTCCAAGGGGGTCCGTTCAGGTTTCATCACCGGTGTAGCACGGACGCCACGGAGCCCGCCGTTGGCGGCAACGGAACGGGTACGGGCGGCTCAGGGTGGGCGGGGCTGGGTGCACGCTCCCTTGAACGGCCGTGCGCCAACTGGCGCGTCACGCGCCGTCAAACTGGTAGAGCCAGCGCATCTGTTTTTCGGTGAGGGACTCCGGTGCGGCGTGGAGGACGGCATCACGCACGGCGCGCGCGGCGGGGTTGGACCACTGGCCCAGGCGGCCAAACCGGCGCGCCGTGGTGACCACTGTGGCGGTGCGTTCCACGCGGCGGGTGGCGTAAAGCTGGAGAGCGTGGGCGGGGTTGGATTGTTCGCCCAGCGCGCTGGCCAGCACCACGGCATCCTCTATGGCCATGCAGGCGCCCTGGCCCAGGTTGGGGGTCATGGGATGGGCGGCGTCCCCCAGGAGTGTGACGCGTCCTTCGCCCCAACGCGTGAGCGGGGGGCGGTCACAAATGTCCGTGCGCAGGATGTCCTTCTGGTGCGTGCCTTTCAGCACGCGGGCAATGGGTGCGTGCCACCCGTCAAACCTCCTCAGCAAGGCCTCTTGCACGTCCATTGGGTCCTTCTCCCCCTGCGGAGCGTCTGCCACGGCAAACCAGTACAGGCGTCCCTGGCCAAGGGGCACCAGTCCAAACCTTTGCGCGTCTCCCCAGGTCTCTGAGACGTGTTCCGGGTCCATGAGGCCGTGGTTGTCACACACACCGCGCCAGCTGGTGTAGCCGGCGTATTGCGGCGGTTGTTTTCCATGGAGCTGCGCGCGGATGGCGGAGTGGATCCCATCCGCCGCAATGAGAACGTCCCCCGTGAGCAGCGTACCGTCGGTGAGGGTGACGCGCACGCCACGGTCATCCTGGTCAAAGCGTTTCACTTCGGCACCCAGTTGTACCGGCACGTCGGGGAGGGCCTCCATGAGCACCCGGTGGAGTTCGGCGCGGTGGATGGCCACGGTGGGGGCGCCAAGGGATTCGGCCATGGCGCCCAGGTTGTTCTGGGAGATGACGTCCCCGCGCCAATGGCGGATGGAGGCGTGCGTCACCACCTGGCCGGCGTGGGCCACGGCATCTGCCACGCCCAGACGCGTGAGCGCCCGCATGGCGTTGATTTGCACGGTGAGCCCGGCGCCCACCGGTTGGATGGCCGGCGCGCGCTCCAGCACGCGCACCTGGTGACCCCGCTGTGCCAGCGCGATGGCCGCCGTGAGTCCTCCAATGCCTGCCCCCGCCACAATGACCTGCAAGTTGGGATGGTCCATACGTGTTCTCCTTGTGCCGTGAACGTACGGCGCCAATGCGGCGCGTTCATTGACCTTGGACGCCAAGCTGTTGGCAGCGGACGCCAACGTATGTTGGACTCACTGCGTGACGGGGCTTGATTTCCACATACCGGCGTTGGTGCCCGCTGGGCTTGTGGCATACGCCTGCACGCGCGGCGTGGAGGTGGCCCAGGTCCTGGCCGCCATGGATGTGACCCCGGAGCTGCTGGCGGACCCGGAGCGGATGGTGTCTGCCCGGGTGATGATGCCTCTGTGGCGGTTCCTCAACACGCGCTTTCCCAATGAAGCAGTGGCCCTGGACGTTGCACACAAGGCGGATGTGAGCCTGCTGGGCCTGAGCGGCCAGTTGATACGCCACTCTCCCACGCTGCGTGCCGCCACAGAACGGGTGCTGCGCTACCACCGGCTGTTGGACCCGGGGCTGTGTTCCACGGCGGTGGAACGGGACGGGCGGGTCATACTCACGTTCTCCCACGTGGAAGAGGTGGAGCGGCTGGGAACGCCACTTGAGTTCATGGCGGCCTTTGGCGTCCAATGCCTGCGTCAACTGGCCCAGCGCCACATCCCGGTCCGGGAGACGTGGCTGGTGACGCAACCCAGCGGGCCGTTGCAGGCGTACCACGCGTTTTTTGGCGGCCCCGTGCGTTTTGGCCAGGACTCCACGCGCGTGATGCTGGACGCCGCGGACTTGGACTCGCCTGTCCCCAACGCCGACCCGCACGTGCTGCGCTACCTCACCGCCTTTGCTGACCAGCAGCTCTCCCGCCGTGAACAACGGCCGGTGGATCTCCCGCTGGCAATGCGGGTGCGCCGCGCGCTGGAGCAGGGGCTGGTCGAAGGAAACGTTGGGCCGGACGCCGTGGCGCGCCGGCTGGCAATGAGCACGCGCACGTTGCAGCGGCGGCTGGCCGCCGGCGGGGAGAGCTTCCAGGCGCTGTGCGATGACGTGCGCAAGCAGGCCGCGTTGCGGCTGCTGGAAGACCCGTCCATCAACCTCCATGAGGTGGGTTTTCTCGTCGGGTATTCGGACAATGCGGCGTTCTACCGCGCGTTCAAACGCTGGACCGGACACACCCCCGCCGAACAGCGCCGCTCCTTGCTCGGTTGACCCCCCCTGCACGCCTGGATTGGGCGCGTGACCACAGGCCCCGAATCGCAGACGGACGTTCCTCCAGCACTCCCGAACGTTTTGTTCACGACATACGCCTCCATCCCTGCGCACGCGGACGCCGCTCCCCCGCGGTCCCCCCCGCCGGTGGAGCGTCACGCCTCCAGGACCATCCGCCCAACAGCCATCTGGTCATCCGCAAAGCACGCCCATTGGCGAACTCAGGCGGCTTGTGTCCTCAGCCCCGCTGAACACCTGGGAAACGGTGGAGGGTGCATGCCGGTGCCGGACTGAAACCTCGCAGCTGGTGATGCCTTGCCCCTGGTCCACGGTGTTTATTTGCAGACCCACTGCCTGATCCTGCGTCTTTTTCCCGCAACCTCCGGCTTCACATGCAGGAGGAACACACATGAGCCAACATTCAGAGGATCAGGTCCGTACGGCAGTGAGGGAGAACTACGCCAAGGTGGCACAGAGCGACGGGAGTTGCGGTTGCGCGCCCGGTTGTTGTGCGCCCGGCGGGGGTGTGGACGCCGCCATGGCCAGCCAGGCGCTTGGCTATTCCGCGGGTGACGTGACGGGGGTGCCACAGGGTGCCAACCTTGGCCTGGGCTGTGGCAACCCGCTTGCCATGGCAGCATTGCAGCAAGGGGAGACCGTCTTGGACCTTGGCAGCGGCGCGGGCTTTGATTGTTTTCTGGCGTCGGCACGCGTGGGCCCCACGGGAAGGGTCATTGGCGTGGACATGACCCCGGAGATGATCACCAAGGCGCGCGCCAACGCCAAAACCGCGGGAGCCCGCAACGTGGAGTTCCGGTTGGGTGAGATTGAACGTCTCCCCGTGGCGGATGGATCGGTGGACGTGATCCTGTCCAATTGTGTCATCAACCTGGCGCCGGACAAGAAGGCGGTCTTTGAAGAGGCGTTCCGCGTGCTCAAACCAGGCGGCCGCCTGGCCATCTCAGACATTGTGCAAACGGGTCACATGCCTGACGCGCTCAAAGAACAGGTGGACGCCCTGGTGGGGTGCGTGGCCGGCGCCGCCGGTGTGGAGGAGCTGGAATCCATGTTGCGCGCTGCCGGTTTTAAAGACGTCACCGTGCAGGTGAAGCCGGAGAGCGGCAGCTTCATCAGCCAATGGATGCCGGGAACCGGGGCAGAAAACCACGTGGCCTCGGCAACCGTGGAGGCACGCAAGGCCGGCGCGGCCCGGGGTTGCTGCGGCCCATCCTGCTGCGCCAGCGAGGAGACGGCATGATCACCCCGTCCTCGGGCGCCGCGCTGGCACAACTGCAGCAACAGCTGCGTCCCTTTGTGGCGCGGCGGGTGGCGCCCCAGGACGTGGATGACGTGCTGCAGGACATGACGTTGCGGGTCCAGCGTGGCCTGGGTTCCTTGCGCAACCCGGAACGTTTTGGGAGCTGGGCGCATCAACTGGCCCGCAACGCCATTGCAGACCATCACCGCGGCAAGGCGCGTCACCCCGTCTCTCCGGAAATTCCCGCCGAAGCTGACGCGCCACAAACGGACACCGCGCCTGACGGCGAGGTGGAGCGCGCGTTGGCGTCCTACGTGGCGGGTTTTGTGGCCACGCTGGAATCTCCCTACCGTGAAGCCCTCACGCTCACCGAGTTGCAGGGCCTGACCCACGCGCAGGCGGCCACCATGACGGGTGTTTCATTGACCGCCATGAAATCCCGCGTGGCGCGCGGCCGGGTCCAGCTGCGGCGTTTGTTGGAAGAATGTTGTGAGATTGACCTGGACGTCCGTGGTCAGGTGGTGGAGTTCACCCCCAAACCCGCCGCGCCCAAAGACTGCTGCTGAAGCGGTGCGCGCGCAGCATTCGCTGCCGGATGCCCCCCGCCGCCTTTTTCGCGCATCCTGCGCCGGGCCCGCTGCCAGTTGCCCAATGGATGGACCAACATCCGCTGCTCCGTCGTGGCGTGCTCTATGCACAAACCGTCCACATGGACCAGGCGCTTTCCCTGCTGCAGGCCGGTGTCGCAAATCTCGCGTCGTACCTGGCGGCGCATGTGCTGCTGTGCCTGGTGCCCGCGTTTTTTGTGGCCGGCGCCATGGCCGCCCTGGTGCCGCGCGCTTCCATCACGCGCTGGCTGGGCCGTGAGGCTCCCGTGCACGTGGCGTATCCGGCCGCCGCGGCAGCGGGCGCAATGCTTGCGGTGTGCTCATGCACCGTGGTGCCGCTGTTTGCGGGAATCTACCGTCGAGGCGCCGGCCTTGGGCCAGCCATGACGTTCCTGTTCATGGCGCCGGCCGCAAACATCCTGGCCATTTCGTACACCGGGGCCGTCCTGGGCCTGGACCTTGCCGGGGCCCGCCTGGTGCTGGCGCTGGTGTTCGGGTTGGGCATTGGGCTGCTCATGGCCACGCTGTTCAATGCGCAAGAAGCACAACGCACCAAGGGCGGTCTGGACAGCTCTGAAACCGCGGAGAGACCGGGATACCGCGTGTTTGTGGTGCTGGTGGCCCTGCTGCTGGCGGGCACGCTCAAGGTGGAATTTCTCGCCGCCGCGTGGTGGCAGTTCCCGGTGTCCTGGCCGGCGCTGCTGGACCTCCAGGCCGGACTCAATGTGTTGGCGCCGGTGGACGCAGCGCGCGGCATGGAAGGCGTCACGCTGCATGGTGTGGTGCTGGTGTTGTTGTTGGGTGTGCTTGCACCTCTTGGCGTGCGGGGACTTGGCCACGTGGATGAAGGGTTCCGCCCCAGCACGTGGTGGGCCCTTGGTCTGGTGGTCCTCACCGTGGTGCTTGCGGCATTTCAGGTGGCAATGACGGCGGACGGCGTGGTGGTGGGTTTCACCGGCCGCACCGCCGCGGTCATTGCCTTGCTGGGTGGGCTGGTTGCGGTGGCACGGCGGCACCCTGCTGCGGACCTTCAAGCGTGGTGGTGGGAGAGCTGGCGGTTTGTGCGCCAGGTATTCCCCTGGCTGCTGGTGGGCGTGTTCCTGGTGGGCATGGCGCGCGAGCTGGTGCGTCCGGAATGGATGCGCGCACTGGCGGGGGAAAACACCCTGCTGGCCAACCTTGCCGGCGTGGCGTTTGGGGTCTTCATGTATTTTCCCACGCTGGTGGAAGTGCCGGTGGCGCAGATGTTCCTGCACCTGGGCATGCACAAAGGCCCGTTGCTGGCCTACCTGATGGCGGACCCGGAGCTCAGTCTCCAGAGCGTGCTGATGACATCCAAGGTCATTGGGAAGGCGCGCGTGGCCACGTACGTGGGCCTGGTGGTCGTGTTCAGCACGGTGTCTGGCTACGCGTACGGTTCATGGGTGGATGGAACGCCGGTGGTCCTGGTGCTGCTGGCCATGACCAGTGTGGTTGCCGCACTGCTGTTGATGTTGTGGCTTGTGGCCCGCCGCACGCCACTGGCCCTGCCAAAGGAGCAACGCCATGCTTGAGATCAAGATTGTGGGAATGGGTTGCAGCAAGTGCCAGAAGCTGGAGCAGACCGCGCGCGAATCACTGGAGGGCAGCGGCCTTCAAGGCAACGTCATCAAGGTGATGGACCCCGTGGTCATGGCAGGCCTTGGCGTGACGCAGACCCCGGCGCTGGTCCTCAACGGCGCGGTGAAAAGTTCCGGCCGTCTCCCCACGCGCGCGCAGGTGGACACCTGGTTCCGCGAAGCCGCCACGTGAACCGGCGGCGCGTGCCAGCCCGCCAACGCGCTGCCATTGCTGTTTGGGTGACGGCGGTCAGCGGGACAGGTCTGAAAGCCCCTGGTTGATGGCAAGGGCCAGGTCCTTGGCCTTTGGGGCAAAAAAGCCGCCGCAGTTGGACATGACCAGGACACCCACGCGGGGTTCACGACGGAACGCCAGGAAGGCGCTGTAACTGGACGTGACGCCCCCCTTGGTGAACACGTCTCCATCCACGCGCGGCTCAATCTCAAAGGCGTAACCCATGTCCTGACCTGGCGGCCCGCCGGCCAACGGCGCCAGCGCCAGGTCCACCGCCGCATCCAGAGGCGTGGAGGTGTTTCCCGTCACGGCGGACAGGAACAGGAGCATGTTGTTGCCGGTGGTGGTGATTTCTCCGGAGCCGGCCAGCACACCCATCTGGGCCAAGTGGCCTGGGATGATGGTTCCATTCACGCTGGCATACCCTTGTGCCAGCCGCGCCAGCGCCGGCGCCGCAATGACGTCAATCTCCCCCCACGTCTCATCCATCCCCAGCGTGCTGGTCACCTGCGCGCTGAGCACGGCATGGAAGTTGTCCATCCCCAGGTGGTCTTGCAGCGCAACCGCCAGCAGCCCAACACCGGCATTGGAATACGCATAGGCCGCTCCAGGCGCGTGCAGCGGGGTGAACTGGTCCAGGAACACCACCAGGTCAGCCCGCGCGTACCCTGCGGCGGGACTCAGCGGGTCGTGACCGGGGTCTGGGACGCCATCACGGTCACGGTCCACCAGGTTGCCGGGCATGTTGGGGAGCCCAGCGCGGTGGGTCACCAGGTGCGCCATGGTGATGCCGCTGCCCACCAGCGCCGGCGCAAGGTCCGCTGCCAGGTCCATGTTTGCGGGGTTTTCCACGTTTATGTCCCCTGACGCCACCAGGCGGGCCAGGGCCAGCCCGGTGAAGACCTTGGTGACCGAACCAACCTGGAACAGCGTCTCCCCGTCCGGAACCATGCTGCCAGCCGCGTGGGTGGCCCCGTAGCCCAACACGCGGGCACCGTCCGGCGTCACCAGGGCCACCACCGCCCCCACGCAGGAGTCCTCGTTGGGCGGAACCAGCGGGTCCACGGCCGGCTGCATGATGGAATGCACCAGCGAGGCCACGGGGTCCGCGGGCGGCGGCGGCAATTGCTCAAACCAATGCACACAATCGGTGGAGATGTTGCGCCAGTATGCTGAGCAATGCGGTGCATCCGGGTAGCGCACCAGGGTGCAGGACTTCTCCGGATCGGCGTCCAGGCTGGCGCACAGCGCCGCCAGTGGCTCCTCGGGAACCACGTCAGAGGTGCAACGGGACTGCATGGCAGCAAACGCGCTCCCCTCGGTCACCAGCTTCCAATGCGGCACGGCAAACGCCGCGGTGGTCAGCCCGCTGGCCAGGGCAAAAGTCCCAGGGGCTCCGGTGATGATGGATTCGTAATCCAGGCAGTTTCCGTCGTCACACGCGCCAGGCCAGGCGCGTGTTGCATGGGCCGGGTCACAGGCACACTGGCCCTGGGGGCTGGCAGTGCAGGCGTGGCCGGCGGTGGGTGTGGAGGTGGTGAATGCTTCCACCATGCGCTGGTGGCGCGGCGCGCAGGTGGGCCAGCCGGCCTGTGCACCCTCTCCCGTGAAGGCGTCCTGGAACGGAATGCTGAAGACACCATCACTGAAACAGGCGCCATTGACGCCGCTGGCCAGCCACTGTGTGTCACCGGCGGTGCGCGCGGCCACCACGGGATAACGCGTGGCTCCGGCGCTGCATCCGGTCATCAGCAGGTCACGGCCGGTCCACACGCCGGTCTCGGTTTTCAGCGTGTCATACAGCGCCGTGAGGGCGGCCTGCTCCCGCATGGGAGCACCCAGGGTGGTGGGCAACATCTCGCCGGGGAAGAGGGGTTGGACGCAGGCTGCCAGCCAGCCGGGCCGGTCTGCGATTTCTGCGAGAACGGCACCGGGCTGCGGCGCGGCGCAGTCCATGGCCGCCCACATGAGGAACAGCCGATCACAAGGCTGCGCCGCGGAGCACCTGCTGGGACTGAACACAAAACGGTACTGGCATTGCCCGCACAACGCCCCGGCATCCCGCGAGGCGCAGTCATGGGCGAAGGCCCCGCAGGCGTCCAAAAACCGGACCTCATCCCGCAGCCCGCCGTCGGTTCCGGCGCCGCCGCTGCTGGATGCGCTGGCAGAGGACGCGCTGGTTGCGCCAGAGGAACTTGCGGCGGGGCCAGCGTCCGGGGTGCGCGCCAGGGGAGGCCAGTTGGTGCAACCGGTGGGCACTGCAACCCACAAGGCCATGGCGCCGGAAACCACCCAGCGGGAACCCACGTGGAGCCGCGTGCAGTCAACCACGCGTCCCCGGTTCGCACGTGCCGCTGTGTTCATGGTTTCCTCCGCAGGACAGAATGCAGAATGATTGCAGGCCGTCGGCTGTTGGTTCCGTCGACATTCTGGACCAGTTTTCACTGTGAGGAGTGGCGGCGGCCACCGTCAAGGTGCCTGCAACGCCGGCCCGTGGGGCTTGCGCAAGGTTCTGACGTGGAGACCCTGTGGTGGCGCTGGTGTGGGTGGGTGGGCGCGGCAACGCGCCCTTCATGACCGGCGCGCGTCCAGCCCCCTGGTTCCAGCGCCGGAATGTTCAGGGATCCCGTCCCGCGGTGCCTGACGGTCAGACGGTTCTGGTGTCAGCCCCAGGGGCCCATGCCGCTGAAGTCATACGGCAGGCTGTTGGAATACTGGAACATGGGGTTGTGCATCTGGGTCAGCTCGGACAGGAAGGAAAACGCGCCCACGCCCAGACCCAGCCCCGCCACCGACGTCAACGCGCGCATCATGTCCCCCATGGGCCGGTAGCCCTGGAAGTCCATCATGGGGTCCATCCCACCTTGCTGCTGCATCATGTACGGCAGCATGTCATAGGCGTTGTGGCGGGCTTCCTGGCCAAACCCGTACATGGACTGGCCGGGGCGGTTGCCCTGCTCGGACAACATACGCATCAGCTCGCCCATGTCTGGCGCGCGCCCGGTGGCCGCCTGGTGGTTGACCAGTTTGTTGCGGGCCTCCTGCGCGGTGACCTTCATGGCGTCTGCTTCGCCCTGCGCGCCCATGGCCTTGCGGAACTGCGTATCAAACGCCTGGCCCCGCTCCTGGCTCACCATGCCGTCCTTGGACCCACCAAGAATCTCGCGGCCCACGCGCACCAGCTCCTGTTTTTCCTTCTGGAACGTGAGCTCCTTGAATGCCGCGTCTTTCCGGGTGCCCAGCTCGTTGAGTTGGAGCTTTTCCTCGCGCGTTGGCGTGCGGCCCACCAGGCTGTCGGAGAACTGCCGGTATTCGGTGGCGGCGGCGCGGTATTCCTTTTGTGCGCCGGAGACGTTGACCCGTCCCTTCAGGTCGTTCACGCCCGCCTGGATTTCCGAAAAACGCGCCTTGTCCGCCTCACTGCTCAGGCGGGTCACGTTGGTTTTGGCGTCGGTGACTTTGGCCTCGGCAGCGTCCATGCGGCGCTCGGCGCGGCCCAGCGCCTGGAAGTCAGAGGCTTTGACGTTGGGCTTGGTGGCCACGTCCTGCGCGGCCTGGCCAAACGCCACCTGGGTGCGCGCCAGGTTTTGCGAAGCGCCGTGCTGGGTCACCTGCGCCTGCGCCACCTGCACGTCCAGCTGTGCGGAGCGACGGAACACGCCGTTGGGATCCACCGCACGTTCCTTGGCCTTGTTGAGAGAATCCACCGCCGCGTTTTGTGCGGTCTTGGCCGCCTTGAGGTGGTCCTGACCGGCGCGCTCCAGGGTTTCACCGGTGGCAAACAGCTTTTGTTGCGCGGTCTGGGGCGCCGTGGTGGCGGCGGTGTTGGTTGTTGTTGGGGTGGGGGTACCGGCCGGCTTGGCCGCACCGGTGGTGGCAGCGGGCTTGGGCTGGGTGATTGCAGCGTTGGGCAAACGGTTGACGGTCATCTGGGGAAACTCCGCAACAAAGGGTGGGCAACAAGAAGAGGGACGTCACTTCCTGGAAGCCACCGGCGGCCCCCGGGGCATGGCCGTGGGAGCTGTTGCGGGTTTGACGGGCGTGGTCACCGGCGCGGTGGGCGCGGGTGCGGTGGTGGACGACGCCAGACGCAGCACGTTTTCTGCCGCGGCCCAGTCTTCCGGCGCCACCGCGGCGCGGGCGAGCTTGAGCAGTGCGTTGGCATCCGCCTTGGCTGCAGCGGCATCTCCCGCCTGCACCAGGAACTGCGCGCGGCGCGCCAGCGCACCTGCCAAGAGGTCCGTTCCGCCGGGGACACCCTTGGCCACGTCCACCGCGGCATCAAAAGCGGCGCGCGCTGCAGCCGTTTCACCCAGGATGGCGTTCACCGTGCCCAGCCCCAGGTGGAACAGCGGAATGGTGGCATCCAACGCCACCAGCCCTTCAAAGACGCGTTTGGCCTTGGCCGGCTGGTTGGACTGCAACAACGCGGTGGCGTTGTCATGCAGCTCCATGAGGTCTTTGTCCTGGTAGCCCAGGGCCCACGCCAGGCTGCGGGCCCCAGAAGCCGCCTGCGCCAGCCGGTCCTGCAGGGCCTCGCGCAGCACGGTGTCGTCGTCCGGGGCGGCCCCGCCCTTGCGCGCCAGTTTGGTGCCCGCGTCCGCCACCGCCGTCTGGAAACCTGCGGCCCATTCGGCATCCGGGGCGGTGCTCAGCGCGTTGTTCCCCAGCTCCACCGCTTCCTTTTTGCGTCCCGCCTTGAACAACAGGGACGCCAGCAGTGCCTGGGCCTCGGCCAGCTTGGCTTGCGGTGCCTGGCCCACGCGCAACACGGTCACCGCGCGCTCCACCGCCGCAATGGCCGCGGGGATGTCCTGGTCCGCCGCGGCCGAAAGACCCAGCCCAAGGTGCGCCTGCACGTTTTCCGGATCCAGCATGGCCAGACCGCGGAAGATGGCGCGCGACTCCTTGAACTTCTTGGCCTGGTAGACGCTCCACGCCGCATGGCAGGCGTCCATGATCTTGCCGCGGCTGACCTTCCAGGCCTCACCCAGGGTCACCAATTGGGGTTGGGCGGCGGGTTGGTTCATGCGGGGGGCAACTCCGGGTCACGCGGGTCTTTGGGGTCCGTTGTGCCAGCGCCGGACGTTGGGTTGGCCATTGTGCGCATGACGGCGGGACCCAGCACAAGCACGGGGTGATTGTTGCGGGGTTTGTGTTATCAACCGCGTCATGCCGCCAACGGCCAGGCTTTGCCCCGGATGTGCAACGGACATGCAACGCACCTGGGCGGGACGGGTGGAGCTGGACCAGTGCCCCAAGTGTCATGCGTTGTTTTTTGACGCCGGAGAACTGGAGACCACGCTGGGGATTCGCATTGACGCCCAGCCCACGGCGCACAACGCGCGCCACGCTTGCCCGGTGTGCATCAAGGCCATGGCGGTGGTGACGCTGGCCGGCGCGCGCGCATCTGCGTGTGCCGTGTGCAAGGGCGTGTGGCTGGAGAAATCCCAGGTGGAAGCCCTGCGCAAATACCTGCGGGGTGAAACGCCGCCTCCCAACAGCGCGCCCATCCACGCCCAAAGCCAGATGTTTGAGTGCGTCAACTGCAAGGTGACCCATCCCATGGTCAACGCGCGCAAGGTGGGCGGGGCATTGTTGTGCCCGGCGTGTGAGGCGGGTTTTGCCAGCGCGGGGTCCACCATGTTCAGCCCGCTACCGGGGCTGGGAGACCTGCTTGAAGTGATGATGATGGCCGTGCTGGGCGGGCGGCACCGTCACTGGCGTGGCCGCTGGTGGAATGACTGAACTGGTGTTGGCCTGACGCTGCAACGCGTTGCCGCCGCGGGGCTGGCAACCTCACAGGATGATGGTGAGGTCCACCAGCGTGGCGGTGGCATCCACAAACGCCATGATTTCTTCGGCGCTGCCAGCCACCTGCACGTAGGTGTAGGCCAGGTAGGCGTGGGATTCGCCGCTCTCCCGGAATCCCTCCAGGGTGGCCTGGGGGAACCGGTCCCCCATCTCCCGCACGCCGGCGCGGAACGCGGCGGTGTTCTTGCCAATGAACTTGTGGGTGTAGCGCAACGGGTACTGTTCGGCCCGCAGCAGTTCCAGAAATCTGTCCCGGTTCAACGCCATGCGTCCCGCAGAATAATCCACACGCCCCCAACGCGCGACTTTCCTGGCGGGTCCCTACTGGTGTGACGGTGTGCGCGGGGGCGTGGCCCCGCCGCCAGCCGGCTGCCGGGCCAGGGCTTCCCGCAACACGGCCACGCTGGTGGCGGGCGGCGGCCAGGCCTTGGGCAGCGTGGCAACATCCACCGCCAACGGCACCACGCGCTGCACCCACCCCGACGACGCACGCAACACCCAACGTTCCACCACCGCGTGGTCTCCCTGCGCATCCCGCACCAACAGCCGCACCCAGGCGGCCGTGCCACCGGGGTCCAGGCTCACCGCCTCAACCCGCGCCGGTCCTTGCGCGCCCGGCGCCATCCACCACGCTTCCCCCGCGGCCAACGGGCCCGCATCCAGGCCCAGGGGCTCCAGCACCCCGGGAGCACCGGCGTGTGGCCCTTCGGGGTTGATGCGGCACCACCCGCGTCCGGCCCCCGCACCCGGCTGCCCGCGGCGGTGCGCGGCCAACAAGGCCAACAGCCGCTGTTGTTCACCCGCCACCCAGCGCGGTCCCGCTCCCGGGGCGCCCCCGGCGTCATCCAACGCGCGCTGCGCCCCCTCCCAGTCCACGCAACGCACCAACGTCCCGCTGGCCTGCGCCCGCGCGGCGCGGCAGCGTTCCACCGTCTGGGCCAGCGTGGCGCCGGACCATGCGTCATCCACCGCCAGCCCCGGCACCAGCCAGGCCGCGCGCTGCAACGGGCGCGCAAAGGAAACGCCCCACGCGTCTGACACAATGCGGGAAACATTGATGCCCACAACCTCGCCGCGCAGGTTGAGCAGGGGTCCACCGCTGTTTCCGGGGGACAGCAGCGCGTCATGTTGGATGGCGCCCTGCCGGATGGCGCCCACCACGCCGGACGTGAAGGACCACACATTTTCCTGGGGGTGCCCCACCGCCAGCACGGTCTCCCCTGGGACCACCGCGGTGGCGGCCACCGGGATGCGGGCAATGGACCGCGTGTCCGCCGCCAGACGCACCCGCGCCAGATCCGCCAGGACGTCCTGGTCTTCCAGCGTCACGGCCACAAGGTCCCGCGCGCGCTCAAACAACAGGCGGGACAGCCCTCCATCCATGGGCGTGTAGGTGGTGCCGTCCCCGCGGTGGAGAAGCGCCTGCAGCCGGCTGGCGCCACGCACCACGTGCAGGCTGGTGAGCACCCCCCCGTGGTCATCCACCACCAGCCCCGCGCCATAACGGATGGTTCCGTCATCCTGGTGCGCCAACAGCAGCACCACCGCGGGCATGGTGCGCGCCACCACCTGGCTCAACGCGGGGGGCGGGTCACTGTGGTCCAGCACGCGCGCGTGAAGCGCGGCTACCGGCCACAGCAGTGCAACCCCCAACACCACCCAACGCGCCGTCATTCCCAGCAAGCAGACCGGGCGGGTGGCTTCAAGTCAACCCCGTCCCCGCCGAACTTCGTCCGGGGAATTGGAGGAGGTCCAGATGCGCTGCTGGGGGACGGATACCGGGATTGGCCTGGGGTGTTGTCGCGGGTCCCAGGAGGCGCATGTGTTGCTGGCGTCGGCAATGGGATGGTCCTGGCCCAGGCTAGGTGGTTGGGCTGGTGAGAGGGGGGCGGAAGGTAAACCCGCGCGGCCCAGAAAACAGCTGTCGGGTGGCGCCCCCTGCATGGCCCCACAAAGCGTAATACGCTTTGAATGTGGGCCCAGATAAATCAAGCAGTTACGTCGAAAAACATCAAAGCGTATTACGCTTTGTTTGAGGGGGACCAGGGTCCGCCGGGCCGGCAAAACGCGATTCCAATGACCCCACCCCCCTAACCAGCCCATGCCCACCCATGCTGGCCTGTTCCACCCCGGGGCGGCGCGTACGTTCCAACAACCTCCTGGGCATCCCGAGCCCCCCCGCGGGCCAGGGAACGGCCAGACGCCGTCAACGCGCCTGGCGCTTCAGTTCCGCCACGTCACTTCCACACCGCATTGCCCACGCCGCGCGCGCCGGTGAAGCGCGTCATGAAGTCCTTCAGTTCGCCGCCGGTGATGGCCAGGTAGCCCACCTCCGAAATGGGGTCTCCCACCACGTACCGGCCGTTGGCGTCACGCCCCAGCACCAGGATGGAGTGCCCGCCGTTGAAGTCATAGGACCGGTGCCGCAGCCGCGCGCCGCGCCGGATGGCGGCGCTGTACGCGCGGGTGAACGCCTGCTCATACGCGGTGGGCCCGCTGCCCGCCTTTCCGGGCATGCCCGCCAACACCACCACACGGCCAGCGTTGAGTTGCGTGTTGACCCGCGCCAGCGCCTGGGACGGCGGAAGATCCGTCTTGAGCGGCTTGACGTTGAGGTGCAGGGCCCGCGCGGCGGTCTCAATCTGCGCGCGGGTGGTGCCGCGGCTTTCATGCAGGCCGCGGTCATAGGGGGCCCGCGCGCGGTGGATGGACTCCTCCACGCTCAGGCCGGACGGCTCGGCGCCAAAAACCCGCGCGGCCATGGCCAGGCTGGTGGGCGCACAGTTTCCCGAGCTCAACGGGCCATCCTTGTTCCAACGGCTGCGCAGGATCTGGTGTTTGAAGAATGCGTTGCGCACGTTGCTGCGCATGGCAAACCGCACCGGGGATACGCTGGTATCCAACGCCACCAGCTTGCGGCGCGCCAGCCACCCGGTCACGCCGTGGTAGCGCACCTTGTAGAACCCGTTTTGTGCGTCTGCATCCAACAGCGCCACCACCTGGGCCGGTGGCACCAGGCCGCGCGGGTTGCGGTTGGGATGCAGCGCATTGGCGTCCACCCCGCCGTGTGGCGGCACCGCCAACAGCGCGGAACTGGCCGACGCGTGCCGGTGCATCCCCGCGTACGTGAGCGTGAGCAGGCGCGCACCCACCCGCAACGGCTCAGCCTCGCCCACCGGCGCTTCTTTGGCCGCGGCGTCCTCCGGCGCGGGGGCGCCCTCCTCGTCCTCCAGGGCCGCCAGGTCCACCATGCCGGCCGCTTCTTCGCACAGGTCAAAGTCCAGGCAGGCGTCCGGCTCTTCAAAAGGATCCTCCTGCGCAAACTCCTCACCCAGCTCCGGGTCTGGCGCATCCAACGCGGCCTCGCCGTCAAAGTCCTCCTCCTGGAAGAACTCTGTCTCCTCCTGCGGCGCCAGGTCTGAGGCGGCCATGGGGTCCTCCCCCAGAGGCGCCGCCGGCTCCAGGCCACACGCGGCGGTCCACAACATCACCAACACCATCCAAGCGCTCTTCTGGGTCATGGCAGTTCCTCCGGTGGCAGACGCATCAAGAAAACGTCTTTGTTTTTATGCATTGGTATGGGAATGTTTTTATGCGGTCAAGGATCTTGTGCATCCCGGCCGTAGGGCGGTTGACCGATGGGTGGACGCGGAACGTACGACCGGGGTCTGACGCAAACGGCGCGGCGCAAGGACCAGCGGCGCGCACTGCTGGCGGCGGCGGCCGCGGTGTTCTCCAAGGTGGGCTACGCCGGGGCCAACGTGGAAGCGGTGGTGAAGGCCGCGCACATGAGCCGCCGCACCTTCTATGAACACTTTGATGATCTGGAGGACATCCTGGCCGCGGTGCATGAAGCGTCCGGACGTTTTGCGGTGCGCTACGTGGAAGAACAGCTGGCGCGCCACCCAGCCCCGGCCCAACGCCTGGCGCATGGCGTGACGTCACTGTTGGAGCTGGTGGCCAACAACCCCGGCCTGTCACGCGTGTTGTTCTGGGAAATCCGCGCGGCTGGCCCGCGGTTTGAGGCGCGGCAGCAGCGCCTGCGCTTGCAGTTTGCAGCCATGCTCAGTGGGGTGCTGGAGGCCTGCCATGCCCAGGGAGACGTGGCCCGGCCGCCAGATGACGTGTGCGTGCTGGCGTTGGTGGCGGGGATTGAAGCGGTGGGCGCGCGGCTGGCCGCGGCGGATGGCCCGCAGCTCCAACACGCCGCGGCGGCCATGATCCGCCTGGCGCGTGGGAGCTGTGCCTGAGCCACTGGCCCTTGCGGTCATCACAAACCAGCAGCACATTGCGTGGCGGCCCACGGGCGTGAACCAGCAACGTAGCCCAGCGTCAGGACCGGATGGTCTTTGGCCACCTCGGAAGGATCCACCGTCAGGTCACACTCCAGGTGGCGCGCCAGGAAACGCTCCACCGCGGTGTTGACGGCAACCACCGTCTTGTAGGGATGCCGCGTGGAGAACTGCCCGGGTCCCAGCACCCAACCGGTCACCACCGGCGGAACAAACAGCGCTGCGTCTGTCACATCCAGGTGACCGGCGTCCTCCAACCGCCAGTGCAGCACCGGGCCCAGCACGTGCTGCGCCTGGAGGTCCACGGCCGCCCACGCGGCCTTGTTGAGCGGCTGGCTGGCCGCACCTCCGGTGGAGAAGATGAGCGTGGGGCACCACAACGGTTGCGGCCACAACACCGCGCGCCCCGTGCCATCCACATGGTCCACATCCAACATGGGTGGCCCGTCCAGGTTGACCAACGCCGCGCACCGCGGGTCAGACCGGCACACGCTGGCCATCACCGCACCCCCCAGGGAATGTCCCATCAACACCACGCGCCGCAGGTCTGCCTGGGGAAACGCGCCGGCAATGGCGTCCAGTTCCAGGCGCACATCCGCCGCCAGCAGCGCGCCCAATTGTTTGAACCGGGGGTCCGCCGCCACCTTCCCAACATCACCGGATCCAAAAATCTCCTCCACCACGCTGGATATGCCCCGCGGTGTCTCCCCGGGATACCGCGCCAGGCGGGCCACGCCGGCATGGTCCGCGGACAGCACCAGGTACCCCCGGCTGGCCAGCGCCCGGAACAGGGACTCATTGGAGTCCCGCACACCCCCGTGGCCATGGTGGAACACCGCCACGCGCATGGGAGCGTTGTGGGGAGGCGCGTCCTCCTCCAGCGTCCCGGCCGCCTTGGTGCTGGGATACCAGGCCTGCACCGGGATGCGGCGCGGGCGGTGATCCGGTGATTCCCGCGTGAGGTCTGGCAGGCCCGCGGGGTGGACCAGAACCCAACTGCGTGTTCCCACCCCGTGGGGGCCGCCCGGCGTCACGCAGGACGCGCCAGCCCAGACCGCCAGCGCCGCACCCATCCACCCGCCCACACGCTGTTGCAATTTCATATCTGGCAGATATAACGCTCAGCAACATGAAGGTCAAACCAGATCCCCCTCCCGCGCGGCGTTCCCGCACGCCGTATGTGTTGCTGGGCATGCTGCTGCCCGGCCCAGCCAACGGCTATGAGCTCAAAAGACGCATTGAGACCAGCGTGGGTCATTTTTGGCAGGAGAGCTTTGGACAGCTCTATCCGGCGCTGGCGCTGTTGGAACGCCAGGGCCTGGTGCGCCAGGTGGCCCAGGAGGGCGCCCGGGCCAAGGCCAGGCGGTTTGCCATCACACCGGCGGGGAGAAAAGCGCTGGCTTCATGGGTCATGACCCCACCAACACCACAGCCCGAGCGCAATGAGTTGCTGCTCAAGGTGTTCTTTGCGCAGGTCCACCCGGACGCGGTGAACGCGCACGTGCTGGCCGCCGCCCAGCAGGCACGTCTCTACGGTGCGCAGCTGGGCGCGTTGCGAGAACAGATGATGGCCGGCCTGGACGGCCAGCCCGGCCTCCCGGCGTGGCTGGCCACGTTGGACTACGGTGCGGCGGCCATGGACGCGCTGGCGGCCTGGTGTGAACGCACCCAGAAAGCCCTGAAGGACCTTCCGCGCCAGCGCCTTTGACGGCGCCCTGGGCGCCGCGCTCAGCCGTCAGCCGCGTTGACGCCGGCGCGCGCCCCACAGCGCCACAAGGATCACCAGCAGCGGTGCAGGTCCGGCCTGGGTGCAGCCCACCTCGGCGGTGGTGCCCACGGTGGCGGTCTTGGCGCGAAGTTCAACGCTGGCCTCGGCGCTGCCCACGCGCCCCACCAACATCTTCTTCTCCTTGCGGTCCACCGCATAACGCACCAGGTCCCCCTGCCCGTCCAGCGCGGCGCCGCCAAGCTCCCAGCGCGCGGGCGCGCCAAAGACGGTGGCGCCGTTGGCGTCACGCCCTTCGGCGGCCACCACCAGCGGGGTGTCATTGTCCGCCTGGCCATCATCCTGCTTGAACACCGCCAGGCCGGTGATGGCCGCGGGGTCCACCACGTTGACGTCCATCAACCGCAACGTCACGTTGTTGGCGGCAAACTGCCGGGTCACGGCACTGGTGCCGTTGGGCGCCTCCATCACAATGAAGTCCCGGCGCAGGCCAAAGGCGGGTCCGCTGTCCAGGCGCGTGGTGGGCCCGGTGTCCGGGCTGTTGTTCACAATGGTGACCCCGCCGGTGCCCCACAGTTCGTCACCGTTGGCAAACATGCGCACCATGAAGCTGGTCTTGCCGCCGGCGGCAATGAGGATGGGAGCAATGTGTTCCGGGACATCTGCCTCGCTGTTGGCGGTGAAGATGCGGCCCGCCGGGTAGAACCGCATGATGTTGGGCGCCAGCACCTGCAACACCGCCACCCGCACCAGCTTGCCGCTGCCGTCCAGGATGCGCAGCGTGGTCTGGCCCTCCCCGGTCATCCTCACGTCCGTCTTGAACGTGCCCTTCTCCGGCGTGGAGGCCACCACCACGGCCACCGCAACATCCTGCGCCTCGGCGGTCCAGCCGCTGTGGTCCAGCAGGATGTTGGCGTGTTCCACCGTGAAACTCACCGTGGCGCCCAACGCGTAGGGCCCGTGCAGGCTGTCCCCGGTGGAACCCAGACGCGCGCCAGGGCCTTGGGTCTCCACGTTGTCCCGGATGCGCACCATGCTGGGCCCGGACGGGTTGCACCCCAGCACCATTGCCGCAACCACCACCAAGCCCACCGCGTGCCGCATCATGACCCCTCCGCTGCTGTCTTCTTCCGGCGTTTTTTGTTCTTCCCCGGCGGCGGTGGTTTGCCATCCGCCGCGTCCAGCAACCGTTGGTCCTGCGCCGTCAACGTCAACCGCGCAAACAACTCCGGCCGGCTGGCGCGGGTCCGGACCAGGGATTGCTGACGCCGCCAGCTTGCCACATGCGCGTGGTTTCCCCCAACCAGGACCTCGGGCACCGCCATTCCCTCAAAATCCCGCGGCCGGGTGTACTGGGGGTATTCCAGGACCCCGTCCACGTGGCTTTCCTCCAGCGGGGACGCCGCGTTTCCCAGCGCGCCGGGAATCAGCCGCACCACCGCGTCCACCACACACAGCGCCGGAAGTTCCCCGCCGGTGAGCACCACATCCCCCACGCTCAACGTCTCATCCACCTGGGTGCGCACCCGCTCATCCAGCCCCTCGTAACGGCCACACACCAGCACCACGTGGTCCAGCGTGGCGGCGTAACGCGCGGCCACCGTCTGGGTGAAGCCCTGCCCGCCGGGGTCCAGCAACACCACACACAATCCATCCCGGTGCGCGCGCGCCGGTGGCGAGGGAAAATCTTCGGCATCCACCGGCGGGGAGACAACCTCTGGACCTGCGTGCGTGGCCCACCGGATGGCCCGGATGAGCGGCTGGGGCTTCATCACCATGCCCGCGCCGCCGCCAAACGGCGCCTCATCCGTGATGCGGTGGCGTCCCACGGCAAAGGCGCGCAGCGGAATGACCCGCCAGGTGTACGTGCCATCCCGCCCGGCGCGCCCCACCACGCCGGCCTTGAGCACCGGCTCCACAAGCTCCGGCAACACGGTGATGATGTCCACGTGCATCAGCGGGGTCCTTGTCGCGCAGGAGACGCTCGGCGGTGGCCGCGTCCCTCAGAAGCACCAGCCAGCGCCGAGGAGAAGGCAGGCTCGGCAACGCCTCGCCCTCCCAGAACAGGGCAAGAGATTCACTTGGGTGGCGCGGCATCCTGTTCAGCCTTGAGCGCATCCCGCGCGCGGTTGATCAATCCCTCGCGCGCCTGGGGCGGAATGTCCTGCGTGCGGCCCACCGCCCCGGTGATTGCGTCTGCATCCAACACCAGCAGCACCTTGAGGTCCCCTTCCGGCGTGGCGGTCATGCCCGTGGCCTTGACGCTCTCCAACGCCGCGGTGGTCACGTTGCCCAGCGCACGCTCCTTGAGGCCCGGCTCCGCCAGCGCGCTGCAGCTCTCCGCGCAGCGCTCCAGCAACCGCTGCAAAAAGCCCCCCAGGTTGGTGACCAGCTGCTCTTTGCCCTGCGCCACCGCCGCGCCCAGGATCTCCTTCACGTTTTGCGGGGCCTTGGCCTTCACCAACGTCACCACCGCGCACACGCCCAGCGTTCCATCCGCCTTGAGTTGCGCCTGGCAGTTCCCGGCCGCCCACACCGGCTGCCCGCCCGCCGCGCCTTTGCCCCCGGCGCACGCCGCCGCCCACAACACCACAAACCCGAACACCACCGTCATCCTTCTGTCCATGCGCGCCTCCTGTGCCAAAGTGGATACTCCGTCCTGTTGGCACGCGGCGTGTGTGCCGCGCAACGTCAAACTCCGTCAACACGCACTTGGCCGCGCGGGGGGCACTTGCTACCAACCCCGCCGCGGTTCCCCGGGAAACGGGGAGTTGCTCCGACGTCAAATTGCCCCAAGAGGTGTCCCATGGTGTCCCGGCGCGCACGTGTTTCCCTGTTGGCCCTGGTGGCTTTGCAGGCCTGCCAATGTGATGACCTGACGTTGGACCGCACGCCGCTGCCGGAGATTGAAGTCCGGGATGAACAGAACAACCTGGCCGGCGGCAATCCCCCGCTCATCCTGGAGTTTGGTGACGTGGAGATTGGCCAGCGCGCCGCAAAGCGCGTGACCATCTTCAACACCGGCCGCGCGCCGCTGGCGTTGACCCGCGTGGGACCGCTGGTGGACGCCACCGACCCCATCTGCCCGGTGTCTTCCGCCGAGTTTGCCTACCCGCCGGTCTCTGCCGCACAGGGCGTGGAGGTGCGCGAGGGAGACAACCGCATCATGGAGGTGGCCTACCGCCCCACCGATGGTGGCCCGGACTGCGCCATCATGGAGATCAAGAGCTCGGACGAGGACGAGCCGGTCACGCGCGTCTACCTTCGGGCGCGGGGCAGCGCGGCGCGGTTCTGCGCCAGTGAGAGCCTGCTGGACTTTGGGGACGTGCTCATCAACACCGACAAGACGTTGTCCACCACGGTGTCCAACTGCGGCATCCGCCCGCTCACCCTGGCCAGCATCACCACCACCGGGCCGTTCCCGCCATTTTCCGTGGTCACCACGGTCACCACGCCGCGCACCCTCATGCCCGGCGAGTCTTTGCCCATGGAGTTCCGTTTTGCCCCCACGCTGCCCCTGCGTTACGGCGGCACCGGCGCCACCGAACCCGCCGGCGTGGTGCTCTTCAACACCAATGAAGCGGGCATTGGCAGCCTCACGCTCATTGGCCGCGGCACCACCCCACCCATGTGCAGCCTGGTGGTGGCGCCCACCGCCATGAACTTTGGCACGGTGGCCCTGGGTGCCTCCGGCACGCGGGATGTCCTGATGAGCAACAACGGGGACGCGCCCTGCACCGTGGACAGCATCACCCGGGTCATGGGCAGCACCGAATTCACCGTGAGCGCCGGTGCCGCCCCGCCGGCGGTGACGGTGAACCCCGGCTCCATTGCCACCTTCACCATCCAGTTCTCTCCCACCATGATGGGGCTGCAAAACGCGGTGTTCCGCGTGCACAACGCCACCTCCAACACCGACACCGACATCACCGTGGAGGCCAACCAGCCGCCGCCGCAGGGCTGTGCCTTGGAAGCAGATCCATCCTTCCTCAACTTTGGCGTGGTTCCGGTGGGACGCATCAACAGCCGCAACATCACCCTGCGCAGCATTGGCACCGAAGACTGCTCGCTTTCACAAATCACCTTCCCGTCCGGCGCGCCGGCCTTTGCCACCACCTCCACGCCCACGCCCATCCTGGGCACGCTGGTGACGGCGGGAAATTCCATCAACGTGGCCATCACGTTCCGCTCCCAGACCGCCGGCCCGCACAACGGCCGGGTGCGGCTGACCTACCGGGAGGTTGGCTTTGGCAACCCCACGCGCACGCTGGACGTGGACCTGGCGGCCAACGCCGCCGCCGCACAGGCCTGCGTGACGCCCAACCCGTTGGACTTTGGAACCGTGGCGGTGGGGTCCGAAATCCGCCGCAGCGTGTCCATCTCCTCCTGCGGCGCCACCGAGCTCACCGTGCGTGGCCTGTCTCTGGCGTCCGGCTCGTCCACGGCGTTTGACCTGCCCACCCAACCCACACTGCCGCGCGTGTTGGGCCCGGGCGAGGCGTTCAACGTTGAAATCCGCTACCTGCCCACGCAGCCCAACGGGGACCTGGGCGTGCTGGACGTCCAGACGGATGACCCCATGCAGCCCAACATCCCGGTGCGCCTGTTGGGCAATGCCGTTGGCCTGTGCCCGCCGCTCATGCGCTGCACGCCCACCACGCTGGACTACGGGGACGTGCAAACCGGCGTGCCCCAGACCCGCACGGTGGTGTGCCGCAACTACGGCACCCAACCGGTGACCATCACCAGCGCCAACGCCACGCCCATGCCGCCCTGGACCGCCAACGCGTTGTTGCCAGCCACGCTCAACGCCGGGGATGCGCTCACCGTGCAGGTGAGCCTGCTGCCCACCACGTTGGGCGCCATCACCGGCAGCCTCTCGGTGCAGAGCAACGCCTGTGAGAACCTCCAAACCATCCAGCTGGTGGCCACGGGCATCCCGCCGGTCATCCCGGACTGCACGCCGCCGGCGTCCTTCTCGCCGCAAACGCAGTGGCACTGGACCACCTCACCCAACCACCCGCAAAAAGACCAGGTGTGGGTCACCCCCATTGTCATGAACCTCAATGATGACAACGGGGACGGCGTGGTCTCCGGGGAGGACATCCCGGACGTGTTGTTCTCCAGCTTTGACGGGCGGGACTTCCGCATGAACCCCATGGACCCGGAGATGGGCGCGCCCATCCCCGCGGTGGTGCGGGCGTTGTCCGGGGATGATGGCCGGGAGTTGTGGACGGTGCTGGCGGATGATCACCGCGTGCAGTCCGAAGCCCAGCTGGCCGCCGGTGACATTGACGGGGACAACCTGCCAGAGGTCATTGGCTCCAAGTACATCTACCTGGAGGGCGAATCTCCCCTGGGCATGGGCCCGAAGCTGTTTGGGCGCTTTGTGCGCGGCAAGCTCATCTGTTTTGACAACCAGGGCCGCTTCAAGTGGGAGTCTGATGAATGGACGGCACCCAAAGAAGAAGGTGAAGACGGCGGCGGCCCGGCCATTGCTGATCTTGACCAGGATGGCTTTGCAGAAATCATCTACCGGGCGCACGTGTATGACCACCGCGGGCGCCTCAAGTGGATTGGCCAGGGCGGCAGCGGCTCCACCGGCCACGGCTCCATGCCCACGGCGGTGGATGTCACCGGGGATGGCAAGCTTGAAGTGGTGGTGGGACTCACCACCTACCGCGCGGACGGTTCCATCCTGTGGCAGCGCACAGACCTTGGGTTTGATGGGACGCCGGCCATTGCGGATTTTGAAGGGGACGGCACCCCGGAGGTGGTCATCCACAACGGGAAGATCAACATCCTCAACGGCGAGGATGGCACCAACGCATACCCGGTCATCAACCTGCCGTTCCCCATGTCCGGCTGCAGCGAGGACAACGCCGAGGAATGTGAGACGCCCATCCCCACCGCGGTGGCCCTGGCGGACTTTGACGGTGACGGGCGGCCGGAACTGGCTGTCTCCAACCGTCACCTGCTGCTGGTCTATGAGGCCAACGGGCAGGAGAACTGGCGGGTCAACATCTCTGATCAAACCGGCGCGTCTGGACCGGCGGCGTTTGATTTTGAGGGGGACGGCATCGCCGAGGTGGTCTACGCCGACGAGCAGAACGCATTTGCCCTGCGCGGGTCCAATGGCCAGAACATCTACACCGCGGGCCGCTCCAGCCGGACCATCTTTGAGTACGCCACCATTGTGGACGTGGACAATGATGGTCACGCCAACATCATCACCGTGGAGAATGAACCGTTGTTGCGCAGCGCCAAGGGCGTGAAGATGTTGTCCAACACCGCCGGGCAATGGGCGGCCAGCACGCGCGTGTGGAACCAGCACACCTTCCACATCACCAATGTGAGCGAATCCGGCGCCATCCCGCGCACCGAAGCTCCGCACTACCGGGGCAACGCCCAGCAGAACAGCTTCCGGGCGCAGACCTCGCGCTGCCAATGAGCGTGGCACCGTGGCGCCGCTGGCCGCGCTGTGGGTGATGGCGCTGGCACTGCCCGCCGGCGAGGAAATGGTGCACACCGTGCCGGACGGTCTGGAGGTCACCGGCCACCCGTTGCTGGAATGTGCGCGGCTGACGTTTGGCAGCACCGAACAGGCGCTGGTGGTGGCGGCGTATTCGGATGGCAAGGGGAAGCTGCTGGCGGTGCTGGCGGCCACCCCGGAGGGCACGCCGGTGGACCTGTTGTGCCCCGGGGACGGCGGCGGGATGCACCTGTTGTTTCCGCAAAAAAGGCCCGTTGGACGGTCCTGGGGCACAGTTCCCAAGGCGGGGTTCAGGCTCCAGGCGTGGTGCGCCGGGGGGCCTGGCGGAGGCCACGGCAGCTGCGCGCTGCAACGCGCCCGCGTCTATGACGCCCCGCCGGTGAAGCTGGCACCGGCCCCGGTGACGCCGCCACCACCACCGGCCCCCCGCATCACGGTGCCCGGTTACCGCGTGGAGGCAGTGCGGCCGGCTGAGGAGGCGCTGCAGGACGTGGTGTTCAGCACCGTGCAACGCCGGCTGCAATATTGCGCGCACCTCAAGCAGCCCGCCGGTGGGCCACGCACGCTGGTGGTGGACGTGCTGGAGGACCGCCTGGGCACCAGCATTGTGGGTGCGCACATCCAGCCTTCGCACCCGGGCGTGGACGCGTGCCTGGCGTCCTTCAACCACCGCGGGGTGGGCACCAGGAAGCGGACCTACGCCGTGCGTGTCACGCCGGACCCGGAGGTTCCGCTGGGAAGTTTCAACCGTTGGACCATGGACATCACCAGCGTGAAACTGGGGGTGGCCAGCGTGGAGACGGTGCAGCCTTTTGCCGTGGACGTCATCCAGGCATTGGCGGTGTGCACCCAGCACCGCATGTACGGGTATGAGACCTTCCACGTGCGCCTGCGCATCTCCATGGATGGCAACGGCGGCCCCCACGCGGTGCTCAAGAGCGTGGCGGTGGACGAGGCAGACGCGGCGTTGCGCCCGGCCTTGGAGTGTGCGGCGCGCGGCACGCGCGTGGCGCCCCCAGGCGTGGACACGGTGGGAGATGTCTGGGCCACGCTGCGGGTCTCTCCGCTGGTGGATGAGTAGCCCAGCGGGGCTGCCCGGGCGCGTAACACAATGGTTTGATGGATGTTTTTCCGCTGCCGGATCTCCAATGAAGGTTGCGGCACCCTCCGGGAATGCCAGGGATGACAACGGGCCAGCGTGGCCCACTTCCTGGAGCCCACCATGTTCCGTTTTTCCGCCCTCCCCCTGATTCCCTGTCTCTTCACCCTGGCCTGCGCATCCTCCCCGGCGGCCAAGAACACCGCGCCCGCCGCCAACACCATCACCGGCGCCGAAGATGGCACCACCGTGCTGCGCACCGCCGGACAACAGTTCACCGTGCCCGCGCGCCTGGCGTTGACCCTCAAGGAACAGCCCGGCCTCACCCACGCGGATTATGTGGACCAGCTCACCGGCTGCACCGGGCACATCCTGTGGCAGCCCAACGGCAGCGCGCGGTCCCATGAAACGTTTGTCCAGAACGAGAAGTACGCGCCCATTGATGAAGCGCTCAACAAGCCGGACTACCGGTCCTCCAAGTTGGACAGCACCGTTGCGGTGGGCCCGCAGCAGGCGCGCGTGCGCACGTACACCGCCAACAAACACGGGGATGAGCTGACGCCACTGCGGTTTGTGGACCTGCACCACGCGCAGGACGCGTTCTCCACCGTGGCGTCGGTGGCGTGCGCTGGTGAGTTGATGGACCGCCAGACCCAGCGGCTGGTGAAGCTGTTGGCGTCACGCGTGCCGGTGTCCGAAGAGACCCGCAAGATGACGCTGCTGGACGCGCGTTATGAAGTGCCCGCGCTCTTGCAGCTCAAGGCGCACCAGGACAAGCCGGGCCTGCAGGGATTCCACTACACCGACGCGTCCACCGGCTGTGATGGGTACGCACGTTTTGAAGTGGCCGCGGCGCAGGACCGTGAGGCCTTCATGCAGCAGACCGCCTACCTGGGCTTTGAGCGCAGCATGCGCGAAAAGAAGGTGACGGTCTTCAAGCGCGCCGCCCAGGTTCCCATGTTGCAGCAGCAGGCCCGCCTGGTGGCCTACAGCGAGGCCGAGAACACCCCCGACGCGCACGTGGAGGCCTTCTTGGACCACTACCTGGAAGCGGACCGCACCATGATGCTGTTCACCATCTCGTGTTCGGATGCGGTGCTCATGGACAAACAGGTCAAGCGCCTTGCCAGCGTGGTGAACTCCCGCCAGGCGTTGTGAGTGGCGCATCCCAGCCAGCAGCTTCTCAGTTTCCTGAGGCGCATGTTGGGCCCCGCCGCACCGAACACCGCGTCCCACGTGGGTTTCCGCGTCTGGCACACCGGTTGCGCTCTGGGCGTCTGGGAGGTGTTCCAATGAACATCCAAACGGTGGTGTTGACGGTGGGCGTGCTGGCCATGGGGTTGGGCTGTGGTCATCCCGGAAGTGTGGGAACGGGTGGCGCGGGTGCGGGCCGGCCGGAGGTGGTGGCCCAGCCCAAACGTTTCACGCAACTGGTGGACGGATTCTCCTCGCTGTTGGACTGCCAGGGCGCCACGCAGGGCAGCGTCTTCAACTGCGAACATGAGATGGTGTTGTGCCCCAACGGTGGGTTCACGCTGTTGCTCACCGACATCATGAACGAGGGGCGCTACACGCGGCAGGGCCAGCAGGTGGACGGCGCCCTGGAGGGCAGCGGGGACGCACCGGGCCGCTTCACCGCAACGCTGGCCCAGGATGAGTCCACGTTCACCTCGGCGCAGTTGCCCGGAAGCCATCCCTGGAACCGCCAGCTGCTCTCCGGTGCCGCATTGACCCAGGCGCAGGACACCTGCGCCGCCATGGAAGGACGTTTCTGGTGGTGAGGTCCACCAGACTCAGGGCGCCCAGCCCTCCTGGTACTGCACCAACATCCTGCGCAACACATCCCGCGCCGTCCTGAACCGCTCCAACATGTCCTGGCGTGGCAGCGGCGTGGCACTGGCCGGGTCAACAATGGGCCAATGCAGCCGGGTGGCCTGCCCCAAGAACACCGGACACACCTCCTCGGCGCACAGCGTGATGACGGTGTCCACGGTGGCCGGGTCAATGGTCTCCACGCTCTTGGACTGGTGCGCGCTGAGGTCCACCCCCACTTCCCGCATCACTTCCACCGCAAAGGGATTCACGGTGGTGGGCCGGGACCCCGCGGACTGCACGCGCACGTCCGGCCACAGTGCCACGGCCCAGCCGTGGGCCATCTGGCTGCGCGCCGAATTGGCCACACACAAAAACAACACGCTGGTGGGCTTCTTCACGACGTCACCTCAGCAGGAAACCAGCGGGGTCGGAGTGCCGTGGCCACACGCACCAGCGCCAGCAATACCGGCACTTCCACCAACGGTCCCACCACCGCCGCCAGGGCGGCACCGTGGTGGATGCCGAATGTTGCCACCGCCACCGCAATGGCCAGCTCAAAATTGTTGGACGCCGCGGTGAAGGACAGCGTGGCGGTCCGTTGGTAACCCGCTCCAGCGCGTTTCCCCATCCAGAACGACACAAAAAACATGTTGAGGAAATACGCCAGCAACGGCAGCGCAATGCGAAACACATCCAACGGGAGCCGGACAATGGCCCCGCCCTGCAGGGAGAACATCACCACAATGGTGAACAGCAACGCGGTGAGGGTGAGCGGTCCAATGCGCGGCACAAAGACCTGATGGTACCAGTCCAGTCCGTTGAGGCGGCCCAACACCACGCGCGTGAGCAGGCCGGCCACAAACGGGATGCCCAGGTAGATGGCCACGCTTTGCGCTATCTGCCCCATGGTGAAGTTGACCACCACGCCCTGCAGGCCCAGCCAGCCTGGCAACACGGTGGCAAACACGTAGGCGTAGGCCGGGAAGAACAGCACCTGGAAAATGGAATTGAAGGCCACCAGGCCCGCGCAATATTCGGTGTCTCCCCCGGCCAGGTCATTCCACACAATGACCATGGCAATACACCGCGCCAGGCCAATGAGGATGAGCCCCAACATGTAGTCCGGGTGGTCCGGCAACATCAGCACGCTCAGCGCAAACATCAACAGCGGCCCCACCACCCAGTTTTGCACCAGGGACACCAAAAGCACCTTGGGATTGCGAAGGATGCGCGGCAGCTCTTCGTATTTCACCTTGGCCAAGGGCGCGTACATCATGAGGATGAGGCCCACGGCAATGGGGATGGAGGTGGTGCCCACGCTCCAGGCGGTGAGGGCCTGGGGCACCGACGGCACAAACCGCCCCATGGCCACTCCCAACCCCATGGCCACAAAGATCCAGAGGGTCAGGTAGCGGTCCAGAAAGGACAGGCGCCCAGACAGGGGTGTGGTCATGGGGCCTTCAGCAGCAGGAAGGACCGGGTTGGGCGGCTGCATCTGCCTTGTCCTGCGGGGTGCAACACGCCGCGGCACCTGGTGCGGTGGGCGTGGCACAACACGCACCGTCCTGGGTCCCAGCGCGTTGTTCATCCCCGTAGACGGTGGACGTGCCGGTGGTGTGGAACGCCTCCCAAGGCACACCATTGGGGTCAAACACCCAGCTCTTTTCACTGCGCGCGTAGCAGCAGGTGGTCTCGCCCTGGGGCAGCACCGCGCCGGCCTGTTGCATGCGGCCGGAAATCTCGGAGAGTTCCGTGCGGTCCTCAGCCTGGATGCCCAGGTGGTCCAGCCCCGGCCGGTCACTGCGCGTGCTGATGGCAAAGTTCACGCGCGGATCTTCCAGCATCCACTTGGCGTAGTCCTCCTTGAGCACGGTGGGCGGAAGTCCAAACATGGCCCCGTAGAACGTGACCGCCACGTCCAGTTTTCCAACGGTGAGGTGAACGTGAAAGCGCTTCATGAACGCAACTCCTTGGTCCGTTTTGACTTGGGCGGAGCCACCGGCGCGCAGCCGGCGGCATCCTCCACACAACATTGTTCGGTGAGAAAGCCCATCAGCCGGTCCATGCCGGTGAAATCCGCCGCGTAGATGATGGAGCGTCCTTCCCGCCGGGACACCACCAGCCCGGCATGCGCAAGCTGGGTGAGATGGAAGGACAACGTTGCCGCCGCCACATTGAGGCGCCCCGCAATCTCCCCCGCCGGCAGCCCCTGCGGGCCCCGCCGCACCAGCAGGCGGAAGATGGAGAGGCGCGTCTCCTGGGCCAAAGCACCCAACGCCGCTACCGCGTCTGACGTTTTCATATTTCGATAACTATAGAAGTGTTTGGCCAGGGTCAAGCGCTGATGTTCGGCAGAGGATCTGCTGGAGAATCTTTGGACGCGCGGCGGGCTCCCACGCGGTGGAGACCACCATGCCCATCCATGAATACGCCTGTGACAGTTGTGGACACACTTTTGAGGAACTCATCCGGAACAAGACGGACGAGCAGGACCTGCGCTGCAAGGCCTGCGGCGGGCCCCACGTGGGCCGTTTGATGTCCGCAGCGACGGTGGGCGGCAGCTGCGTCTCCACCGGAAGCGGGGGTGGTTGAGGGATCCCCCCGCCGCGCAGTTTGCGCGGCTAAAAGAGACGGTTTGAGCTGCGGCCATGTTCCATTCATGCCCTCCTGGCGCGCGGGAGGGCTCGGGATGCCCAGGAGGTTGTTGAAGCGGTGGGTGCAGTCCCGGTTGGAACAGGCCGGCATTGGTGGGCATGGGCTGGTTAAAGGGAGGGGGCCTTGGATGAACCGTGCTCCGCGGCCGACGTGGTCCGGCAAAATATTCTTCTGAGCCAACAATGCCGGGTCCCCCCTCAAACAAAGCGTAATACGCTTTGACATTTTAGGCTGTAACTGCTTGATTTCATTGAACCACCCATCAAAGCGTATTACGCTTTGATGGGCACCCCGGGGGGCACCACCCGAGCCGTCGACTTTGGGTCCCCAAACCAGCCCCCCCATAACCAGCCCAACCACCAATGCGGGCCACCAACACCCCAGGTGTCAGTTTCCACGATCATGGGGCCACTTCTGAGGGTTTTTTCCACGATCATGGGGCCACCCGGTTTCCACCGGGAAGGGGCCAGTCCAGGTGTTGGGGACGCGCTTGATTTCCACGGCCATG
>Ga0154020_10000179_pt1 | contig 74776 bp, 68 predicted proteins | sample Klosneuvirus_201_FD_109709 | JGI IMG/M metagenome (GOLD analysis project Ga0154020, IMG submission 109709) | Active sludge microbial communities from wastewater, Klosterneuburg, Austria - Klosneuvirus_20160825_MG | ecosystem: Engineered > WWTP > Aerobic digester > Activated sludge | place...
CAGTGGCGTCCTGACGCTGGTGGCGCTGAATGACGGCACGCCAACCACGCAAGAGACTACGCAGCCCTTGTACCTGCCGCTGATCCAGCGATCGGGTTGGTAGCCGAGTGGCCTGTCGCCAGCGCTTGCGTCCGTGCGCTGGGGACGCGTCCCGACCTAGCGCACGGACGCAAGCGCCGCCGTTGCGACGGATGATGCGCATTTCGGCCAGCGTGACCGCGCCATGCTCGCCGAAATGCGCCTTGATGCCCTCGACTATTGCCGCAAAATCCTCACGACGCAGAAGCACATTGCCGGCCAACCGCACCAATCCAGCCTGATCGATCAGAAACTCGATCAACTCACCATCACCGCCCACCATCTGGCAGCAATTCTCAATTTGACGAATTGCTGGGTTGACTGAGAAAGAGAGAAGTGCAGATGTTTGGGTCAGAAAGTGGCTACGACGTGGACTTTCTCTCATTGAAGCAGCAGCTAGATATGTTGCGAGATGCGTTCGATGAGTTGCCAGATCATCGAACAGGTAAGAGTTGGAACTCACTGCTCTCTTTCATGTTCCAGCAACTTGAACTGGTGCTGCCTCTGCCTGACTGTTGCCAAATTTAGAAGGCTCAACCGGGATTCATGTGGTCGGGTCTTACGTGCCGGGGACGGGCTGATCGTTGTCTGCTCGACCGAAGCACCGCAAGCCCGCCCCCGGCACGTAACCACACGAGAGCCGCTTGACCCATTTAGAATTGCTGTTTGAACTACGCAAATTGCCGGTTGAAACCTTCGTACGTCTGTTCTATAATGGAGATAAGTTGGAAAAGCGAACCCATCCCGACCGTCGTAGGTTAACATGCTCCTGAAGTAGCCGGACAGGAGGCTGAGCTATGATCAATGTCGACGGAGAAAAGGTCTGGGCGCCCACGTGCAAGCAGGAGTTGATCGCCGGATTGAAGCGCATGGGGATTCACAAAGTGGCGGGTCTTTCGCTGGAGCGCCTCTCCAAGAAGGAACTGACCACTGCCTACTGCCGCGAACGGTCGCGCATCGTGCGCCGGCAGCAACAGGAGCGCAACTCCTTGCGCTCGCTGAGCTGTGAACTTCCCGCCATCCAAGCAGAGGCGCAACTCAAGCTCTTTGCATCTGACTGAACCGGGCCGCCTTGCTGACCGGTCTTCGCCGCCGGTCGCACACAGCTAAAGTTTATGATCCTCGGCAGTCCCCTTTGCAGGGACTTCCTGCAGCGCTTTCGCCCTTCCCCGCCCGGCGCTGGTAGAATGTCTTCGCTGACTTTGCCCATCAAACGTAAAGAAACCAGAAAGAGGAAAGTGTCATGCTTCAGATCATCGCGCTCGGCGGCGGCGGCTTTTCGATGGAGCCGGACAACCTCGCCCTGGACGAGTACATCATCCGCCAGAGCGGCCAGTTGCGAGCCCGCGTCTGCTTTCTGGCGCAGGCGAGCGGCGAGAGTTTGGACTATACCGTGCGCTTTTACCGCGCCTTCAGCCGGCTGGGCTGCCAGCCGACGCATCTCTCGCTCTTTGCCTGCCCGCCGCAGGACGCCGCCGCACTCCTGCTGGCGCAAGATGTGATTTATGTGGGCGGCGGCAACACCAAGAGTATGCTGGCGCTCTGGCAGGCGTGGGGTCTGCCCGCGATCTTGCGCCAGGCGTGCGCGCAGGGGACGGTGCTGGCCGGCATCAGCGCCGGCGCCAACTGCTGGTTTGAGCAAAGCATCACCGATTCGGCCGCGCCGCAATTGGATGTGATGCCCGGCCTCGGTTTTCTGCCCGGCAGCTTCTGCCCGCACTACGACGGCGAGGCTGAGCGACGCCCTACCTTTCACCGGCTGTTGGCTGAGGGGCGCGTCCAACCTGGCTATGCGGCGGACGACGGCGCGGCCTTTCACTTCATCGACGGCGCGTTGCATCAAGTGGCGTCGTCGCGCGCAGCGGCGCACGGCTATCGACTGTCGTATCGTGGCGGCGAGGTTTTCGAAGAGGTGTTGGCGGGTGCGCAATTAACCGCTCTGTGCTGAACGCGCCGTGTCCGGCGGGAGGATCTCACGCAAATTGTGCCTGATAAGCGCGCCAATGCTCGGCGAATATCTCCGGCGCCAGCGCGTAGAGCATCTTGAGCACCTCCTGCCCCATGATTCGGATTTCCCATTGGGCGGCTTTGTCCACCGCGCGCAGCCAGAGAAAATGGCTCCACGCCGCAAAATTCATCGTCGTGACAATGCGCGTCTCGGCGGCGTTGGGCAGCAGGAAGCGAGCATCTTCCTTGCGAATGCCCAGCCCGCGCAGACGGGCATATTTTTCCTCAGCGATGCGCCAGAATTCGGTGAGTTCAGCCATTGCCTCGGCGTTCTCCGCTACCGCCGGCGGGACGATCGCGTGCCAGCCTCCCTTGCTCAGCTCGACGTAGCGCTGCGACTCCTGGCTGAATGACGCCAGGCGATGTCGCACCAGTTGGTGGGTGCACGTGCGGCTGATCCCCTCAAAAAAGAAGGTGGCCGACCCGTGATCTAGCAGCAGCGCGGGGTCGTCGAGTACGGGTTGGGTATAGCCAAGCAACGTGACGCACATCGGGCCGCGTTGGACAGGCAGAAGGGGGGAGAGATTGGGAGATTGGGAGATTGGAGATTGGAGATTGTCGGGAGCAACAGGCTGTCCGAACGCCGCATTGCTTAATCCTCCAATCTCCCCATCTCCATCCTTCAGTCTCCAATCTTCCACCTCAAATTCGCTGAACACGGACGGCGCCACTGCCTTTAAAATCGGCAGCGCATCCAATGCTACGCCTCTGCGGAAAAAGTCGAGCCAGACACGCGTGTTGCCGCTGACGACCCACGTATTAGCGCCGATGTCGGTGACCTCGCAGTGACGGTTGAGCGTGCGCCAGTAGAGCGGCTCCACCGAGTTGCGAATGCGCAAGGTGACGACGGCGTGCTCGATGATGTCTTCGTGCCCCTCGCGTACACGCGCGGCAATGAACTCCGGCGCCGTGCCCATGCGCTGCGTGGATCGGTAGCAGATGCGGCCGGCAAACTCCATGATCGCCTCGGCGTAGGTGCTTCTGCCGGCGAAAATTGTGGAGAGATCGCCATATCCGGCGACCGAATCTTCGGTCAGCGCAAGGTTACGCTGGGTCAGCGACAACAACTCGACTTGCATAGTGCCCCCCTTGAAAATAGGTGCACTATACCAGACGCCATCATGAATAAAGGAAATGCACAAATGGAGAAATTGACAAACCAGATAAACCGGATCGCAGACAACTGCTCGCTCAAACATGATTTTTCGGTTTGGCCAATCGGCAAGGAACACAGATAGACGCCGATAGAGTGGGATGAGCACAGATGCTTGGCCGCTTTGCTCTCATCTGCGCTGATTTGAGTTTATCTGGCGTCTATCTGCATTCTCTTGCTGGCCAGCCTTCCAAAAAATCACGTTTGACAGACCACTACCCGCTAAAGAGCGAGCCGATGCCCATTGCGCCGAAGCCAAAGATCGCACCGATCATCGCAAAAATGGCGGTGATGATCGCCACGGCGACCCAGCCAATGATGACGGTAAGGAGGGTCTTGCCGTCGTCCAGCTGATGCACCTCGCGCACGGCAAAGAAGCCGCAGGCGATCGACCACAGCCAGCCGACCAGCGCGATCAACCCGCCAAAGCACGGGATAAAGCTGAGCAAGCCTAGCGCCATTGGTGCATAGGCATAGCCCAGTGTGCGCAGCAACTGTGGCGTCGTCGCACGGCCCTGGAAGAACTGTGCGCCGACATAGTAAATCACATACGCCCAGACATAGTAGCCCACGATGCTCATGATGACGCCGAGGATCAGCACCAGCAAGGCGCCAATCACGTTGCCGCCTAGCAAGCTGCCGAGAAATGCACCCAGGCCGGAAAGCGCGGATACGATGATCACGACCATCACCGCTTGTTGGCTATAGCGCTCGTCGTTTGCTGCCTGTCGATAGAAACTGGCGTCGAATGTTACGGCGCGCCGCACATCGTTGATCAAGGTTGACAGTTCCATGTTGCTGTTTTACTCCTCACTGAATGATTGGTTTGCGGTTGTTCCCATGCTCGAAGCAATACGTAGTTGAATTGCGAGGGTTGCACATTGACCACACGATCATAGTCTTGACTGCCGCCCTCGTCAAAATAGCCCAAAGCAGCTTCCGAACCCCTGAAATCGTGGAACCGTGGAATCATGGACGCGCGCTTGCAGATTCCCTCTGCGCATGTGATACAATCCTACGTTATGGCGAAACAATATTATGGTGGACAAGCGGTAATCGAAGGCGTTATGATGCGGGGACGCAAAAGCATGGCAGTGGCCGTGCGCAATCCCCAAGGTGAGATCGTGCTCCACGAAGAGCCGCTGACTGCGAAAATCTACACCAGCAGTTGGGGGCAGTGGCCCTTGGTGCGGGGGTTGGCGATGCTGTGGGATGCATTGGGACTTGGCATTCGCGCCCTGTTCTGGAGCGGTGAAGTCGCGGCGCAAGAAGACGAGGGCGAGAAGGTCGAGTTTACCGGGCCGGTGGCATGGACCACAATTGCGGTGAGCCTATCATTTGCCATTGGGCTTTTCTTCCTGTTGCCAACCTTTGCGGCTCGTTGGCTTGCCGCCTATGTCAACGACGATCCGCTGGTGGATGCACTCTTTGAAGGCGTCATCCGTCTGGTGGTCTTTCTCGCCTACCTCTGGGTGATCGGCCAGTTCAACGACATCAAGCGCGTCTTTGGCTATCACGGCGCCGAACATAAAACGATCAACGCGTACGAAGCGAATGTTCCCTTAAAGGTGGCTGAAGTGCAGAAGTTCAGTGTGCAACATACGCGCTGTGGCACCAGTTTTTTGCTTTACGTGCTGGTCATCAGCATTTTACTTTTTGCGCCGCTTACCTTTTCGAACATTGAGCAGGGCTGGCTGGCGCTGCTGCTGCGTTTTGCGACGCGGCTGGCGTTGGTGCCGGTGGTGGCTGCCATCGCCTACGAAATTATCCGTTTCAGCGCCGCACATGACAAAAACCCGCTGATGCGTATGCTCATCACGCCTGGGCTGTGGCTGCAGAAAATGACCACGCGCGAGCCGGATGACGGCATGGTGGCTTGCGCCATCGCCGCGTTGCAGCCTGTGCTGGCCGCCGATGGCAAGGCGCCGGCGCCCACCAATGTCGTGGCTGCACGCCCTATTGAGTCGCCTGCATCGGCTGATTGACCTCGCCTACATCACGCTCCGTCCGCGTCGCTCATTACAAGTAACGTTTCTCCACCCACCACTACACGGTCGCCCGGGCGCAGCTTGCGCCCGCGTCGCGTCTCGACAAGACCGTTGACGCGCACTTGCCCGCTTTGAATCAACCCTTTGGCCTGACCCCCGGTCGCCACCAGTTGCGCCAATTTCAAAAATTGTTCCAATTTAATCGTTTCTTCCACGCACACGATCTCCTTTTACACAACGCGACGGAACGTTCGCACGCCAAACCAAGTGCAGAGCATGGCAAAAATCGTCAACACCGCGAGACAAAGCCCGAGATTCAGGCTGCCACCGCCAAAGAGTGTAGCGCGCATTCCCTCGACAGCATAGGTCGTCGGGTTGAGCAACGCCACAACGCGCATCCAAGCCGGCATCGTCGCCAGTGGATAGAGCGCCGAACTCAGAAAAAGTAAAGGAAGGTTGAGCAAGAATAAGATCGTATGATAGCCGCCGATTGATTTGCTGCGCAACGCCATTGCATTGGCAAACCCGACGCCGCTCACCACAAAGGCAGTCAACACCAGCAGTGCAGCGACAATCCCCAGCGGCGATGTCTGCACGCGCGCCCCGAAGACCACCGCCACCAGGACGATCAATAGTGACTGCACCAACGACTTGACAAGCCCGCTGCCCGTTGCTGCCAGCAGGATGCTTGCCCGCGGGATAGGCGCCACCAGATACTCCTTCATCACGCCTTTCATTCTTTCTTCCAGGATCGTCATGCCGGCGTTGATAGCGCCGCTGAGGGCGGTAAAGGCAATGATGCCAGGCGTGATAAACGAGAGATAACTCAACCCATCGATGGCCGCGGGCGTCACGAGCCGATCCATGCCGAGCCCAAACGTCGCGGCCAAAAGCAGGGGGGCCGCCAGCGTGCCGCCCAATTCTTGCCCGTTGCGCACAAATTTATGGATGTGTTTGGTGAAGATCACCCAACTGCCGCGCCACAACTCTTGACCCTGCATCCTCACGGGGGACTTTCCCGTTATTGCTAGCTTTTCCTGCATCGTCTGGTTCATTTTGCGTTGCTTTCATCCGTTATTGTTGCGTAGCCGCACTTTTCGCCGACAGGGTTTCCCTCACGCAAGATGGGGGGCAATCGGTGCGAGTTGCAGACGCGTCTACACAAAGCTGGGCATGGCTGGTATACTTTGTCATTGATAAGTGTACGCACAACTTCAGGGAATGTGAAACCGGTGATGCGTTGGGGAAACATCCATTTCCCACGCCTGTTGCATTGCATGCGCGCGTGGTGTAGAGTGGCGCGAGGCAGTACACCCCAATCCAGTGCGATGCACTGCGCAGGAAGGAGATGGCAGAAGATGCGGACATCCAGCAATCGCCCCTTTGGCTCGCTTCAATGGGGCATAATTGCGCTCACGATTGTCACAGCGATCATCCATATTGGGCTTGGTCTGAGCTTTTTTGACGCTGGCGGTCTGATTTTCGTCCTAAATGGCGTCGGCTACTTGGGACTTGTGACGCTGCTTTATCTAGATATTCCGGCCCTGGCGCCCTATCGAACCATCATCCGGTGGATTATGATTGCATACACTGCCACCACGGTGATCGCCTGGCTTTTCATCGGCGCCGGTTCACCATTTGCCGGCCCTGTGCGCGTGGGAACGCAGAGCATCATTGCTTATACAGACAAAGTGGTTGAGATTACACTGATTGTATTGTTATGGCTGGACGGACAGCGGGCGTAATTGTAAAGCGGTCCATCAATGTTATGTCCAAGAAGCATGTGAAAATTTGCGCTAATGAAATGTCACTTGCTATAATCGGCCTATTAACATCCAAAGACAGCGCAAATCCAAAACCAGAAATTCAAATTTGATGGTGCTGGGGTTTTGGAATGAAGCATAGACAACGTCACGACAGTAAGCAACATGCGTATCGCGAAACGTAGGCGTTGAGCATGGATCGGAAGCAGGCGCACATCGACTGGCGCCCGCTAAGTATAGCCTTGCTTCTGACACTGATCGCACCTGTGTGCGTTGCTTTTATGCTGGATCGTTGGTTAGCGACGTTTCCAGTCCTGATGTTAGTTGTCGGATTGATTTGTATTCCACTGGCAACAGTGGTGGTGATGCGGATGGTCTTGCGTGAGCTTGATCGGGTCATTGCGGAGGTTGCTCCGCCCGATCATGCAGCAGACGAAGTACAAAACGAGCACGACAGCCGCTTGTCGGATGTCAGCACTTGAAGATTTACGCCAGCCGCTTGCCGGCTCACTTGTTACCGAAGGAGCATTTCGCACCATGGGTAAAAAGATTGTAGATTTCCTGTGGGGAAGCACACAGCGCAAAGTCTGGACGAGTCTGATCGTTATCTTGATGCTCGCCAGCTTCGTGACCAAGCTGGTGTTGCCCGTGCCCCCGCCACACGTCGCTCTCTCCGGCGAACCGATCTTTTCGACAGGCCCTCAGTGGTTCACCAATTCTGTTTTGACCACTATCATTGTCGACATTATTTTGCTGCTGCTGGCGTTGCTCACGCGTTTCAGCCTGAAAGAGGTGCCCAGCGGTCTGCAGAATGTGATGGAAGCCGTTGTCGAAGCGCTCTACGGCCTTGCCGAAAGCGTTGCGGGCAAGAACGCCTCGAAATTTTTCCCCTGGGTTGCGACGATTTTCCTATTTGTCATCGTCAGCAACTGGAGTGGGCTGATTCCGGGCGTCGGCAGCATCGGTTTTTACCATCCCACTGAAGCGCACAGCGAGGAAGCGCCGGCCGGTGAAAGTCACGGCGCGCTGCTCAATGGCCAACTGGCCATGGTGGGCGGCAGCATCATGCTGGCCGCGCCGGGAAACGCCCAACATGCGCCGGCTGCCGCCGAGAGCGAGCACGGCAAGTTTGTTCCGCTCTTCCGTGCGCCAAGCGCCGATCTGAATGTAACGTTTGCGTTGGCAATTGCGACCATGGTGATGGTGCAGATCTGGGGCGTTCGTCACTTGGGGGGCGCCTACTTCCGTAAGTTCTTCAATTGGAGCGGGCCAAACGCCTTTATGAAGGGAATCAATGCTTTCGTCGGCATTCTGGAATTGATTTCCGAATTCGCCCGCATTATCGCCTTTGGCTTTCGTCTTTTTGGCAACATTTTCGCTGGAGAAATTGTGCTGGCAACGATGGCCTTCCTGTTTGCCTTCCTGTTGCCGATTCCCTTCTACGCGTTAGAAGTGTTCGTTGGCTTTGTGCAAGCCCTGGTGTTTATGATGCTGGCGCTGGTGTTCTTCCAGATGTCCACTATCAGCCATGGCAGCCACGACGAACATCATTGATAGTTAGGTTGATATTAGACAATACTTGAACTGGGTAGTCATCTCAATTCACAAAAGGAGATTAAAACATGGATGTCGATGCAGCGAAACAATTGGGTGCAGCGCTGGCCATGGGTCTGGGTGCGATCGGGCCTGGCATTGGTATCGGTCTGATCGGTTCTAAGGCGATGGAAGCCATGGGACGCAACCCGGAGGCCGCCGGCACGATCCAGACTAACATGATTCTGGCGATTGCCTTCGCCGAATCCATCGGTATTTTCGCCCTGGTGATCGCGCTGCTGCTCAAATTCGTCTAAATTCAGGCACAGCGATTGCCACAACCGATGTGATCGCAGGTTGAAGAAGGAGGCAAATTCGTGGACGCACTTGGAATTGAATGGACACTGCTGCTGGCGCAGATCGTCAACTTCGCCATCCTGATCGTGCTGCTGCGCATGTTCCTGTACCAGCCGGTGCTGAACATGCTCAACGCCCGCAAGGAGCGCATCGCGCAAAGCATGAAAGATGCCGAACGCGTCAGCGCCGCCGCGCGTGAGGCCGAGCAGGACAAGGCCAAGGTGCTCGAACAAGCGCGCCGTGAGGCGCAGGAAATTCGCGCCCAGGCTACTCGCGACGCTGAAAAGATCGCGCAGGACGTGCGCGGGCGCGCTGAGCAAGAGGCCACCGACATTCGCATGAAATCACAGGCGGATGCCGCCAAGCAAGTCGAGCTGGCGTTGGCCGACGCTAACAAGCAGATTGCCGACCTGGCCATTCTGGCCACTGAAAAGCTGCTTGGCCGTGAACTCGCCAACAAGGCCGAACAGCAGCGCTTCTTGGCGGAGTTCTTGGCTGATCCCGGGAGCAAAGGCAAATGAGCAGCAAGCAAGAGCGGGTAAACCGTTACGCACAGGCGCTTTGGCTGGCCCAACTGGAACGCTGGCAGCAAGCCTTCGAGCAAGCCACAAAGGCGCTGGAAGAAAAAAAGCTGGCGGCATTGGTGGCGGACAGCACCAAGAGCAGCGCTGACAAGGCGGCCGCTCTGGAAAAGGCGCTGCCCGCAGACTTTCCAGCCGAGGTCACCAACTTGCTCAAGGTCATGATCGAGGCTGGCGATGCCGAATTGATCGACGACGTGAATGGACGCGTGGTGCAGGTTGCTTCGGGCAAGCGGGAAGCGCTCAAGGCGGAAGTTACCAGCGCCATCGAGTTGACCGACAGCGAAAAAGACAAGCTGCGCAAACGGTTGGCCGCAGAATATGGGGAAGGGTTGACCTTCAGCTTCGGCGTGGACCCATCACTGATGGGCGGGCTGCGTGTGCGCGTCGGTGACCGGTTGATTGACAACTCGGTCGCCACGCGCCTGGCCACTTTGCGCGAGTCGATTGCTACGGTAGTTCGTTAAAACGCGTGGCGCACCGGGTGCTGCGTGACGAACTCTGTGGCAATCTTGCGCGCGATCGAGGGCGTATCATGCAGCATTTTTGTGTAACAGCGGGTAAGTAGCACGCAGCACGTTACAGGAGGAAATGATCCCAATGGCTGTGCGTACCGATGACATCACAGCGTTACTGAAACAGCAAATTCTGAATTATACACCAGCGCCCAGTCAGATCGACGTAGGCGAGGTCTATGAGGTCGGCGACGGTATTGCGTTGGCTTCTGGGCTGACGAACGTGATGGCCGGCGAGCTGGTCGAGTTTTCCAAGACAGGCACGTTGGGCATCGCCCTGAACCTGACCGCCGAAAATGTTGGCATCATCATTATGGGTGAATACCAGCATATTCAAGAAGGCGACCTGGTGCGTCGCACCGGCCGCATTGCTTCGGTGCCGGTGGGTGACGCCCTGATCGGCCGTGTGGTCAACGCCGTCGGTCAACCGATCGATAATAAGGGGCCGATCGATTCGAGCAAATTCCGCCCGGTCGAACGCATTGCCCCTGGCGTGATCAAGCGCCAGCCGGTCAATACTCCGGTGGCGTCGGGCATCACCGCCATCGATGCGCTGATCCCGGTTGGTCGTGGCCAGCGCGAGCTGATCATCGGCGACCGGCAGACCGGCAAGACGGCGATTGCGCTGGACACCATCATCAACCAAAAGGGGAAGGACCTGATCTGCATCTACGTCGCGATCGGGCAGAAGCAATCTTCGGTGGCGCAGGTAGTGGGCACGCTGGAGAAGTACGGCGCGATGGAGCACACGATCGTCGTCAGTGCGGCTGCCTCCGACCCTGCTGCGCTGCAATATCTGGCGCCCTTTGCCGGCTGCTCGATGGGTGAGGAGTTCATGGAGCAGGGGCGCGACGCCCTCATCGTCTACGATGACCTTTCCAAGCACGCTCAAGCCTATCGCCAGGTGTCGCTCTTGTTACGCCGCCCGCCGGGCCGTGAGGCTTATCCTGGCGACGTCTTTTATCTGCACAGCCGCCTGCTCGAACGCGCGGCTCGGTTGTCCGATGAAGAAGGGGGCGGCAGCTTGACCGCGTTGCCCGTCATCGAGACGCAGGCCGGCGATGTGTCGGCTTACATCCCTACCAACGTGATTTCGATCACCGACGGCCAGATTTTCCTGGAGTCCGACCTCTTCTACGCCGGCATCCGTCCAGCGTTGAACGTGGGCATCTCGGTGAGTCGCGTCGGCGGCAACGCCCAGACCAAGGCCATGAAAAAGGTTGCCGGGCGCCTGAAACTGGAATTGAGCCAGTACCGTGAGTTGGCCGCCTTTGCCCAGTTTGGCTCCGATCTCGATCCGTCAACGCAGCGCCAGCTTGACCGTGGCCGTCGTCTGACCGAGTTGCTCAAGCAGCCGCAATATGTGCCGATGTCGCTCGACAAGCAGGTCATGAGCCTGTGGGCTGCCGGCGCAGGGAAGCTTGATCAGGTGCCTGTGCAGCATGTCAAGCGGTGGGAGGCCGAGATGCACGCCTTTATGGATGCCAATCGTCCTGAAATTGGGCAGGCAATTTTGCGCACCAAAGATCTCCAGCCAGAGATCATCGATTCGATGAGCGTGGCGATGGACGATTTCAACCAGTCCTGGCAGCCGCCGCAGTAGCACAGAGGCAATTCAGAGCATGAGAGAAGGGGAGATTAGAGACTAGAGGTTGGAGATTTACTGTGTAGGCGAGTGGGCCAGAGTCCCAACAACTTTTCGGCTCACTGCAAGTCTTCATCATCTCTACTCTCTTCCTCTCTATCTCCTTCTGGAGGGAAAAGAGCACCTTGGCGAACTCAACTCGTGAAATCCGACAACGTATCAAGTCGGTGAAAAATATTGCCCAGGTCACCAAGGCCATGGAAGCAGTGTCGGCTGCCAAGATGCGCAAGGCGCAGCAACAGGTGCTCGCCACGCGCCCCTATTCGCAACAAGCGCGTGAGGTGTTAACCTATATTGCGCGGTTGACGAACACGGAAAGCGAACTCAACCCGCTGATCCGACCGCGCCCTGTCAAGCGCGTCGGCATTCTGCTGGTCACAGGCGATCGTGGGCTAGCAGGTGGCTTTAACGCTAATGTTATCCGTCGTTGTGCGCAAGTCATGCGAGAGAAGCGCAAAGAGGGCGCCGAGGTGACGGTCGTCGCTATCGGGAAAAAAGGGAGAGAGTGGCTGCTGCGTTACGATCCAGTCGTACGCGCCGAATTCACCAGCATCCCGGACAACCCGACCACCTATCACATCGGGCCGATCGTGCGTATTTTGATTGACGATTTCCTGTCTGGTCACACCGATGAAGTGCTGATGGTCTACACAGACTTTGTCAACACAATCCGTCAAGAGCCGATAGTGCATCAGTTGTTGCCGGTGCAACCCGCGGATCCATCGGCGACTATGGCGCCGGAATATATTTTTGAGCCATCGCCCGAAGCAGTGCTCAATCGTGTACTCTACGGTTTCACGGAAGTGCAGGTTTTACAGGCGATCTATGAATCGTTGGCCAGCGAGCATTCGGCGCGTATGGTCGCCATGCGCAACGCCACCGATGCCGCCGGTGAATTGATTGACGATTTGACATTGACCTATAACAAAGCCCGCCAGGGCTCGGTCACGAGCGAATTGATGGACATTATCGGTGGCACCACGGCGCAGGAAGGCAGCACAAGTAAGGCAGCAACCGCCAGCGAAGCATGGCTGACGGTCAATTGGGAAAGCGCATCATCGCTGGCTTGAACGCCAGAGGGTTGATTGCCGCGTTACAGATGTCGAAAGAGAATGAGAACCCTATTCAAGGAGGTCCTCTGTGCCTGAGCAATTGAGTGGCACGATTCAAAGCGTGATCGGGCCGGTGGTGGACGTTGCGTTCCCCTCTGGTCATATGCCCGAAATTTACGACGCCATCACTGTGGCCATGGATGATGGTGTGACGCTAGTGCTGGAAGTCGAACAGCAGATCGGTGACAACGTCGTGCGCACCGTCGCCATGGGCAGCACGGATGGTCTGCGCCGCGGGATGGAAGGCGTCTCCGCAGGCTCGCCCATTCGCGTGCCGGTTGGCCCGGCGACGCTGGGCCGTCTTTTCAATGTGACGGGCGCCCCGATCGACAACAAGGGCCCGGTCAATGCCGAGATGACCTATCCGATCCATCGCACCGCGCCGCCCTTCTCCGAGCAGAGCACCAAGGCCGAGATGTTCGAGACGGGCGTCAAGTGCGTCGATCTGATCGCCCCTTTCACCCGCGGTGGCAAGACGGGCATCTTCGGCGGCGCCGGCGTGGGCAAGACCGTCGTCATCCAAGAGTTGATCCACAACGTCGCCGAGTTCCACAGCGGCTACTCGGTGTTTGCCGGTGTGGGTGAGCGCAGCCGTGAGGGCAACGACCTCATGCGTGAAATGATCGAGTCGGGCGTCATCGACTCGACGGTGATGGTCTTCGGGCAGATGAACGAGCCGCCGGGCGCGCGCCTGCGCGTGGGACTGACCGGCGTGACGATGGCCGAGTACTTCCGCGACGAAGGCCGTGACGTGCTGCTCTTCATCGACAACATCTTCCGCTTCGTCCAAGCCGGTTCGGAGATGTCTTCGCTGCTGGGCCGCCTGCCCAGCGCCGTCGGCTACGCACCGACCCTGGGCACCGACATGGGTGACCTGCAGGAGCGCATCACATCGACCAAGAAAGGCTCGATCACGTCGATGCAGGCCGTCTACGTGCCTGCCGACGACTATACCGACCCGGCGCCCGCCACGACCTTCGCCCATCTCGACGCGACGATCACCTTGCAGCGCTCGCTGGCCGACCAGGGCCTTTTCCCTGCGGTCGATCCGCTGGGGTCGACCAGCCGCATTCTCGACCCGCTCATTGTGGGCGAAGAGCACTATGCCGTAGCGCGCCAGGTGCAACAGACGTTGCAGCGCTACAAAGACTTGCAGGACATCATCGCCATTCTGGGCGTCGAAGAGTTGAGCGAAGACGATAAGCTGATCGTCGCGCGCGCCCGCAAGATGCAGCGCTTCCTGACGCAGCCAATGTACGTCGCTGCCCAGTTCACAGGGCGCGATGGCCGCTACGTCAAGATCGAGGACACTGTGCGCGGTTTCCAAGAAATTCTTGATGGGAAGCACGACGACCTGCCCGAACAGGCATTTTACATGGTCGGCACGATCGAAGAAGCAGTCGAGAGTGCGGCCCAGATGCGAAATTGAATGATGCGTAATGCGTGATAAATAAAAAGTTACGCATTACGCATTACGCATCTCTGTTAAGGAGCCACTTCCATGCCAATCAAGGTAGACATCGTCACACCGGAAAAGATGCTTTACAGCGGCGAGGTCGAAATGGTGACCCTGCCCGGCGCGAATGGGCAGATGGGCGTCCTGCGCGGCCATGCACCGCTGCTCTCCACGCTCGATATTGGTGAGATCGTGCTGCATCGACGCGACGGAAACGACTACATCGCCGTCAGCGGCGGCGTCGTTGAGGTGCGGCCGGACAAGGTGACGATCCTGGCCGATGTCGCCGAACCTGGTGAGGAGATCGACGAGGATCGCGCACGCACCGCGCTCGAACGCGCCGAGCAGATTCTGGCCGATAACCCACCGCCGCAGCAGGTGCCGGAGATCATGGCGTCACTGCGGCGCAGTTCGCTGCGCTTGAAAGTGGCGCGCCGTCATGCAGGCCGGCGCTCCGCCTCTGGTCTGAATTACGAAAGCGGGCAGTGAGTAAGTTTCGCTGATCGCCCCTCGTCATGTTGCGGGTTCCAGGTCGTACTACTTGGAACCCGTTTTCTTTTTCCCGCAAGGTTACATTGCGCGCCACGGCGCTACAGCAAGCCCTGTCGAATTGTACATTCTCGCAAGATGATTTGGGACGCATCCCTGGCAAAGCGTATAATGGCTTAGTTAGCGATTTATGTCGCCAAGACGGCTGTTTAGGTCGGAGCCTGCCGGATGGCGGACGTTTCGTCCACGATCCGGCAAGATGAGTAGCGAAACGAAGCTATGTTTGGAAAGCACATCGGAATCGATTTGGGGACGGTCAATGTCCTCGTTCATGTAAAAGGTCGCGGCATCGTGATGAATGAACCGTCGGTCGTCGCCATTCGCCTGCGCGACAACACGATGGTGGCGGTGGGGCATGAAGCCTACGACATGTTGGGCCGCACGCCGGAAAGCATCGAAGTGGCGCGCCCGATCCGCGACGGCGTGATCGCCGACTTCGTGGTGACGGAAGCGATGTTGCGGTATCTGATCCAGACGGTGGCCGGCGACCCCAACCCGCTCTTTCGCCCGCTCTTTCGCCCCAAAGTGATGATCAGCACCCCGCGCGGCGTCACCAGTGTGGAAGAGCGCGCGGTGCACGATGCGGCGATGCAGGCCGGCGCGGGCGCTGCCTATCTGATTCCCGAACCATTGGCCGCCGCGTACGGCGCGGGGCTGCCGATCGGTACACCCACCGGCAACATGGTGGTGGACATGGGCGGCGGCACCACCGAAGCCGCGGTCGCCTCGATGTATGACATCGTCGTGTGGAGCAGCGTCCGCATTGGCGGCAATCGCTTTGATGAGGCGATCATCAACTACGTGCGCAAGAAGTACAATTTGCTGATCGGTGAGCAGACCGCCGAGGAAATCAAGATCGGCATCGGCAGCGCGTTGCCGATGGAAGACGACCGTTACATGGAAGTGCGCGGGCGCGACCAGGTGACGGGGCTGCCCAAGATCATTCAAATCAGCAGCAGCGAAGTCACCGAGGCGCTGCAGGAGCCGCTGCAGGCAGTGGTCAGCACGGTGCGCGCCACGCTGGAAAAGACGCCGCCCGAGCTTGCCGCCGACATCATCGACCGCGGCATGGTGTTGACCGGCGGCAGTTCGCAGTTGCGCAACGTGGCGCAGCTACTCACGCAGGAGACCGGGGTGCCGGCTTACGTCGCGGAGAACCCGATCGCATGTGTGGCATTGGGCGCGGGCCGTGCGCTGGAAAATTACGAGATTATGCGCCGTAGCCTGCCAATCGTGCCCGATTAATGCATTCTTTAATTTTACTCATGTGCGTTCTTGACGGTAACGACAATAGACAGTACAATTCCTGACATATTTCTAGGGAAAGTTGGTATCTTCAGATTGATTGAAAAGTTTGTCGTGTTGCCACTACCTACAAAAGTGTTGGCAACTCTGTCCTCGTTCACCACAGCGCATACCCTTGTTTTTGAATCGAATGAGACACTATGAACAACCGCAATGTGATTAGTACGTCTGACGCGCCTGCGGCGATTGGGCCATACTCGCAGGCAATTCGGGCGGGAAACTTTTTGTTTGCCTCCGGCCAATTGGGTCTGGATCCAGCTACAGGCGACTTGCGCGAAGGCATTGAAGCGCAGACGCGTCAGGCGCTTGCCAATATGCAAGCGGTGTTGACCGCCGCCGGTGTGCGCGTTGAAAATGTTGTGAAAACCACCATTTTCCTGGCAGACATGGCAGATTTTGCTGTAGTCAATCAAATTTATGGCGAGGTTTTCGGCCATGAGCCGCCGGCGCGCAGCACAGTTCAGGTGGCTGCACTGCCTAAGCAGGGCCTGGTTGAGATCGAAATGATCGTGCTGCTGAACGAGCAATAGATCAGCAGAAGAAATTGCGAAGAAATTGTGAATTCATCACCGATCGGGTGATAGGCCTAATTTTGTTTCGGAGGATTGTAAAGTTGTATGAATGAAGTTCGAGTATTGACAACTGGTGGACACGACTGGCTGAGCGATGAAGAATATCGCAATCATCCCATGGCTGCGTTGTTGGAAGAAATCGAGCGCTCGCTGCAGGAGCCGTTCTCTGGCGAGATCCGCACCGGCATCATCGTCGACAAGCGCTCCAACGAAGTCTTGGTGGACATCGGTTTCAAGTCGGAAGGCGTCGTATCGGGACGTGAATTTGATCGCGTCGGCGATACGCTGGAGGCGCTGAACATTGGGGATGAAGTGCCGGTCTATGTCATTCGCGAGGATCGCGATGGCAATCTCCAGTTGAGCATCAGTCGAGCGCTGGCCGAAAAGGACTGGGAACGCGCCGAGGAGTTGATGCGCACTCAGGATATTTTCGAGTGCCCGGTCGATTCCTTCAATCGCGGCGGCGTCATTGTGCGGCTGGGCCAGGTGCGCGGCTTTGTGCCGGCCAGCCAACTGACGACCACGCCGGTCACCACCAGTGAGGAAGAGACGGATTCACGTTATTCTTCGTTGATGGGGGACACCCTCAAGCTGAAGGTGATCGACATCGATCGCAAGCGCAACCGGCTGATCCTTTCCGAACGGCTGGCGATGCGCGAGTGGCGCCGGCAGCAGAAAGACCAACTGCTGGAAACGCTGCACGAAGGGTTGATTATGGAAGGCGTGATCAGCAGCATCGCTGACTTTGGCGCTTTTGTCGACCTCGGCGGCGCGGACGGCCTGATCCACCTGAGCGAATTGAGTTGGAACCGCGTCACCCATCCGAGCGAAGTCGTGCGTGTGGGCGAACGCATCAAGGTGCAGATTCTCACCGTCGATGCTGAGCGGCGCCGGATCGGCCTGAGTCTGCGGCGTTTGGCGCCACAGCCGTGGGAGATCATCGACAACACCTACCAGGTCGGTCAGATCGTCCAGGGCCGCATCACCAAACTGGTGAACTTTGGCGCCTTTGCTCGCCTGGTGGATACGGGCATCGAAGGCTTGATCCACATTAGCGAACTCTCGGAGCGCCGCGTGGCGCATCCCAAGGAAGTTGTCGCTGAAGGGGATGTCTACGATCTGCGCATCATCCGCATCGAGAGTGACAAGCGCCGCTTGGGTCTGAGCCTCAAACAGGCGCTGCCGGAGCCGGAGGTCGATTGGCAAATTGCTCCCAGCACCGAGCAAGGCGAAACGGAAGCTGCCGTCGAGGATGCTACCGAAGAATCCGTTATCGAAGCGGTTGCCGAGGCGGTCTGACCGCTGGGCATCCAGTCGATTTGATGAGAGCGAAAACATACGGGCACGAACTTTCGTGTCCGTATGTTTTTTTGCAGGATCGGTCAAGGTTGGAACGTTGAGAGCATTCAAACGTTCTAATGATAATGGGTAGGTTTTGCTACTCAAAAAGCGAATTGACAAAGTTGAAAACGCATCGTTAAATAAGAGTGTGATTTGTCCATTTACCACCCCACCATTGCCCGGCAGGTGGGAACTTTAGAACGCAAAGCGGAACAGCACTTACTGCGATTTCCCTCGCGTTTCTGATATAGTGCACGTGTCGGGAAAGACCGGCTATGATTAGTTGTACAAGGGAAGATCTATGTCTGACAAACTAGACCGCTTTACGAAGCGTGCGCGTCGCGTCCTGACGTTGGCGCAAGAAGAGGCGCTCCGACTCAACCACAACTACATCGGCACAGAACATCTGTTGTTGGGGTTGGTGCGTGAGGAGAATGGCGTTGCCGTTAAAGTGCTGCGAGAGTTGGGCGTCGAGCCGGTTCAGATCATCCGTGCCGTCGAACGCACCGTGGGTCGTGGAGAACGCCCACCGTTTGGCAAGCCCACCCTTGCCCCGCGCACCAAACGCGTCATCGAGTTAGCGGTGGATGAAGCGCGGCTCATGGGGCATCACTACATCGGCACGGAGCATCTGCTGCTGGGACTGGTGCGTGAGGGAGAAGGGATCGCCGTCAATGTGTTGCGTGGTCTGGGCATCAACCTCGACCGCGTGCGCACGCAGACGGCGCGCAATATCCTGCAGAACCAAGCGCAGACCAAAGAGAAACAGAAGAAAGAGTCCAAGACGCCGCTGGTCGACCAACTTGGCTACGACATGACTGCCGCTGCTGAAGAAGATAAGCTTGACCCGGTCGTTGGACGCCAGGCTGAAATCGAGCGCGTGATCCAGATTTTAAGCCGGCGCACGAAGAACAACCCGGCGCTGATCGGCGAGCCGGGCGTCGGCAAGACGGCGATTGTCGAAGGGCTGGCGCAGCGCATCATCGACGGTGACGTGCCTGAGCCTCTGCTCAACAAGCGTTTGCTCATGCTTGACGTGGGCAGCCTGGTGGCCGGCACGATGTATCGCGGCCAATTCGAGGAGCGCCTCAAGAAGGTCATCGAAGAGGTGATCTCGTCCCAGTCGATCCTTTTCATCGACGAAGTGCACATGCTCGTCGGCGCGGGCGCGGCTGGCAGCAGCGTCGATGCCGCCAACATCCTGAAGCCCGCGCTTAGTCGCGGTGAGTTGCAGGTGATCGGCGCCACTACGCTCGACGAGTATCGAAAATACATTGAGAGCGACGCCGCTCTGGAACGGCGTTTCCAGCCTATCCTCGTGGAAGAGCCTTCCATTGAGGAGACCATTGAGATTCTGCGCGGTGTACGCTCCCGCTACGAAGATCACCACAAGTTGATCATCACCGACGAGGCGCTGCATTCGGCGGCGCACCTGGCGGCGCGCTACGTGCCCGATCGCTTCATGCCCGACAAGGCGATCGACCTGATCGATGAGGCGGGCAGTCGTGTGCGCATGTACAAGGCGCCCTATGCCGCCAATCTGCGTGAGACCTTCATGAGTCTGAAAAAGCTTCAGAAGGAAAAAGAAGTGGCGCTTGACACCCAGCGTTTTGACGATGCCATCGACCTGCGCTACCGCGAAGTCGAACTCGAAGCCCGCCTCAGTGAGCTGCGCGAAGGCTGGAACGAAGCATCCAACCAGCCAAAAGTCACGGCCGAAGATATCGCTGAAGTCGTGGCGATGTGGACGGGCGTGCCGGTCAGCCGCATTGCTGGCGAAGAGCGCGAACGCCTGCTGGAGATGGAGCGCGTGATGCATGAACGCATTATCGGCCAGGACGAGCCGATCAGGGCGCTTGCCAAGGCGGTTCGTCGCGCGCGCGCCGGATTGAAAGATCCTAAACGACCCATCGGCAGCTTTATGTTTCTTGGGCCGACCGGCATCGGCAAGACGCTGCTCGCCAAGACGCTCGCTGAATTCATGTTTGGCAGTGAAGAGGCGCTGATCAAGCTCGACATGAGCGAGTTCATGGAGCGCCATAATGTCAGCCGTCTGGTCGGCGCGCCGCCAGGCTATGTCGGCTACGAGGAAGGCGGCCAGCTCACCGAGGCGGTGCGCCGGCGCCCTTACAGCGTGGTGTTGCTTGATGAAATCGAGAAGGCGCACCCAGAAGCTTTCAACATGCTGCTCCAGATCATGGAGGATGGCTACCTGTCGGATGCAAAGGGACGTCGCGTGGATTTCCGCAACACGTTGCTCCTGATGACCAGCAATATCGGCGCCAAGCTGATCCAGGGCGCCAAAGGGCTGGGCTTTGTCATCTCTCAGGGTGAAGAAGATGAGCGGCGTGAGAGTGAATACGAGAAGATGAAGGCGAAGGTCATGGATGCGCTTAAAAAGACCTTCCGCCCCGAATTCATCAATCGGCTCGACGGCATTATGGTCTTCCGCAGCTTGAGCAAGGATGAGATCGCCCAGATCGTGGAGCTGGAATTGCGCCCGCTACGGTTGCAGATGGCCGAGCAGGAGATGAAGCTGAAGCTCACGGAGGCCGCACGTCTGGCAATCGCCGAAGCGGGCTATGACCCGGAGTACGGGGCTCGACCCTTGCGCCGTGTGATCCAGAACCAGATTCAAGACCCACTCAGCGAGGGGATGCTCTCGGAGAGATACGTACCGGGGGATACAATCCTGATCGATCATCGTGAGGTTACTGGCGAGGACGGCGGTCTTACCAAGGAATTTGTCTTTGAAGTTTCCGAACACAAGGAAGTGGAGAAGGCCGACTCAATCCCCGACGAGTTTGAGGCGCTGCTTCAGTAACGCCGTTCGTCCGCACCAATCAAGTCTTTCACACCCGGCGTGCAGCATTGGCGAGCGCCGGGTGTGTTGTTGATAGGAGCGTTGTTTGTTACAATCTGAATAGAACAAAATGTCTGGTCATGCTGCGCCCGCTTCCTGAATGTCGCCCACCATCATCGCCCGCCAGATGAGGAGCCGGGGCCATTGCTCTACTCAGCCACCACAGGTAAGGAGAATTTATGTCGGAACGACTCGGTTTCATTGGTCTCGGCATCATGGGACAAGGCATGGCCGCCAACCTGCTCAACGCCGGCTTTCCGCTCACTGTTTGGAACCGCACGGTGACCCGCATGCAGGATCTCGTGGGGCAGGGCGCGCACGCTGGCGCCAGCCCAGCCGATGTTGCCGAACGCAGCGATATTGTCGTCATCTGCGTCAGCGACACCGCGGATGTGCAGGAGGTGGTGTTAGGCGAACATGGCGTCATCCACGGCGCGCGTTCAGGAGCTTTAGTCATCGATTGCAGCACGATCAGCCCACAGGCCACACGCGATATGGCGCTGGCGCTAAGCGAAGTCGGCATCTTTATGCTCGATGCGCCGGTCAGCGGCGGCAGCGAAGGGGCGGCCAAGGGTGCGCTCAGCATCATGGTCGGCGGGGAGCGCGAGCAATTTGAGCGCGCACTCCCCCTTTTCCAGGCAATGGGCAAGACCATCACCCACATCGGCGGACATGGCGCCGGGCAGACTGCCAAGCTGGTCAATCAGGTGCTGGTCGTCGGCAACTGCATCGCTATGTGTGAAGCGCTGCTGTTTGCACAGGCAGGCGGCGTAGACCTCCAAAAAACTTACAACGCCATCAGCCAGGGCGCGGCAGGCAGTTGGATGTTTACCAATCGCGCACCGCAGATCATGCAGCGCGATTGGCGCCCAGGCTTCACGATTGACTTGCAGCAGAAGGATCTGCGGCTCGTGTTGGAGGCTGCTGACGATCTGGGCGTCCCGCTTCCGGTGACCAGCCTTGTTTTTCAACTTTACCGCACCCTGCAGATGCAGGGCTCCGGCAGCGACGGCAACCATGCGTTGGTCAAGGCGTTGGAACACCTTGCCGGTTTTGTGATCGAACCCAAACCATAGCCGCACTGCAATTCTACTTTCTACGGGGCGTAAAATCAGCGGTTGGCGACTCTCGCCAACCGCTGATTTTACGCCCCGTTTCCGTGTAAACTTACTGTGATGCCGCCGCGACTCTCGTATAATCATAACCATAGAATAAATTCGTTTGTGCTATGATTCACAAAATGCCAACTATTGATTGAGTTGATGGGATGATCCAATGAAACGCTTGATCGTTATCCTTCTCGTCGTTGCTGCGCTTGCCGCCGGCGGATGGTTTATGTATGACCGCTATCTGGCGCCAATTCAGGCGCAGAGCAATGAACCGACTTATGAGACGATCGTAGTGGAGCGCGGCGCCATCGCCAGCACCGTCAGCGCTACGGGCAGCATTGAGCCGCAGGAGGAGGTCTCCCTTATTTTCCGCAGCGCCGGCATGGTGAACGACGTGCTGGTCGAGGTCGGCCAAAGTGTAAAGGCCGGCCAACTGTTGGGGCAGCTTGACACGACTGACCTGACGCTGGCGTTTGCCAATACCAAAGTGGCGCAGGAGATCGCATCTGCTCAGCTTGCCAAGCTGGAGGCGCCGCCCGACAGCATGGATGTGGCCGCGGCGCAGGCCGCGGTCGAAGTAGCGCAGGCGGGCGTCGCCAGTGCAGAGGCCGCCCTGGCGAGCGCACGGGCAAGCTACAGCAATCTGTTCGCCGGCCCAACCGACGCTCAGTCGGTCATCAACGAGTCGCAACTGCGTCAGGCTGAGATTAATCTCAAACAGGCGCAACAGGCGTACAACAAGATTAAGGACCAGCCCGACGCCGGTATGTTCCCGCAGGCGCAACAACTGGAGCAGGCGACGGTTAACTATGAAGTCGCCAAGGCGCAGGCCAGCAAGACAGTCGAGCCGGCCAACCAGGCGCAACAATCGCAGGGGCTTAACCAGATCGCCCAGGCGCAGTCTGCGTTGCGACAGGCGCAGGCGCAGGTGGTCAACGCGCGCAACAATCTGGACAATTTGCTCGAAGGGCCAAAAGAGGAAGATTTGATCATTGCACGCGCCCAGGTCAAACAGGCGCAGTTGAACGGGCTGCAAGCTGAAAATACGCTGGCCAATGCCCGGCTGGTCGCCCCGATCGATGGGGTGATCAGCCAGGTCAACATCAAGATCGGCGAGATCGCCAACAGCGCCCGTCCCGCGGTCGTGCTGACTGATTTGAGCCAATTTAAGATGAAGGTGCTGGTCGACGAAATCGATGTGCGCCAGATCGAGGTGGGGCAGTCTGTCCGGCTAAGCGTCGACGCCCTGCCCGGCGCCGAGATCACCGGCGAAGTTTCCAAAATTTCACCGACCTCTTCGACGGTCAATGGGGTGGTCGCGTATGAGGTGACGGTAGTGCCCAACGCCACCGACGAGCCATTGCGTGTAGGGATGAGCGCCACCGCCATTATCACGACTGCAAACGTGGATGATGTCGTGCTGGTGCCAAACCGCTTTATTACCATCGATCGCGACACGGGCGAGGCGTATGTGTACAAGATGGTGAATGGCGCGCCGGTGCGCCAGCAGATCGAGCTTGGCCTGCGCAGCGAGCGTGAAAGCCAGATTCTGGCGGGCGTGCAGGATGGCGATACGCTGGCGCTTGTAACACAGAGCAGCGAGGAGCAATTACGCGGCGCGCTCTTCGGCGGCAATTAACGTTTTGTAGAATAAATACAAACCGAGTTTCTGCCAGAAACTCGGTTTGTGGATAGATGAACGGATAGGCAAGTATGGCTTCACACAACAACGGACAGACGCCAGTCGTTTCGCTGCGCGATATCAAAAAGATTTACCAGATGGGGGATGTCGAAGTGCGCGCCTTACGCGGCGTCGACATCAACATCTTTGCGGGTGAAGTGGTCGCCATCATGGGACCAAGCGGCAGCGGCAAATCAACGCTGATGAACATCATTGGCTGCCTCGACGTGCCGAGTGAAGGCGCCTACGAACTTGATGGCCAGGATGTCAGCCGGCTCAAGGATGACCAGTTGGCGGCGATCCGCAACCACAAGATCGGGTTCGTCTTCCAAAGCTTCAATCTGTTGCCGCGCACGACCGCGTTGGCCAATGTCGAACTGCCGTTAATCTACGGCGGCATCGGCGGGCGACAGCGCCGGGAGCGCGCCGAGGAGTCGCTGCGTCTGGTCGGTCTGGGCGACCGTCTCGACCACAAACCCAACGAGCTCTCCGGCGGTCAGCAGCAGCGCGTGGCGATCGCGCGTGCGCTGGTCAATGCCCCGTCGATGATTCTTGCTGACGAGCCAACCGGCAACCTCGACACCAAGACCAGCATCGAAATTATGGAGCTTTTCCAGCGCTTGAACGAAGAGCGTGGCATTACCATCGTCTTTGTAACGCACAACCCCGAGACCGCCGAGTACTGCCACCGTGTGGTGCGCGTGCGCGATGGGCTGGTTGAGTCCGACGAGACGCAAACCGCGACGGCCGGCATCTATGCTAATGGCGCATTGCATGGCGCCGTCAACGGACACGCGCCAATGGCGGTGAAGGAGAAGGGCATATGAAAGTTATCGAAGCGATGCGCATTGCGCTGCGCGCGCTGGCGGCCAACAAGTTACGCAGCATCCTCACGATGCTGGGCATCATTATCGGCGTCGGCGCCGTGATCGCGCTGATGTCGATCGGGCGTGGAGTTGAAAAGTATGTCACGGATCAATTCGCTGGCTTGGGAAGCAACTTGCTCTTCATTGCGCCAGGTCAGATCTCGGACGGGCCACCCACCTTGCGCTCCAATCCAGTCAAGTCGCTCACACTCGCCGATATGAACGCAGTTGGCGACCGCAGCTTGGCGCCGCATGTGTCAGCCGTGGCGGCCGACTTTCAGACGCGCGCCACGGTCGAACGCAATGGCAAAAGCGTTTCCGTACAGGCCAGCGCCACCACGCCCAGCTATCCACTCGTGCGTAGCTGGAAGACGACGACCGGCTCCTACTTCTCGCAACTCGATAGCGACGAGCGCCAACGCGTGGTGCTGTTGGGTGCAGACACCTATAAAGACCTCTTTCCGACTGGCGACTATCCGGTCGATCAGACGGTTCAAGTGAACGGCATGAACTTCCGCGTGATCGGCGTGATGGAAGGCAAGGGCGGCGGGCCGGGCGGCAATCTCGACAAGTCCATCTTCCTGCCGCTGACGACGGCGCAGGATCGGCTCTTCAAGCAGAAGAACCCCAACGGCGAATACAAGATTTCGGTGATCTATGCCTCGATCGACGATGCTGACAATATTCCGCTGGCGCAGGAGGAGATCTCGCAACTGATGCGCGAACGTCGCGGCGTCCAATATCTCGACCAGGATGATTTCTCTATCATCAGCCAGAACGATCTGATCGCGGTCTTTGGCGACATTCTCGGCGCGCTGACGATCTTCCTGGGCGCCATCGCTGCCATCAGCCTGCTGGTGGGCGGCATCGGCATCATGAACATTATGCTCGTCAGCGTCACGGAGCGCACCCGCGAGATCGGCCTGCGCAAGGCGGTAGGCGCCAAGCGCGCCGACGTGTTGATCCAGTTTCTGATCGAGGCGATGGTCCTGGCCGCGGTCGGCGGCATCATCGGCGTGACGCTTGGCTGGGGGCTGGCGCGCACGGTCAGCACGCTGTTTGGCGAATTCCAGGCGGTGGTCGGCGCGGATGCGGTCATCACCTCGCTGGTCGTGGCGACGGCGGTGGGGCTTTTCTTTGGTATTTTTCCCGCCTATCGCGCCAGCCGCCTCAACCCGATCGATGCGCTGCGTTATGAATAGGGGCGAGGTTCGCTTGATGACAAAACGATGGTTTGGTGTGGTGGCGGCCATCATGATGGCCGCGGCGCTCGCCGCGTGCAGCGGGGCGCCGCAAGGCACGCCGACGGCGCTGCCGGCCAGTGTGGTGCGTCCGGTGCAGTCGACGCCGATCTATTCGCAGCGCGCCGAGGTGTTTATTTTGGCGACGCCGCACAGGACGCCGATCTTTGTTGCTCCCACGCCTGAGCCGCTTCCAGCCGCTGCCTTGAGCGCAGTGGATGCAGGCCCGGTCGGGTGGACCGCGCTGCTGACCATGGAACAGCCGCCTTCGGGGATCGGCATTGCGACGGGTGGCGCGGCCATCTATGATGAGCCCGGTGGGCGGGTGATCAAAAGCGTGCCGGGCGCCAGCGTGCTCAACGTGACCGGCATTTCTGCGGATGGCCGTTGGCTCTCGGTTTACGACGAAGATGCGGTGTATGGGTGGGCGCCTGCGAGTCAAATGGTGCTCTACGGCGCTGACGACTTGACCGTGGTGGAGAAGGCTGTCGATCCGGGCGTAGTCGCCACCTTGATCGCCGACGTGATGCAGCCGGTTACTGTTCTCGACGACTTGATGGCGACGCTGGAAGCCACGCCGCAACCATAAAATCTAGCGAAAAGTCTTCTTGCTGCGACGCAGAGCGGCAGAGGTTCGCAGAGGAAAAGCAAAGAGGTTTCTGCAAGCATTACTGGCTCAACCGGAATTGATGTGGTGGGGCCTTACGTGCCGGGGACGGGCTGAACGTTGTCTGCTTGACCGAAGCACCGCAAGCCCGTCCCCGGCACGTAACCACACGAGATCCGCTTGACCCGCATTACTTTGCGTTTCTCTCCATCTCCGCGCCTTTGCATCGAAAATATCTTTTTCAACCCTTTTTTGCCTTATAGCTTCATTTCACGCAGCGTGGGTAGATATTGTTCCAAAAAGTGCAGAAATGAACGCGTTACCGGTGAAAAGAAGGCGCTCTGATTCCACACCAGCTTGAGTGTACGTTGCAGCGGTTCTCCCGTGACTCCCACCGCGCGTAACAGCCCCATCTCCAATTCGATGTGCACGGCGTAGTCGGGCAGGATCGTGATATCCTTGCCTTTGGCTACGGCGCGCTTGATCGACTCCACATTGTCGAATTCGGCAGCGACGCGCACCTGTACGCCGGCAGCCTGTAACTCGCCGTCCAACCAGATGCGCGTCTGGCTGGTGCGCTGGCGCATGACCATACTTTGCCCGTCCAGCTCATCCAGCCGCACGCTTTTGCGCTCCCACCACGGGTGGCGCGAGCCCACGATGACAAACTGCTCGTTGACCTCCAGCACCAGCACTCCGATGCCTTCCCTGTCGCCGCCATCTTCCAGTTCGCCCTCGATCATGCCAAGATCCATCTGTCCATTGCGCAAACCGGCCACAATCTGGGGCGTCGTACTGGTCTGCACCGCCACCGTCAAATTCGGATAGCGCTGGCGAAAAGCTTGCGCCCAGTCCGGCAGCAGATAGACGCCGGCGCCAGGCGTTGCGGCCACCGCCACCTGCCCGCTTGCCAGGTGCTGGACGTCGGTCACGGCGTTTTCCGCCTCCGCCAGCAGCCCCAAGATTTGGCGCGTATAGCCGTGCAACGTCTCGCCTGCCGGCGTCAGCGTGACGCCGCGCCGCCCGCGCTGAAACACCCTGGCGCCGAGACTTGCCTCCAGGTCCTGGATGTGCTGGCTGACCGCGGGCTGGGTCATCAGCAAACGGTCGGCCGCGGCGCTGAAGCTGCCGGTCTGCACCACAATGGCGAAAATTTCTAGCTTATAAAGATTGAGCATAAGTCTAAACTTATATCAATCATAAGCAAGTCGGCGGCGCTCGGCAAATCACGCCCGGTGTAAAGTAAATACAATCATAACCTGATACTCACAAAAGGAGTCCTGTGCATGAGTTTTCTGAATCGACTTTTTGGCGGACCGGGCGCCGCCGGCCATCAATTGGTGCAGCCGGCGGAGTACAAGGCGCGCTACATGGACGATGCCATGCCGCACACGTTGGTGGATGTGCGCACGCTGGAGGAATTCAGCGGCGGTTATATTCCTGGCGCCCTCAACATCAGCCTGCAGGAACTACAACAGAAGTTGAACCGCATTCCCAAAGATAAACCGGTGATCGTCTATTGCCGCAGCGGCAACCGCAGTGCGTATGCGGCCAACATCTTGAAACAGGCAGGCTACACGGAAGTGTATGACCTGGGCGGCATCATCGACTGGGCGCGGCAAGGGTTGCCCATTACCCGATAATTATACAAGGCGAGAGAAAGGAGAATCGTCATGCTTCTTCGCTATTTTTACGACGACAAACTGGCGCAGGCCAGCTATCTGGTGGGTTGCGTCGCAACCGGTGAGGCGTTGGTTGTAGATCCGGCGCGCAACGTCACGCCCTATCTGCGCGCGGCCGAGCAGGAAGGGTTGCGCATCACGCACATCACCGAGACGCATATTCATGCCGACTTTGTCAGCGGCAGCCGTGAGCTGGGCGCGGTCACTGGCGCCACTATTTACCTGAGCGACATGGGCGATGCCGACTGGAAATATGCTTATGCCGACGAGCCGAATGTGATTTTGGTGCGCGAAGGTGACCACTGGAAAGTGGGCAACGTCAAGGTCGATGTGCTCCACACACCCGGCCACACGCCCGAGCACATCGCCTTCATGATCACGGATACGGCCGGGGCGGACAAGCCGATGGGCGTCTTCACCGGTGATTTCCTCTTCATGGGTGATGTGGGGCGACCCGACCTGCTGGAAGAAGCCGCGGGGCACAAAGGCACCAAAGAAGTTGGCGCACGTCAGCAGTTTCAGTCGGTCGCGCGCTTCAAAAAGTTGCCCGATTATCTGCAAATCTGGCCTGGTCACGGCGCTGGCAGCGCGTGCGGCAAGGCGTTAGGTGCGGTGCCTTCGACCACGTTGGGCTACGAAAAACTGTTCAATCCGGCCTTTGGCTTCGACCGTGAGGAGGCGTTCGTGGAGTGGCTGCTGGACGGCCAGCCCGAAGCGCCCAAGTATTTTGCGCAGATGAAGAAGGTTAACAAGCTCGGCCCGTCACTGACCACCGTGCTGCCGATGCCGGTGAACTTCGACCGCGCCACGTTGGATGCGGTGATTGAAGACGGCGGGCAGATCTTCGACTTGCGCAACCGCGGCCAGTTTGCCTTTGCGCATGTGCCAGGTACGATTAATGTGCCCACCGGCAATAACAGCTATATCACCTATCTTGGCTGGCTGGTCGATTATGAACGTCCTGTCTACGTCCTGCTGCCCTCAATCGATGCGGAGCGCGAGATTCTGAACGACCTCCGTTCGATCGGCATCGACTACGTGCCCGGCTACTTCAGCCCAGAGGTGCTCACACACCGCACGCAAGCGCTGCCCGTCGTGACGGCGCGTGAACTGGCGAAGCGGCTGCCGCACAACCACATCGTACTCGTCGATGTGCGCGGTCGCGCCGAATATGCCGAAAAGCACATTGTCGGCGCCCAGCACATCCCGCTGGGCTATCTGGCCGACCGGTCGGCGACGCTGCCGCAGGATCGCACCGTGGTTACGCTCTGCGCCAGCGGCTACCGCTCGCAGATTGCGGCCAGTCTGCTCCAGGCGGCCGGTTTTGAGGATGTGGTGGCGCTCAACGAGGGCGAAGAGTGTTGGTCGAAATTTCTGCCCACCGAGCGCGGTGCAACGATAGAAATGGCGACTGTATAGGTGTAAGCTCCAATCTCTAGTCTCCGCTCTTCATAAGAGACTAGAGATTGGAGCTTCAATAGAAGGTGGTTCACGGTGGCGATGCAAATTGGAATTGACATCTTACTGGGGTTTGTGATCGGCGTGTCGCTTGGCTTGTTGGGCGGCGGCGGGTCGATCCTGACGGTGCCCGCGTTGGTCTATGTGGTGGGACAGTCGCCGCAGGCTGCAGTGACCGCTTCGCTGATGATCGTGGGCGCCAACAGTGCGATGGGGGCGTTTATGCATCGCTCGCAGGGCACCTTGAATTGGAAGGTGGCGCTGGTCTTTGGCGGCGTGGGCATGGCCGCGGCCTATCTGTCCGCAGGCTGGTCGAAGCTGCTGCCGCCCACCGCGTTGATGATCCTCTTTGCGGTGCTGATGCTGGTGGTGGGTCTGTTCATGATTCTGAAGCCGCAGCCCGCCAATCAGGATGGCGGCGGCCGCGGCTGGCTGGTGACGATCGCCAGCGGGCTAGGCGTGGGGGTGATGACCGGCTTTCTGGGCGTCGGCGGCGGGTTCCTGATCGTGCCGGCGCTGGTCATGCTCGTCGGATTGCCGATTCGTCAGGCCGTGGGCACGTCCCTGGTCGTGATCGCCATGAACAGCCTGGCCGGCTTTCTGGGCCACCTGGATGGCCCGTCGATCGACCTGCAAGTAGTGGCAATTTTCGTCATGGCTGGCCTGACGGGCGCATTGGTTGGCGCCCGGCTGGCGCGTATCGTCCACCCCGATCATTTGCGCAAGGGATTTGCACTTTTTGTGATAGGATTGGCTATCTTCCTACTCGTGGACAACGCTAATAAGCTGGGCTGGATTTAGCTGTTGTGCAGAGGTTTTTGGATAGAAAATTGAGTTAAATGAGGAGAGAGTATGCCTTTATATGAGTATGTGTGTTCACACTGCGGCGCATCCTTCGAGCAATGGGTGCGCAGTGCATCGTCGAAAGACGCGATCGCCTGTCCGCAGTGTCAGAGCGTCGAGGTCAACAAGCAATTTTCCACCTTTGGGATGACAGACGGCGCGGGCGGGAGCAGCAGTGTGGCGACAGGCGACAACTGCTCCACCGGCGGTGGCTGAGGCATCCGCTGGAAAAGCTGACCGTGCGTCGGCACAAATCAACAGACGGCGTCAGGATCGATCCTGGCGCCGTCTGCTTTTTTCACAGGCAACATACCCATACGGGGCGCCAATGAACAATGAAAATAGCCTTTCTCTGCGAGCCTCTGCCTCTCTACACCTCTGCGTCAACGCTATTTTCAGAGCAGCCGGGAATGGGAGAGCAGACCCGCCTGATTTGCGGGAATAGGGCATTCGCACTAGACTCCAACCAGGTTCTTATGCCTTCGGTAATGACTGAGAGTTCGGTTGTTTTTACACCTTTTGTGGATCGAGAAGGTGGTGGAGATGGACGCCGCAAGGTTGGTCAGTTTTCTGCAAGAATTAGCGGATAACAACAACAAAACGTGGTTTGATGCGCACCGCCCGCGCTATCAAGCCCTGCGCCAGGAATTCACGGAGTTGGTCGGCGCGGTGATTGCCGGCATCGGGGCTGTGGACGCAGCCGTGCAGGAGCTGGACCCGGCAAAGTGCATCTTTCGCATCAACCGGGACGTGCGCTTTTCACGCGATAAAAGCCCCTACAAAACGCAGTTCAGCGCGGCGATCAGCCCACAAGGCCGCGGCGTCAATATGCCATCCTATTATTTTCAAATCGATGTCCAGGGCGAACTGCTCATCGGCGGCGGCATGTACGCACCCGCGCCGGAGCAGCTTGCCAATGCGCGGCGCTTTATCCTCGCCCATCCCGAACGGCTCGACCAGCTCCTGGCCGACCCGGCTTTCCACGCCGCGCACGGTGCCATCGAGGGCGACTTGCTCAAGCGACCGCCGGCTGGCATCCCGGCCGATGCGCCGCACATGGAGACGCTCAGGCGCAAGCAATATCTCGTCGGCAGAAGCTATGTCGTGCAAGAGTTAGCGGACGACGCCCTTGCCACGCTGCTGATCGAACGCTTCCAGGCGACGGCGCCCTTCATCCTTTGGCTGCGCGAAGCCGTGGGGGCGCCGGGCAGCAGCGGTTCGCCAGGCAGCAACGGCCCGGATCCACTACCGGTCGATATTTTCTAACCTTTCAACCAAAGGACCCTGCAATGGAGCACTCCTCCCCACCCGATGTCGAATATCTCTCTTCTGACGCGATGGCCGGTCTGCCTTTTTCCGAGGCGGTGCGCGTTGGCAACTTACTCTTTCTCTCCGGCCAGCTTGGGGGCGACGGTTCCGGGCGGCTGGCGCCGGGTGGCATCGCCGCTGAGACGCAGCAGACCATGGAAAACATCCGGGCGGCGTTGGCGCGTCACGGCTCGTCACTCGACCGCATCGTCAAAGTCACCGTCTTTCTGGCCGACATGGACGAATGGGCCGAGATGAATCGCGTTTACGTCACCTATTTCCCCACGCACCTGCCGGCGCGCAGCGCGCTGGGCGCCAGTGGTCTGGCATTAGGGGCACGCGTCGAGATCGAGTGCATCGCGGTTGTCGGATAGAAAAAAGATAGACCGCGGATTTGGCGGATAAACGCGGATGAATCCGTGCCAATCCGTTTAATCCGCGTCATCCGCGTGCCATTTCATCTTTCAGTCAAAGGCAGCGAGCTATGCAAGAAGTCGTGATTGTCAGCGCGGTGCGTACGCCGATCGGGGCGCTACGCGGCGCGCTTGCTGCGGTGCGGCCCGACGATCTGGCGGCGCTGGTGGTCAGCGAGGCGGTGCAGCGCGCGGGCATCGCCCCGGCGTTGGTCGAGGAAGTCTACCTGGGCTGCGCCAACCAGGCCGGTGAGGACAACCGCAACGTGGCGCGTATGGCGCTGCTGCTGGCCGGACTGCCCCACCATGTGGCGGGCGTAACCGTCAACCGTCTCTGCGCCAGCGGGCTGAACGCCATCAATCAGGCCGCACGCGCGATTGCCTGCGGCGAGGGCGACATCTACGTGGCGGGCGGGGTCGAAAGCATGACGCGCGCGCCCTATTCGCTGCCCAAAAATCCGGTGGGATTTGGCCCTTCCGGCAACATCACCGCCTACGACACCTCGCTGGGCTGGCGCTATCCCAATCCGAAGATGGAGGCGCTCTTCCCGCTCGAAGCGATGGGCGAGACCGCGGAGAACATCTACGCGCGCAGCCGCAGCGGTGAGCTTCCCGGCGGCGAGATCACACGCGCGGAGCAGGATCGCTTCGCCTTGCAGAGCCAGCAGCGCGCGGTCGATGCGATCGGCGCCGGCTATTTCGAGCGCGAGATCGTGCCTGTCGTCGTGCCACAGGGCAAGCGCGAGCCGCTGGTCGTCGAGGTGGACGAATATCCGCGCTACAAAAAGACGGCGACGGGCTACGCATTGGCAACGAGTCTGGAACAGTTGGCTGCGCTCAAACCGGCCTTTCGCGCCGGCGGCACGGTGACCGCGGGCAACTCCAGTGGGCTGAACGACGGCGCGGCCGCGCTGGTGCTGATGTCGCGCAGCCGCGCCGAGGCGCTGGGGGTAAAGCCAATCGCGCGCTGGGTGGCGTCGGCCGCGGCGGGCGTCGACCCGCGCGTGATGGGGCTGGGGCCGGTCGCTGCGACGCGCAAGGCGCTAGGCCGCGCGGGGTTGACGCTGGCTGACATCAACCTGGCCGAACTCAACGAGGCCTTTGCCGTGCAGGCGCTGGCGGTGCTGCGCGAACTGGGGCTGAGCGAAGCGATCACCAATGTCAACGGCGGCGCCATCGCGCTCGGCCATCCGCTCGGCTGCTCCGGTGCGCGTATCCTGATTACGCTGCTCTACGAGATGCAGCGCCGCGTTGAGACGGGTGAATTCATGCGCTATGGATTGGCGACGCTCTGCGTGGGCGTCGGCCAGGGCGAAGCGACGGTGATCGAGTTGGAAAAGCAAATCTGAAAAATCATTGACTTGAAAGCAGAGCAAGCATGAAACAGATTCCGATTATTTCGGCGGCGGCGGCGGCGGCGCTGGTCAAGGACGGTGATGTGATCATGGGCGGCGGCTTTGGCATGACCGGCAACCCCGTCCATCTGCTGCACGCGCTGGCGGAGACCGGCGCACGCAACCTCACCTTTATCGGCAACAACGTCGGCGAGCCGGGGCTGGGCGGGGGCAGGCTGCTGCGCAACGGGCAGATCAAGCGGGCGATCGGCTCCTTCTTTACGAGCAACCCGGAGGCGGTGCAGGCCGCGCAGCGCGGCGCGCTGGAGGTGCAGTTGATCCCGCAAGGCTCGCTGGCCGAGGCGATCCGCGCGGGCGGTGCGGGCATCGGCGGCTTCTACACGCCGACCGCAGCAGGCACGACGATCGCCGGCGACGCTGAGATCAAGCTGATCGACGGCAAACCCTTTGTCTTTGTGCCCGCGCTGCGCGCCAACGTGGCGTTTGTGCGCGCCTGGATCGCCGACGCCGCCGGCAACCTCGTCTATCGCATGACGGAGCAGAACTTCAACCGCGCGATGGCAACCGCCGCTGATCTGGTCATTGCCGAGGCGGAGCAGATCGTGCCGGTGGGTGAACTCGATCCGAACCAGATTCACACGCCCGGCTGCTATGTCGATTACCTGGTGCAGGCGCAGGTGACGCTGGCGGATCTGGGCTCGTCGGCGTCGGTGAAGGGCGGCGCGCGCAAGGTGAGCGAAGCGCGCATGAATATGGCGCGGCGCGCGTTTGCCGAGCTGCGCCGCGGCGATGTCGTGAACCTGGGCATCGGCATCCCGACGCTGGTGGCTGATTTGATCCGGCCCGAAGATGGCATCATCATGCACACGGAGAACGGCATGTTGGGCGTCGGCCCCGCGCCGGAGGAAGGCGGCGCGCTGGAGTATCCGGTCAACGCCGGCAAGATTCCGGTGACCGCGCTGCCAGGAAGCAGCTATTTCGACAGCGCCGACTCCTTCGCCATGATCCGCGGAGGGCACATCGATGTGGCGATCATGGGCGGGCTGGAAGTGGACGAGCAGGCCAATCTTGCCAACTGGGCGGTGCCGGGGCAGCCATTGCTGGGCGTCGGCGGCGCGATGGATCTGGCCGTAGGCGCCAAACGGCTGATCATCACGATGCAGCACACCAACCCCGATGGCAGCGCCAAGCTGGTCCCTTCCTGCACCTTGCCGCTGACCGCCTCCGGTGTGGTCGATCTGCTCATCACTGATCTGGCAGTCTACAGGTTTGAAGATGGGCAGCTTACCTTGCGCGAGTTGATGCCAGGCGCCACGCTTGAAGAGGTGCGCGCCAAGACATCCGCACGCTTTGTGGAGAAGCTCGCTTGAGAATTGTCTGCATCCAGCATAAGAAGATGCGATGGTCAGGAGTCGAAACGTGCAAAAATGTTTTTCGCTGGCCATGGTTTTCGTTGTGACAGGAAGCCTGTTGTCTGCTTGCGCGTTCGGCGTCGTGGTCGGCTCCGGGCGGAGCACGACCGAAACACGCCAGGTGAGCGACTTTCATGCCGTCAACTTCGCCTTTATCGGCGACTTGAACATCACCCAGGGCAACCAGGAAGCACTGACGATCAGCGGCGACGACAACATCCTCGCGCTGATTCGCAGTGAGGTGCGCGCCGGGGTGCTGCGCATCGACGCCGGCGCGACCAATCTCGGCCAGACCATCGTGCCGTTGCGCTATGATCTGGTGGTTCGGAATCTGGACGAGGTGGAACTCTCCGGGCTAGGCAATATCAAACTCGGCGCGCTGCAAAGTGACGCGCTGACCCTGAACCTGAGCGGCGCCGGCTCGCTGACGATCGACGAACTGGCGGGTAAGGAACTTGCCGTCAAGATGTCCGGGCTGGGCAACGCCAACTTGACCGGCGAGGTTAATCGGCAGACGGTCACTGTTTCCGGCGCCGGCAACTACTACGCCCGTGAGCTGCGTTCGCAGGCAGCGAAGATCACGATCAGCGGGCTGGGCAATGCGGAGGTGTGGGCGGTGGAAACGCTCGACGCCATGATCAGCGGCGCAGGCAACATCAGTTACGCGGGCAGTCCGCAGGTGACGCAACAGATCAGCGGCATTGGTTCGGTTGATGCCGTGGACAAGTAGGCGCCGGGGGCAATTGCTGATTTAGCTACAGTCACAATGACAGCACAGCAGCCTTGTCCCAACGGACAGGGCTGTTACTCTTCCTTTTACTAACTGACCAGCGAGGAACCGCATGGGCGAGCCATTTTTACCGGGTCTGAAGTTGAGCGGAGCCTTCTACTGGGAAGCCGTGCGCCCGCTGCTCGACGAACACTTTCCCCGTCTGCCGCACGCGGCCGCGCTGATCGGCAGCGGCTCCGAGGTGCTTGGCTTCGACGATGCCATGTCCGCCGACCATCATTACGGCCCGCGCGTGATGCTCTTTCTGGACGGGGTGCAACATGCGCAGCATAACGCTGCCATCCATGCACTGCTGGCAGAACGCCTGCCCTTCATTTTTCGTGGCATGCCTACCAACTTTTCGGCGCCGGACCCGACCGACAACGGCGTTCAACTGCTGGAATTAATCGAGCGCCGGCCGATCAACCATCGCGTCGAAATTTTCACCGTGCGTGACTTTTTTGTCGGCTATCTGGGCGTCGATCCGGCCGCGGCGCTGGCCCCCGCTGACTGGCTCACCTTGCCCCAGCAGAAGTTGCGCACGGTCACCGGCGGCGCGGTCTATCACGACGCGATCGGGCTGGAAGCAGTGCGCGGTCGTTTCGCCTGGTATCCACATGACCTCTGGCTCTACCTGCTGGCCGCGGGTTGGGCGCGCATCGGCCAGGAAGAACACCTCATGGGGCGCGTCGGCATGGTGGGCGATGAGGTGGGTTCGGCGCTGATCGCCGCGCGATTGGTGCGCGACGTCATGCGCCTCTGCTTCTTGATGGAGCGTGTGTACGCGCCCTACCCAAAGTGGTTTGGCACAGCCTTTCGCCAGTTGCCGTGCGGCGCCGACCTGTTGCCTGTGTTGCAAGATGTTTTACACACCGGGTCTTGGCAAGCGCGCGAGGGCCGCCTGGTGATCGCCTATGAAGCGCTTGCCCGCCTGCACAACAGGCTCGGCGTGACGCCACCGCTGCCCGAGCAAACACGCAACTTCTTCGGCCGGCCCTTCCGCGTGATCGCCCTGCATGGTTTTGCGGACGAACTCCTGCGCGCCATCACCGATCCGGCCATGCAAGCGCTTGCCCAACGCCCGCCGATCGGCAACCTCGACCAGTTCAGCGACAATACCGATCTGCTGGAAAACGTGCGTCTTCAGCCCATCCTCCGCCAGTTGTACGCGTAAGCAGATCGCTAAGCCGTTTGAAAAGCCTCACCACGAAGCCACAAAGGGCGCAAAGAGGCGCGAAGAGGAAAATTTGCAGAGACGACTTTTAGGTGCTGCTTTGTGCCGTTTTTGCGTACTTTGCGTCTTCGTGTTTACTGTTCAAACAGTCTCTAAGGAGACAGCGCGTCCAGTTCCGCGCGGAATTCTCGAAAGACCTCGGCCAAGGAAGCTGGGGTGTAGTGAGCGTTCAATCCACTTGGATTGGGCAGCACCCAGACGGGCGCGTCGCTGATCGGTTCTGATTGGCGGCCAAGCCGAGCCTTGGGTCGACCGAACGCGGTGCGATAGGCCGTAATGCCGAGCACGGCAATGCTCTGGGGTTGATAGGTCGCCACACTCTGTTCCAGCCGCGCGCCGCCAGCAACTAATTCTTCCGGCGTCAGTTCCGCCGCAGTCGCGGTGGCGCGATTGACAAAATTAGTGACGCCGCAGCCGTAGTCCAACAACTCACGCTCCTCTGACGGATGAAAAAGCCGCGGCGTAAATCCAGCCGCGTAGAGCGTCGGCCAGAAGCGGTTGCCGGGTCGCGCAAAGTGATGTCCCGTCCAGCCGGAGTATAGCCCTGGATTGATGCCCACAAAGAGCACACGCAAGTGCGGCCCAATCACATCAGAAATAGTGCGGTCGGCGGAGGCTAGCAGATCGGCTTTGGTTGGTTTATTGGATGGGTGCATGGAGCTGAAAGATCCTTTTCTAGTTGTGTTCTCGTTGTACTCCAGAGCAGCAGCGACCAGAAGACAAGGTCTTTGCTCGCTTGGAACCCCGCTGTATTGATGCGCAGCCACCCTTTTTCATCCGACGCCCGCGTATCTCCGCCCATCGGGCGCCTTTCTGGGACAAAAGGTTATCCACGCGCGCGGAGTCGCAGCGCACCAAAAGGTCACTGGATGCACTGGCGCTCACCGTGATTTTTCGTTCACCAAAAAGGAAAGCCCACCGAACATGGCCACCTCCCTGGTGGGGAAGCCGGCGAGCGCCGCGCGGATGCGTTCTGCTGGATCCTTGTTGTACGCCATAATCAGCAACTCAACCTGTCAGGCGTCTTGCGGCAACGTCCGGGCGCGGATGCCCGCATTCAGCGCATAGAGGAGCGCCTCCAAGCGACTCTTGCCTGGCTGACGCGCGGGCATCTGCAGCAAGACCGCACGCGCTTCAGCAGGCGCGTGCTCGATCGCCCAGCGGACTTCACCGTCACCGATGCTGGGATCGCCGGCGTGGTCAAGCTCAAGCGCCAGTGCCGCATAGGCCGCTGGACCGACGATGTGCTTCGTCTGATGGACATCCGCCAGGGGATGCGTGTAGGCGCTCGCTGCCGCAAGGCCGGCGGCACGCGCGGCGGCAGTAGCAGCGGGCTCGCCGATCTCACGCGCTGCCGCATGCGCCGCCAAGGCCAGGGTGCGCAACCGCGCCGTGCGCTTGCCTCCACCGGCGAACACCCGGATGCCCTCGATCGCAGCGCGCGGCCGGGCATCTGCATCAGCGTGTGCCTCGTACACCGGCAGCGCCCGCTCCGCGCACGCCGCAGCCCAGCCGCCGATGGCGCGAAGTGACTCAATGCTCAGCGTGAAGTATTGGGACTCACGATTCATCCTGCATCGCCTGAGATTGAGATGGTGCTCGGTCACAAACGCCTCACCGGTAACCTGTAAAAACACTTTGTCAACCCGTTTTTGTCTGTTCAGGCTCGCCTGCCAATATAAGAATTCGCTGCCTTACTTCGTTAGAAACCCACATACCCGCATCATTTAAATTTGCCACAAACGGTTCAACCTTATTCACCAAACCTTGAGCTTTGGCTTCCAATAGAACCTTCAAAGTTCCCCAAACATGCAAGCCCGCCGCCTGTGCTGTACGGCGAGCCAGCATATCATCAAGCAAAATGATGTGTTCTGGATTTTCCAATCCCAAAGCCATTACGGCAACTTCACCTGCTCCTAAATCCAGTGCAAGCCATTCAGAAGGCATAGATTTTGGATTCACAATGCGAAGCCACTTGAATTCTGCTGGACTTGGAACATCGTACCCCCTGCTTTGCCCGGCAAGCAATTCATTTTTTACGGCATCAGGTGTCCAGACTTCAGTAAACAACTTGGGAAGCCAATCTATTGCCCCGATTCGATAAAGGTAAAGTAACGGAGACGTATTACTTATAACCGTAGACATTTTCGTTTTCTAAATCATTGAGTTCAGCCGCAAAAGGAAATACCTTGTACCGATTTAAATTGAGTAGAAATTCAACTCTGGGCATACCTGCAAGTTCGGCGGCACGCCCAGAGGAAAGCCTGCCCATTTCAAACAACTTGACAGCCGCTAACATCCGTAATTCACGCCCAAAAGCCACAGCATCTGTCTTTTCAGCGAGAAGAATCTTTTCAGGGATTTCAATAGTAACTTGTTGGAGGGTCATTTTGTACTCCTTTCACTACTATTTTACATCGCTTCAACGAATTGCTTATCACCAATTCCACTTCACAACCAGTTCATGGATTTCCATGGCGTTAATCTCGCGTACTCTCTTTGGAGGAGGATAATCACTGCCGCCGATCTTGATGCAATCTGTTTGAGAAGAAACAAGAATATACACATAACCTGTAGTAGACATATTCGTTGTGATCCGTGATGTGCTGCAAGCGCATTGTGATTATTAACCAAACAGCCCAACTACTCATTTTCAATCAAATAGCGGGATATGATCCCCTCGGCTGAATCATACCCCGCTATTCACTCCATATCAACCGTCGATTGCGACAGCAACTAAACCAGCGGGCCTTCTCGGCCTCCACGCCTCACCTCACACCGGCCCGACCTCCACCTCACAAAAATACCGCTCCCGCCGGCTCAGCACCCGCTTCCCCCACCAGCGCAAACGCGCCGTGCAGCGGCAGAGGTGATGACGAGTTACTCACCATCTCCGTCTCGATCACCCGTTGCAAGTGCGAAGCAACTGTCTTATACCCATGAACGGCGCTGTAGCAAGTAAGTCAAGCCGCCTGCAATTTCTCATGGATCCACTCCAGGATCGGCGTCGATTACACGACGCCGATCCTGCGCGCTACCCGTCTCAACGGCTCCATCTCTTGCTTCGGCAAATGAATCTAAATAGTGACAGGATACCCGTTTGGAACGTTTGATTTTTATATCACATCTGATATAATACAGCACATGAATGGTGAAGACAAGCCTGTGGTTTGGTTATATGGTGAAGTAAAGACACCGCCTTTTAGCCAAGCAGCACGATTGGAGGCGGGCTTGTTGCTCCGGCGCTTACAGCAGGGCGAGAAGATTGGAATGCCTCAATCACGACCTATGCCGAGCATGGGAGCGCGCTGCCATGAATTGCGTGTGCGCGATGAGAGCAAAAACTGGCGCGTCCTCTACCGCATAGACAACGATGCCATTGTGGTGGCCGAAGTGTTCAACAAAACGACCAGGGAAACGCCAAAAGGCGTGATTGAGAATTGCCGACGGCGCCTGGCAAACTATGACGAGGCGTAGGGGGTGAACAATGGATAGAGCAAAGCGTGAACGGCTGGAATCACAAGGTTGGAAGATTGGGACAGTGGCAGAGTTTTTAGAACTCACGCCCGAAGAAGCGGCGCTGATTGAAATCAAGTTGACGCTAAGCCAAAACTTGAAACAGCGGCGGCAAGGCCAAATGACACAGGCAGAATTGGCCGCTAAGCTCCATTCCAGTCAACCTCGTGTGGCCAAGGCGGAGAATGGAGACCGTTCTGTTTCGATTGAGTTGCTGCTGCGTGCGATGCTGGCAACGGGCGCGACCCTCCAAGAGATTGGCCAGGCAATTGCGGATGCTGGCGCAGCCATCAAGCCGCGCACATCGGTGTAACGGCTTGCGTTACCTACGTGTGGGCGGGCGTGGACAATGCTTGAGATGTGGAAAAAATCCGCAGCCAGAAAAATGCTTGAAAATGCCGCAGAATCCCACACGTCAGCTGCACGCTTTGTTAGCCCGCTTCTGTTTTACGAAACAGTGTCATTTGATTTCTTCCCCAACTTAAAGAAGCCTATCGCAAGCATAATTAGCCAGGGTAACATCGGCATTATTGATATAAATGAAATCACAAACCCCAATTGACCAGCCGTTGGTGGAACTAGCATTAATATTCCAATAACCAACCCTAACCATCCGACCGATTTTGAGAACACTCTGCTATTTATTATCGCAATGGAAAACATTGTTATGGCTATTCCGCCGAAACAATAACTAACATTAAAAGAAGTACCATTAAATAATGTCATAAGCATTTTGCCATTAGTTATTATTGATACTTTATCTACTTCACTTACTGCACTCGCATATTGATTGCTCAATATAAGCATTCCAAATATGGCTTCTCTTGAAACTACGTATAGTGCTACACTTATTATTGAAAATACTAAACCAATCATTGAAAAAACGGGGCTCCTTTTCTTTAACAGCAAAAACAAGCCTATATACACAAGCACAAACAAAATATTATCTACTGTTAAATTAAGGTCAAAATCGATAAAACCGAGCAAAGGGTTTTTTTGAAACAAGTCAAAATAACTAATTACATCATTTGGAGGAGGAGCAATGAAATAGATTGCTGCCTGAAATGGAATAATCGCAAACAGAATAATCGAAAGAACGCCAAGAAATTTTAAAAATATCCTGATTTGCTCATTTCCTTCTACTTGGTCATCTGATTTCATTGTTATCTCCTTTGTTGGCTTTTAGACGGGAAATATTATTTTGGAGGGGCGGGCTAACTACTCATTATCAAGCGAATAGCGGGGCATGACTCCCTCGGCTGAATCATACCCCGCTATTCGCTCCATATCAACCATCGATTACGACAGCGCCGAAACCAGCGGACCTTCTCGGCCTCTACGCCTTACCTCACGTCGGCCCGACCTCCACCTCACAAAAATACCGCTCCCGCCGGCCCAGCACCTGCTTCTCCCCCACCAGCGCAAATGCGTCGTGCAGCGGCAAGTGCGCCGACGAGCTGCCCACCATCACCTGCACGCTCGTCGGCTCGACCGCAAGCTGCATCGCGGCGTCGTAGTAGGCGAAGAGTTCGGCCGACAGCGTGAAGGTGACGCGTGCGCGCTCGCTCGGCGCAAGATGGACGCGGCGGAAGCCGCGCAGTTCCTTGACCGGCCGCGTGACGCTGGCGCCGTCGGTGCGCGTGTAGAGCTGCACCACCTCGTCGCCGGCGCGGCTGCCGGTGTTGACCACCTCCACCGTCACCTGCACCTCGCCGCTGGTGGCGACCTGCGCCGGCGTCACGGCGAGATTCTCAAAGGCGAAGCGCGTGTAGCTTAGCCCGTAGCCGAAGGGGAAGAGTGGTTCGTTGCTCTCGTCCATGTACGGGCCGTAGAAGAAGGAGCGTGCGCCCGATGGCCGGTGGCCGTAGAAGAGCGGAACCTGCCCGACGTGGCGCGGGAAGGTGATCGGCAGCTTGCCGCCGGGGTTCACATCGCCAAAGAGCATCTCGGCCAGCGCGGGCGCGCCCTCGGCGCCGGGCAGCCACGCCTGCACCACTGCTGGCACGGCGTCGACCAATTGCGGGATGGCGTAGGGCCGCCCCGTTACCAGCACCAGCACCACCGGCGTGCCCGTCGCTAGGATCGCCTCGACCAGCGCCTGCTGCACGCCGGGCAGCGCTAGATGCGCGCTGTCGCGGAATTCGCCGGAAGTGCAGTCGGGGGTGAGGCCGGCCTTGTCGCCGACGACCACCACGGCCACCTCGGCCTGCTGCGCTGCCGCGACCGCCGCGGCAAAGCCGTCGGTTGACTCCGAATTGACCGCGCAGCCCGGCGCATAGTGCACCTGCGTCTGTGGCCCGACCGCCTGCCGGATCGCGGCGACGATGCTGATCATCTCAGCGTAGTTGTCGACCAGCTTCATCGACTCCGGCAGCGCATGGTCGGAGAGACCCAGCCCTTGCAGCGTGATCAGCGTCTCGATGTGGGCAGGGTAGGAGTAGTCGCCCAGCAGGTTGCGCGTGCTGTCGGCATTGGGGCCGATGACGGCAAGCGAGCGCAGCCCCTTGTCAAGCGGCAGCAGATCGCCCTCGTTCTTGAGCAGCACGATCGACTTGCGGGCGATCTCACGCGCCAGTTCGCGCTGCGCGGGCGTGTCAAAGACCGCGGGCACGGCGTCCGGCTCGACAAAGGGTTGCTCGAAGAGGCCGAAGGCGAATTTGAGCGCCAGGATGCGGCGCACCGAACGGTCGATCCACGCCAGCGGCACATCGCCGGCGGCGAGGGCGTCGAGCAGCGGCTGGCCGTAGGCGTCGATGGTCGGCAGCTCCAGGTCCATGCCGGCTTCCAGCGCCAGGTGCGCAGCGTGCGCCTTATCGCGCGCAAGCTGGTGATAGTCGGCCAGTTGGTTGATTGCCATGTAGTCGGAGACGACCAGCCCGTCAAAGCCCCACTCGTCGCGCAGGATGCGCGTCATCAGTTCGTGCGAGCTGCTGCACGGTTCGCCGTCGATCTCGTGGTAGGCGGGCATCATCGACGCCAGCTTGGCCACGCGCACCGCCGCCTCGAAGGGCGCCAGATAGACTTCGCGCAGCTCACGCGCGTTGATGTGCGCCGGCGCCCAGTTCAGCCCGCCTTCAGACGCGCTGTAGCCGACAAAGTGCTTGCCCGTCGCCATCACGCCCTGCGTCCAGTCGTCGCCCTGCAAGCCGCGGATGTAGGCCGTGCCCATCGATGCGTTCAGGTACGGGTCTTCGCCGAAGGTCTCCTCGGTGCGCCCCCAGCGCGGGTCGCGGGCGATGTCGAGCACCGGCGCCAGCCCGTGATGGACGCCGAGCGCGCGCATCTGCGTGCGGATCACCTGCGTCATGCGCTCCGCCAGCTCCGGTTCCCAGGTGCTGGCGAGGCCGATGATCTGCGGGAAGTTGGTGGCGCCGCTGGCGAGAAAGCCGCTGCAGCACTCGTCGTGGATCAGCGCGGGGATGCCGAGCCGCGTCTCTTCGACGAGAAAGTGCTGGATGGCGTTGGCCAGCGCCGCGGTCTCGACCGGGCTGAGGCTGCTGCCGCCGGCCAGCCGTGTGATCTGGCCGATGCCGTGCGGCATACGGCTGGCCGCGCTCTCCCGCGAGAGCGACTGATCGTTCTGCTGCACTTCATAGACCCAGAGGCTGCCAAGCTGCGCCACCTTTTCCGCGGTGGTCATGCGGCCGAGCAGGTCGTCGACGCGTTGTTCGATCGGCAGGCGCGCATCGCGATAAGCCGGCGCGTCAGTCAGGCTAGTTTGCATAATATTGACCCTTTGTTTTGGTGTAGTTGAAGAGACCACCACGAAGACTCAACGAGCACAAAGGGGCACAAAGAAACGCCAGGCAAGGCGTCCTTTGTGCCCCTTTGCGGTCTTCGTGTCTTGGTGGTTCTAAGTGGTTCCATGCTCGGCGTACAGATGACAACTGACGTGCGCGCCTTCGACCAGGACGTCGGGTGGCGGCGTGGTGCGGCAGACGTCCATCACCAGCGGGCAGCGACCGGCAAAGCGGCAGCCCTGGCGCAGATACTCTTCGTGCTCGGTGTCGGAGAGCTTGATTTCACCCTGCCAGCGCCGTGCCGTGTCAGCCTCCGGGATCGACGCACGCAGCAACTGCGTGTACGGATGCTTGGGCGCCATCAGCACCTGCTCCACCGTGCCCATCTCGACGATATCGCCGCGGAACATGATCGCGATGCGGTCACAGACATAGTAGGCGGTCGCCAGGTCGTGCGTGATGTAGAGCACGCTCACGCCCAACTCGTCGCGCAGCTTCTTGAAGAGGTTGACGATCGACATGCGCAGCGACGCGTCGACCATCGAGACCGGCTCGTCGGCAATGATGAGCTTCGGGTCGGTGAGCAACGCGCGCGCGATCGAGATGCGCTGGAGTTGGCCGCCCGAAAACTCGCTCGGATACCGGCCCGCCAGATCCTCGTAGGTCAGGCCGACCAGACGCAGCTTGTCATCGATGCGGGCGGTTGCCTCCTGCTTGGTCTTGGCCAGTTTGTAGTTCCGGATCGTCTCGAAGAAGTAGCGTTCGACCTCTCGCAGCGGGTTGAAGGTGCCAAAGGGATCCTGAAAGATCGCCTGGATGCCTTCGGTGAACCAGACCTTCTCGTTCTTGGCTTCTTTCTTGCCGCCGTGGATGATCGCGCCGGCGGTGGCGTGATCAAAGCCCATGATGATGCGTGCGGTCGTCGTCTTGCCGCAGCCGCTCTCGCCGGCCAGGGCAAAAATCTCGGCCGGTTTGATGAAAAATGAGATATCGTCGACCGCCGTGATCCGGACACGCGAGAGCACGCTGCCCATCGTAAACGTTTTGGTCAGGTCTTCAACTTCAAGCAGCTTTTCCATGCTCGCCCTCTCCGACTAGCCAGCAGGCAACTTTGTGGTTCGACTCGACTTGCGTGAAACCCGGCATCTCCTGCTTGCAAATTTCCTTCACATGCGGACAGCGTGGGTGGAAGGGACAGCCAGGGGGCAGGTTCGCCAGCGAAGGCGGGCTGCCGGGCACGCTCTCGCGCGGCGTCTTGTCGCCAAACTTGGGCAATGAATTGATCAGGTATTGCGTGTACGGGTGTTCGGGGTCGCCGAATATCTTGTCGGTCGTCCCCTCCTCGACAATCTTGCCGGCGTACATGATGCCGATGCGGTCGGCGATGTTGGCGTGCACGCCCATGTCATGCGTCACCAGGATGATCGTGTTCTGCAACTTGCGCTGCACATCCTTGAGCAACTGCACGACGCCACGCTGCACCACCACGTCGAGCGCGGTGGTCGGCTCGTCGCCGATGATGATGCGCGGCTTAAGCAGCGTCGCCAGGGCGATGGTCACCCGTTGGCGCATCCCGCCCGAAAGCTGGTGCGGGTAGGCGTCGAGAATCTTGGGCGGCAGACCCAGCTCGATGATGTGTTCCTTGGCGAGCACAAAAGCCTCGTCGCGCTGCTGCGTGCTGATGTGGCTTTCGATGAAGTCGCGATAGGTGTCCTTGACCCTCGCCACCGGGTTGAGCACGCTCATCGAGCCTTGCGGCACGTAGGCGATGTACTCCAGCCGCAGCCGCCGGATTTCTTCTTGGGTGAGGGTGGATACGTCCACATCGGCGCCGGCGATGCGATAGCAGACCCGGCCGCCGACAATGCGCAGGGGCGGCTCCATGGCCGCGGCCAGCGTTTTGAGCAGCGTGGTCTTGCCGCAGCCGCTCTCGCCGGCAATGCCGTAGATTTCATTTTCCCGGATCGCCAGATCGACGTCGTTGACCGCCTTGACGGTCTTCTGCTTGCCGTAGACATCGAGCACGTAGAAGGCTTTCAAACCTTCGGTCTTGAGAATGATCTCTTCCATGCGAATCACCCAACTCCGACGCGCTGGATCCGGCGGCGCGGGTCCAGGTATTCACTGATGCTGACAGAAAGCCAGTACAAGGCTACGAAGAGAAAAATCGACAGCGCGATCGGCGTCAGCACCCACCACCAGCGGCCCAGCAGCACGGCCTGGTAGCTGATTGCCCAGTAGAGCATCGTGCCCAGCGTCGGAATCGAGAGGTCGAGCAGGCCGAGAATCGCCAGCGTGATCTCCAAGCCGATGGCCCAGGCCATGTTGTTGATCAGCGTGGAGAAAATCAGCGGCGTCGAATAGGGCATGTACTCGTTCATCACCAGCCGCAGGGTGCCGGTGCCGGAGAGCACGGCGGTCTTGGTGAACTCGCGCTCGCGCAGGCTCAGAATCTGCGACCGGATCAGCCGCGCGTCCCAGGCCCAGCCAAAGATCGCCAGGAGCAGCCCCAGGCTGATCACGCTCATACTGTCACGGATCAGCATCGCTAACAGGACGATCATCAGAAAGAGCGGGATGACCAGCAGACTGTCGCTGACGAACATGAGCACCCGGTCCGACTTACCGCCCAGATAGCCCGCCACCATGCCGACCGTGACTGCGATCACGCGCGAAACCAGTCCTGCGATTAAGGCGATGGTCAGCGAGTTGCGCACGGCGAAGGTGGCAATCCAGAAGATGTCCTGGCCGTTGGAATCGGTGCCCAGCCAATACTCGGCGGACGGTCGCATGTCGCGCGGCACTTCTCCCCACAACGTCGGGTCATAAGGTGATAAAAAAGAAAGGCCGGCGAAGGCAACCATCATGACCAGAATCCAGAAACCCCAGAAAAAGCGGTAGTCTCTGAGCAGATCTCTAAATACTTTCACGCTATCCGCACTCCTTGTCAGGCGAATACAATTGTACGTTGTCTACTTTCATGATCATTGGTATCTACTCAGTCGGGTAAAGATAGCACGCGGATGACGCGGATCTCACTGATTTTCGCTGATCTGATCCGCAACTATCCGCCTGATCCGCGTGCCATTGGTTGGCCGATTTGTGTCTCGCCTAATCCGTCCTATCCGCGTTCTATTTCTACAATGGCTGAATAGCCTCAGTCATGAATACCTGATGCGTGGATCGAAGAGCGGGTAGAGCAAATCCACAATCAGCACGGTCGTTGTGATGGCAAAAATTGAAAAGACTGTGATGCCCATGATCAGGTTGTAGTCGCCGTTGATGATGGCGCGATACAGAAGCGTCCCCAGCCCCGGATAGGAAAAGACGATCTCCGTGATCAGGGCGCCGCTGAAAATCAGGCCGAGCGAGAGCGCCAATCCTGTGATCTGCGGCAGCAGGGCGTTGCGAAAGACGTAGCGCGTGACGATTTTGCGTTCCGTTACGCCGCCTAGCCGGGCGTACTGGACATAACTCTCGCCGACGACGCTCTGCACCACCAGTTTCATGGTCTGAAACCAGACCGCCATGCCCAGGATGGCGATGGAGAGCGCGGGCAGGAACGAATGCCAGAGTACATCCTGAATATAAGGCAGGGTGAAGGAGGGCTGGCGACCAAAGCTGGAGCCGCCCGAAACAGGAAACCAGCGGACGGCGTAGGCAAAGAGCAGCAGCAGGGCGAACGCAAAAATATAGTAGGGCATGGGCCGGATCACCATGGCCACGGCATCCATGCCTTGCGCCCAGCGGCTGCTGGAATAGTAGCCGGCAAACGCGCCCAGAACATTGCCAATCACCCAGGCGAAAATCGTCGTCGTCAGTAACAGCCCGACGGTCCACGGCAGCGCTGTTAAAATCAAGCTGCTCACCGGCGTGGGAAATTGGAAGAACGAGACGCCCAGGTCTCCTTGCATCAGGCGCGTCCAGAACGCGCCATATTGATCGAGCCAGGTGCCTTCCAGGCCGTACATTTGGGTCATGTCGGCAATGATCTTGTCCATCGCGCCGGGTTCCAACGACGCACCGCGCGCGCGCAGCTCAGCAATCGTCCGCATGACCGGATCGTTGGGCAGCAGGCGCGGGATGATGAAGACCGCGGTAACTCCGAAAAAGATCACCAGGAAATATTGGATGAAGCGGGGGATGAGATAGCGTCGAAAGAACATGCGATAGATTGCTCCCTCTGGGTCTGCAAAGAGTAGAGAGATGGAGATTAGGAGATTGCGAGATTAGGAAATTAGGAGGTTGCGTACGGTCTTATCGCCGCAAAACCCTCTCAAGTTCCTCAATCTCTCAATCTCCCAATCTCTACACTTCTACTGCCCGCCAGCCGCCTGCAGTCTGGGGGTCATGTACTTGAACGGGCCCCAATGGGTGTAGGGCTGGGTGTAGGGATTCTCTGCACCCGGCCAGTTCGTCCAGTATTGCTCGTCCCAGGTTACGAAACCGACATAGCCATAGGTGGGGATGCCAGGCATCTCGGTGACGGCGATCTTGAGACCCTCAATGCCGGCGTCTACCGTGGCCTGATAGTCAGTCGGGTCGGTGTTGCGCAGTTTTTCGATGACCGCGTCCATCTCCGGCGAGGACCAGCGCGACACATGGCCGTTGGTCGTGTCGCCCAGCGGCTTCACATATTCGGAGTTGTAGTGATTGAGCACGCGGTAGAGGTCTGGCCCGGCGCCCCAGGGCTCCTGCGCCGGCCAATTGCCGGAGACGTCAAAGTCGCCGGTGGAATTCAGGCTGGAATTCGCTTCGGAAGGATAGGCGCTGGCGTTGATGCCAAAGCGCTTCCAGGCTTGCACGGCCGCCGCACAGTTGCGGAAGTCGTGGTTAACGGCAGCGGTGCCGCTCAAGCAGGCGATCTTCCATGGTGTACCGTCGGGCAGCAGCCATTTGCCGTCGCCACCTTTGCTGAAGCCGTTCTTGACCAGCAATTTTTCGGCGACATCCGGCGCATACTTGTACCAGCCGTAGCCGAAGAGATTCCCAAGCTCCGCCGGATCAGTGGGCACTTCGTAACCGCGGCCTTTGGCATACTCGACAATGCGTTGCGAAGCATTCATGTCGAACGGCTGGAAGGTCTCGCCGTTGCCAATGTCCAGCGTGAATTCCTCCAGCCAGGGGATCATCGGCTTGATGAAGTCCTCAGGATAGTTGGAGAGCGACGGGATGTGCACAGGGCTAAGCGCACCGGTGCCGTCCACAGCAATCCCCATGTAGTCGGCAATGTCGATCGCCAGCAGCAGCGCCCAGCGCACGTCCTTGTTGTCGTACGGCGCCTTGGCCGTGTTGAAGGTGATGCCTGTGATCGCCGGGTCGTTGTTCACGACATAGGGCCAGTCGCGCCGGTAGGCGCGGCAGGTGTCGCACTGCTGCAACACGGCCTGGAGGCCGTCGGAGGAGACGCCGAGCACGTCGGCCTGGTGGGTCAACTGCGCCAGGATCTTGGAGCCTTCGTCGGCAAAATACTGAAAAACGACGTAGGTGGGCTTCGGCTCGCCGAACATCATGCCGGTCGGGCTTTTGTCCCAGTCCGCGCGCCTCTCCCAGATCGTCCAGAAGCCGGACGGGTCGTAGCTGTGCAGCTTGTAAGGACCCGTGCCGACGATTGGGTTGAACTCGAAATTCACCAGATCATCCACCGACTCCCAGATATGCTTGGGCATGATCCAAACCGCCCCCCAACGATCGAGGAAGGTAGTGTGGAAGCGCGAGTTGGGGATATTCAGCTCGAAGGCAACGGTGTAATCATCCACTGCCGAGACGGACTTCACATTTTCGACAAAGAAGCTGTTGGCGTTGAAGCCTTCATTTTCCTTGAGCGTCTCTACGGTAAAGACAACGTCTGCGGCAGTGAAGGGTTCGCCATCGGACCACAGGACGCCTTCACGCAGTGGAATGGTAAGCGCCGTGAAATCCTCATTGTAGTCAGGATCGCCGGCAGCCAGGCCAGGGATGATCTCTCCGGTCGCAAAGTCCACCGACCAGAGCGGCTCAAAGGCTAAGTTCTGTATACCGCGATCCTGCCACTTCCAGCCGACCCACACGTTGAAGTTCGAGGGCGAGCCGACGCGGCCGGTCAGGATGTCGGCGATCAGCGTCTCGTTGCGCGGGAGGTCGCCCAGGCCGGCGCTTGGCTGTTCTGCCGCCGGTGCTGCCGCTTCCTCAGCAGCCGCTGGGGCAGAGGGCGCGCCGGCAGGCGCACACGCCGACAAGGCCAGGCTGGCTATGATCAGCAATCCCAACAAAATTATCAATCTACGTTTCATCTTCCTCTCCTCTTTTCTTCAAACATAATTCACCTTAGTTCACAGGAACGATTGGCCGACACGACTGCCGGATGACAAGTCGGGTCGGCACTTTATTGAGTCGGCTTTCCCAGGGCTGCCCCTGGATCAGCTTCAGCACGATTTCAGCCGCCAACACCCCCATTTTTTCGATGGATTGGTCGACGGTAGTCAGCGGAGGATCGGTGAAGGCGCTCTCGACGATGTTGTCAAACCCCACGACAGAGAGATCCTCCGGAATGCGCAGATGGCGCTCCGCCGCCACAGCGTAGACGCCGAACGCGGTTTCGTCGCTGGCCGCCATGATGGCGGTGGGCGGGTCGGCCAGCGATAACAGACAGCGCGCGCACTCGATAGCCCGGGCGCGCGCGTAATCACCGGTGGAGATGAGGTCGGGGTCAACGGGGATGCCCGCTTGCGCCAATCCATTGATATAGCCTTCTAATCGGCGGCTCGAACTTTGCAGAGCCGGCCTGCCTGTAATAAAACCGATGCGGCGATGACCCAGCGCTACGAGATAGGACATGGCTTCGTTGACGCCCTGATAGTTGGTCGAGATGATCGCGGGAAAATCAGTGTTCGCCTGATGCGGGTCGACGGCAACCAGGGGAAAAGCCGTGCGATATTGAGCGGCGTTGGGCGTCACGACGATAATGCCATCCGTCACGCTGCCATTCAAACGCGCCACCAATTGTTGCTCCCAACTGGCCAACGCGTTGACGTTGCGGCCGGCGCTGGCATAGGCAAGCAAATCGTACCGCTGCGCCGCCACCTCTTGGCTGATCCCTTTGATCACCAGCGAGGTAAAGGGGTGCCAAAGGTCGGGCACAATCAGCCCAACCACGTTGGTCGTGCGGCTGCGCAGACTGCGGGCGGCCATGCTCGACGCATAGCCCAACTCCTCGATCACGCGGCGCACGCTCTGCGCGGTTTCCGGCGCAACGTCATCTTTGTCGTTGAGGACGCGCGAAACAGTGGAGACGGACACCCCAGCTTCACGCGCTACATCGCGGATCGTGACGCCGCTCTGCAAGTATCGCATTGACAGGCAATCTGATGATTTGATTGGGAAGTTACTCAAAGACTCACACAATGAAGCGGTAACGATACTGATAACGATACCGGTATCGTTATCAGTATTTTAGTGAAAATCGAGCGGTTGTCAACCCCCAATTTTCGTCGGGGTGTGTGTCAAGTTTTTGTTGCGTTCCCGGCACTGGTCAGACGCGGCCCCGTTTAACCAAGTCCTCTTGACCAGCGCCGGGGACGTTCTCGCCAAAATTTTGGAACGCACCATCTCTTGCGACGCCGCCTGCAGCGCCGGAACGGCGTTGAGCATCAATCCATACGCTTTGTGTCGATAGCAAGCGATCTGCAGCAGAATGCCAAAGACGTAGAAGAGAATGAAGATCGACAGATCGCTGCTGTCTTGTTGCAGAAACGGATATCGATGAGCCAGCCGCGATCACTCACAGCGGCGCGCGCCTCGTAACCGAGCGCCGTGTAAAGCATGGCCGTGAGGACCAGCATCGCCGACATGATCAACGCCATACGTCCATTGCTATTTCACCATCATCACCCTGCACAATCCAGCAGCCAACTGTTACAATTTCAGTTACAATGGATTCAGCGCTCATGGGCAACGCAAAGCTGCCCTACAACCACTTTTTTTTGCAACGAATGGATGGAAACTATGCAACCTGACCAGACGCCAAGCACACGTCCGCTTTTTCTTGATCCTGCCCAACCGCTTGCCGACCGCGTCGCCGACCTCGTGGGGCGCATGACGCTGGAGGAGAAGCTTGGCCAGCTTGTTTTCAACGCGCCGGCCATCGCACGGCTGGGCATCCCGGCCTACAACTGGTGGGGCGAGGCGCTGCATGGCATTGCCCGCAACGGCCGCGCCACCGTCTTTCCGCAGGCCATCGGCATGGCCGCCACCTGGGACCCCAACCTGATCGAGCGCGTCGCATCCGCCATCGGTGACGAGGGTCGCGCCAAATATCACGCCACACTGCGCCGCTACGGCGAGACCGGCCACTACCAGGGGCTGACCTTCTGGTCGCCCAACGTCAACATCTTCCGCGACCCGCGTTGGGGCCGCGGCCAGGAAACGTGGGGCGAAGATCCGTACTTGACGGGCGAGCTGGGCGCCGCGTTCGTGCGCGGCTTGCAGGGCGACGATCCCCGCTATCTCAAAGCTGCGGCCTGCGCCAAGCATTACGCCGTGCACAGCGGGCCAGAGAGCAAGCGCCATGCGTTCGACGCTCAGGTGTCGCCGCGCGATCTTCACACCACCTATCTGCCCGCCTTCAAAAAATTGGTGACCGAGGCCAAGGTCGAGGCCGTCATGGGCGCGTACAACCGTATTAATGGCGAGGCCTGCTGCGCCAGCGAGTTGCTGCTCGTGGATATTCTGCGCGGCGAGTGGGATTTTCAGGGACATGTCGTCTCGGACTGCTGGGCGCTCAACGATCTACACACCACACACGGCCTTACCGCCGACGGCGCCGAGAGTGCAGCCCTGGCGGTCAAGCGCGGCTGCGACCTGGAGTGCGGCCAGACCTTTGAGCACCTGGGCGCAGCGCTGGAGCGCGGGCTGCTCGACGAGATCGATATCGACCGCGCAGTCACGCGTATCTACACCACGCGCTTCAAACTGGGCATGTTCGACCCCCAGGAGCAGGTGCCTTTCTCGGCGATCCCGGAAAGCGTCATCAACAGCGACGCGCACCGCCAGCTTGCCTATGCAGCGGCGCTGAAATCTGTCGTCCTGCTCAAGAACGCAAACAACATCCTGCCCCTGCGCGACCTGCGTAGCCTCTACGTGCTTGGACCGACCGCGGCCAATGCCGAAGTGCTCATGGGCAACTACTACGGCGTGTCTGAATCGCTGACCACGCTGATCGAGGGCATTGTGGCGCGCACCCCGGAGGGCGTCCGCCTGGAATATCGCCCCGGCACACTGCTGCTCCACGTCCCCGCCAGCCCAAGCACGTGGACGACCATGGCCGCCGCGCGTTCCGACGTGGTGATCGCCTGCATGGGGCTCTCGCCGCAGATGGAAGGCGAGGAGGGCGACGCCATTGAGTCGCCCGTCAACGGCGACCGCGTCGACATCGGGCTGCCCGCGGTGCAGGCCGATTACCTGCGCCTGCTCAAGTCGAACGGCGCGCGCCTCGTGCTTGTCCTCACCGGCGGCAGCGCCATCGCCCTGGGTGATATCGCCGACCTGGCCGACGCCATTCTCTTTGTGTGGTATCCGGGCCAGGAGGGCGGCGCGGCCGTGGCCGACGTGCTCTTTGGCGCGGCGTCGCCGTCGGGCAAGCTGCCGCTGACCTTCCCGGCGTCACTCGACCAGTTGCCTCTCTTCGAGGAGTACAACATGGCCGGCCGCACCTACCGCTACGCCAGCGAAGCGCCGCTCTACCCCTTTGGCTTTGGGCTGAGCTATACGCGCTTCATCTATCGCAGCATCCAAACGCCAGATGAGATCAAGGCCGGCGCGCCGCTGACCGTGCAGGTCAAGCTGACCAACGCCGGCGCCGTGGATGCCGAAGAAGTCGTGCAGCTTTATCTGAGCAAGCTGGAGCCGGCGCCGGGCGATCCATTCTACACGCTGGTCGGATTTGAGCGCATGGCGCTGGCTGCCGGCGAAACCCGCACTCTCGACTTTACGCTGTCGCCCGACCGGCTGGCGACAGTTGACGACGCAGGCAAAGTCGCGGTGCGGCCCGGCGCCTACCGCCTGATCGCCGGCGGCAGTTCGCCCGGTCTGCGCAGCACGGCGCTGGGCGCGGCCACGCCGGTGGAAACGACGATTAACGTCATTCAGTAGGAAGAACACACACGATTGATCAACAGAGGCGTGGAAGCAATTCGTGGGAAGAGTTGCTTCCACGCCTCTGTTGATCATGGAACGATGATTTCTATCGCTTTGTCCCCACCGGCGACAGTGGAGATTGGAATACGCTGATCCAGCGTAGCGAGCTTGCCACCGTGACTCACAGCCAATCCCAGTAAATAAAGGTCAGCCAGATGGTTGTGTGTAAAGGCAGCATCTGGCGTCAACAGATCGCGCAGGGTGACATCGTCCGCCCAGAAAGTATGGCCGGGATGAGCGCATAATTGGCGTAGTAGACCCAACACCACGGCGCTTTCGCCCGGACGATTTGGGTATTGCGGATGACTGGCAATGCGCACGAAGCCATTTTCAACGATTGGGCACGTGGCCCAAACATGCTGACCGGTCGCAGCAAACCAATGATGCGTCACATCGTGGTGAACGTGCATCGGATCGACTAATGCCAGCATGAGATTGACATCGAGCAGATAGCAGGTCACGCCGCGGCATCTCGCAACTGATTGACCAACTCCAGGGTTACGACGCCAGCCGTAGACTGCACCGGAAAGAGAGGCGCCCCGTTGCGCCGGGGGGCCTCAGGAACATGTGTGAGCGCTTGGCGCGCCAATTCGGAGAGCGCCTTGCCGATCGATATTTTCTCACGCGCGGCTTGTTCCTTTGCCGCCAATAAAATATCCTCATCAATATCCAACGTTGTACGCATTACGCTCTCCGAACAAATGCACGCTATCCGACCCATCCAGATTGATGCTATCTCATCATTTAAATGATGTCAAGACATCAACATCATTTGAGAGTGTTCCGTAAATAGACTGCATTGACAACTGTCACGTGACACATTACAATTCGGCTATGATCAAGTCATTTGCCGACAAAGAGACACAGCAGCTTTTTGTCAGCGGCAGATCGAAGCGCATCCCCCCTGATCTTGCCAAGCGGGCGGTGCGAAGGCTGGAGTATATCAATTTAGCAACCGACCTCAACGATCTGAGAGTGCCGCCAAGCAACCGGCTACATGCGCTGAAAGGTGATCGAGACGGCCAGTTTTCAATTTCAGTCAAAGAGCAATGGCGTATCTGCTTTCGATTCATCGACGGCGATGCCTTTGACGTCGAGATCGCAGACTATCATTGAAAGGAGCAAGCGATGACCATAGCAAATTCTGAACCGCGGCGGATCCCGCCAACACACCCAGGGGAAATGTTGCGCGAAGATTTTATGCCAGCCTACAAATTGACTGCCAGTGGACTGGCGACAGCCCTGGGAGTCTCGCGCCAGACGATCTATGAATTGCTGCAGGAACAGCGTGCCATTACCCCACTGATGGCGCTGCGTCTGTCGCGTTTGTTTGGCAACTCACCAAGCTTTTGGCTCAACGCGCAGCAAGCAAGAGATCTTTGGGAAACCAACCGTAGCGCCGAAGAAGAATTGGCGCGCATTCAACCGCTTGGCGTCGCAGTCTAGACAGACGCGATCCTATCTATATCTGAGGGGGCTTTGCAAAAAGTTTCGCATTAGGAAGGCCAGGTCATGGTGCATGGACTGTCAGCTTGACCGCCAATCCGCCAACACCACCTGCGCCGCGTAATAGCCGCACATGCCATGCACGCCACCGCCCGGCGGCGTCGATGACGAACAAAGGTAAATCCCCTGGACCGGCGTGCGGTAGGGCGTCAGGCTCAGGCTGGGTCGCGTGAAGTGCTGGAAGAGATCCTGCACGCCGCCGTTGATGTCACCGCCCACGTAGTTAGGGTTGTACGTTTCCATCGCCGCGGCGTGGCGCGTCGTGCGCGCCAGGATGAGATCGCGGAAGCCCGGCGCAAAGCGCTCCACCTGCTGCTCGATAGCGTCCGTCCTATCCACTGTGGAAGCGTTGGGCACATGACAGTAAGCCCAGGCAACCTGCTTGCCGGCCGGTGCGCGCGTCGGGTCGAAGCGGCTCTGCTGCGCCAGGAGCACAAAGGGGCGCGCCGGATGCGCGTCGCGCCAGACCGCCCGCTCGGCTGCGGCAATTTCGTCGAACGCACCGCCAACATGCACGGTAGCGGACCGGTGACAGGCGGCTGATGTCCACGGAATCGGCCCATCCAGCGCCCAGTCGATCTTGAAGACGCCCGGATTGTAGCGAAAACGCTCGAGCTGGCGCCGATAGCCGCCAGGCAAACGGTCGCCGGCAATCTGCAACAGCCCCTTAGGCGCGGTGTCGAAAAGATAGGCGCGCGCCGGGGGCAGGTCGGCCAGGTCGGTCACCTCCCAGCCGCAAACCACGTCACCGCCGAGGGAGTGCAAATAACGCACCAGTGCGTCGGCGATGGCCTGCGAACCGCCTTTTGCCACCGGCCAACCCACCGTCTGCGCCAGCAGCGCCAGCAGCAGGCCAATCGCGGCAGTGGGCGAAGATTCCAGCGGCAACACCGCGTGGCCGGCCATGCCTGCAAAAACCGCGCGGGCGCGCTCGCCTCGCCAGAGCGTTTTGGCCAGCAAGGCAGCCGGCGCGGCCAGTGGCAGCGCATAGGCCCCCAAAAGCAACGGGTGGCGCGGAAAGTGAAACGGCGCCAGCAAATCGTCGATAGCATCTTCCCAATTCGCAACCAGCGCGCCAAAAAGCCGCCGCCACATGGCGCCATCCTGGCCCAATTCGGCGGCAGTTTCGTCCAGCGAGCGCGTCACTGCCACCGCCGAGCCATCGTCCAGCGGATGCGCCAACGACACGGGCGGCAAGATCCACTCCAGGCCATAGTCGGCCAGGGGCAGGCCACGCAGGAAAGGCGACGCCAGCCCCAGCGGATGAACCGCCGCACAGATGTCATGCTGGAAACCGGGCAGCGTGATCGCCTGCGTGCGCATGCCGCCGCCGGGCGTAGCCTTGGCCTCGACGACCAGCACGCGCTGCCCCGCCTGCGCCAGCGTGATGGCCGCCGCCAGCCCGTTCGGGCCAGAGCCAATTACTATCGCATCATAGCTCACGTAGAGGACCCCTTTCGCTATAGAGCCATCGTTCGTACAAACGCTGTTCGTGCGCCGTCCGGTTTCACGGTCAACTGCATTGCGAATGTTCTCGTTCGCCAATAAGACCTATTATTTCGTGATTGCAGTATAGTTTAGGTTTATGATAGAGTGTAGAGGCCGTAACAAATCTACCCCAGCAAGCTTCAATCACAGTTGAAAAAAGGAGAATGGATTATGCATCGCTTTCGCTACGCTGCTCTAATCACGATGCTGGTGATCTTTGCCATTCTGCTGGCAGCTTGTACGACAGTGCCTGCCGCGCCAGCGGAGTCAAATGCTGACGCGGCAGCAACCGAAGCGCCAGTCGCCGCGGTTCCGGCCGGGGGCGTCACCGAACTGCGCATCACCTGGTATGATGATGGCAGCGAAGGCGCGATTCTGCGCGACCTGCTCGACCGCTTCGAGGCCGACAACCCAGACATCAAGGTTATCATCGACACCGTGCCCTACTCCAGCGGCATTCTGGAGACGCTGCCGCTCCAGCTTGAGGCTGGCGAAGGGCCTGATATGGCCCGCGTCACCCAGTTGGGTGGGCTGTCCAAGTATATGCTCGATCTGCGCCCCTACCTGTCTGCCCCAGCATACTGGGACGAGAATTTCGGCCCCTTCCTGGCCTGGATGCAGACCGAAGCCGACGGCAATGCCATCCCCGGCTTTATGACGCAGCTTACTGTAACCGGACCTTTCATCAACCGCACGCTCTTTGAACAGGCAGGCGTGGCTGTGCCCAGCGACGCCTCCGACCAAGTAACCTGGCAAGAGTGGGTTGCTGCTGCCCGCGAGGTTGCCGCTGCCACCGACACCTTTGCCCTGGCCATGGATCGCTCCGGCCACCGGTTGGCCGGCCCTGCGGTAAGCATGGGCGCCACCTATTTTGATGCTGACGGCAATCCGGCGCTGGTTGGCGATCAAGGCTTCAAAGACATGGCGCAGCTCATGATCGACTGGCACGCCGACGGCACGATGATCCCGGAAGTGTGGATCGGCTCGGCAGGCAGCTATCAGGCCGCCAACGAACCTTTCGTCAACGGCCAACTCGCGATGTACATGTCGGGCAGTTGGCAGATCGGCCAGTTCAACACCAACATCGCCGATGCCTTCGACTGGGAAGCTGTCCCCAATCCCTGTGGGCCGGGTGGCTGCACGGGGATGCCAGGTGGCGCGGCGCTCGTGGCGATCAATACCACCAAGCACCCTGAGGCTGTCGCCCGCGTCATGGAATATCTGACGGATGAAGCGATCATGAACGAGTTCTATGCCCGCACGCTCTTCATTCCTGGCCATCTGGGTCTGGCCGCCAAGGGCATCGAGTTCCAGGCCGAATTGCCGCAGACGCTGAAGTCGCTTCAGGTCTTTTCGTCTGAAGTAGGCAAACTGGCGCCGCTTGCCTATGATTTGCAGGCGTACAAGTACAACACGATTCTCTTCAATGCCACCCGCGACCGCCTGACCCAAGTCTTTACCGGCGAATTGACGCTGGATGAGGCGATTCAGAAGATGCAGGAAGATATCGATGCCGGCATCGCGGCTGCGCAGCAATAGCCCGAGCTGGAGGTCTGGTTACCTCAGAAGCGGCTTGAACAGTTGCATTCCGATGCAAAGTCACGCGGAGTCACAGAGAGAGAATGCCCCTCTGTGACTCCGCATCGAAATGGGCAATTTTCAAGTAGTCTCTCCCAAAATCAGTAACAAGCCAAAGGTTAGCTCGGAGGCGCAATGACGATAAAGCTACGGCAGACGCCTGCGCTGCCACCGGAACGCGTCAGCCTGGGCGCACGCCTCGGCCATTTCTTCTACATGATGTATGCCGGACTGATGAGCGTGATCGGCTGGGTCGCCGAGCCCTTGCAGCGCTGGGTCAGTATGAAGAATATGGCTTATTTTTTTGTCCTGCCCAATCTGATCATTTTTGGCGTATTTGTCCTCTTCCCGATGTTGCTCAACATTTATTATGCCTTCACTGGGGGCACGGCGCTTTTCCCGCAGGATCGTCCCTTCGTCGGCGGGCAGAATTTCCAGCAGATCTTTACCTGCACCAATTTCCTGGACCCCAATTCCTGTCGCGAAGATCGCTTCTGGCGCGGCCTCTACAACACCGTCTTCTATGTCATCTTCCAGGTGGGCGGCATGGTGGCGCTTTCGATGCTCACGGCCGTGGTGCTCAATCGCTCGATCCGCGGCCGCGGCTTCTTTCGTAGCGTTTTCTTCTATCCCGTGCTGCTATCGCCGGTGGTGATTGCGTTGATCTGGAAGTGGATTTTGCAGCGCGATGGACTGCTCAATGCGTTGCTGGTCACTCTGGGCATGGAGCGCGTCGTCTTCTTTCTCAATGCCAACTGGGCGGTTTTCTGGGTGATCTTCATTAGTATCTGGGCGCAGATGGGGTTTTATACGTTGATCCTGCTGGCCGGCTTACAGTCGATCCCGCATGACATGTACGAGGCCGCGGATATGGATGGCGCGAGCCGGGTGCAAAGCTTCCGCGGCATCACCTTGCCGCTGCTCATGCCGACGCTGCTCGTGGTGCTGGTGCTCTCCGTCATTCGCGCCGTGCAGGTCTTTGACCAGGTGTGGGTGCTTACGGGCGGCGGCCCCGGCACGGCGACGGTCTATGTCGTCCAGTACATTTACGAGACTGCCTTTGCCAACCAGATTCAACAATTCGGGCTGGCGTCGGCGGCGTCGGTGATCCTGGGGCTGATCCTGCTTGTCCTGACGATCTTCCAACTCAGGCTGGGGCGGCAGTCGGATATTGCGTAAAACGTGAAATGTAATTACGCATCACGCATTACGTCTTGTTTGTTTTATGGAGGGGGTGGACATGGCCGGCGTTGGCGAATTTCTCACACGCAGTCGCGGGCGGGGGCGGTTCGATTGGAGCGACATTTTCACCTATCTCTACCTGCTGCTTGGTACGCTCATCATGTTTCTGCCGGTGCTATGGCTCGTACTTTCGTCATTCAAGACGCAGGCCGGTTTGCTGCGTTTTCCGCCCGACCTCCTGCCCTACGATCAGCGCACAGTCAGCGTGGAAGGCTACGACAAGCCCTTGCCACTTTACGACGTGACCATGCCCGACGGCACGGTGCGTCAGCTTGCCCAGGTGCGCCGTGTGGGACTCGAAGGCCAAATGGTCGATCCCGCCGCTCCAGGTGAGGTGATCAAAGTGGGCATCGGCGACCGCACCGAAGTGCGCGAACTGCGGCTGGCTTGGGAGAACTACACCGATCCGCTGGAACGCTTCAACTTTCTGGTCTACCTGCGCAACAGCATTGTCGTGACCGTCGCCGCCACGATCATTACGCTGCTCATCAACAGCATGGCTGGATTTGCACTGGCGAAATATCAATTCCGCGGCAGTGACGCGATCTTTGTGATCATTATCAGCACGCTGATGATCCCGATTTCTGTGATTTTGGTGCCCGTCTTTTTGGTGATCACCGGCATCGGCTGGAACAACAACCTGCTTGGCGTGATCATCCCCGGCGCGGCCACACCGACCGGCGTTTTTCTGTTGCGTCAGTACATGCTCACGATCCCCGACGAGTTGCTCGACTCGGCGCGCATCGACGGCGCGTCGGAGTGGCGCGTCTACTGGCAGCTTGTCATGCCGCTGTCGGCGCCGGCGCTGGCGGTGCTGGCGATCTTTTCCGTGATGTGGCGCTGGAATGATTTCCTCTGGCCGCTGATTGTGCTCAGCCGCAGCGAACTGTTTACGTTGCAGGTGGGGCTGGCCTCGTTTCAGGGCGAACTGAACACCCAATGGCATTACGTGCTGGCAATGACGGTGATGACGTTGCTGCCGATCACGCTGGTTTTTGCGCTCTTGCAGCGCTTCATCACAACCGGGATTGCGACGACGGGAATGAAGTAACCGCCGGCGCTGTCCGTTCCGTGGGCGCGTCCAGGTGTGACTGACGACGGTTTTTCAGCCTGGCACAACATGCCTTGTATCGACCAGCAGTCGCGCCCCTTGTTGAACCGCCGCCCAGTCATAGGCTGCGTGATCAGTGGCGATCACCACACAATCAGCTTCGGCGAGGGCAGTATCCAGGTCATCCATGCTGCGCATCGCTATGCCCTCATGCTCGAACGCCGGTACATGTGGGTCGTGATAGCTTACCGTCGCACCTTTTTGGCCAAGCAAGTGGATGATATCCAGCGCCGGTGACTCGCGCAGGTCGCTGACGTTCTTTTTATACGCTACGCCCAGCACCAGGATGCGGCTGCCCTTGACCGCCTTGCCGGCGTCGTTGAGCGCATCCTGCACCTTCTGCACCCAGTAGCGCGGCATCTCCGTGTTGATCTCGCTGGCAAGCTCGATAAAGCGCGCATGGTACTGCATGGTGCGCAGCTTCCACGACAGGTAGAGCGGGTCGATCGGGATGCAGTGGCCGCCCAGCCCCGGCCCCGGCGTGAACTTCATAAAGCCAAAGGGCTTGGTCGCCGCGGCCTCGATGATCTCCCACGCGTCCAGCCCCAGCTTGTCGCACATCAACAACAACTCGTTGGCCAGACCGATGTTGACCGAGCGGAAGGTGTTCTCGAAAAGCTTGACCATCTCGGCCGCCTCGGGCGAAGAGACCGGCGCCAGCGTCTCGATGGCTGCGCAGTAGTAGGCGCTTGCCACGGCAAGACAGGCCGGCGTCACCCCGCCCATCACCTTGGGCGTGTTGCGCGTTGTCCAGTCCGTGCGCCCCGGATCGACGCGTTCCGGCGAAAACGCCAAGAAGAAATTCACGCCAACCTGCCACTCTGCGTCTTCTTCGCCTTCCTGTGCTTCGCCCTTGGCCCCTCGCCCTCCACCCTTCTTCAATAGCGGCAACATCACTTCGGTAGTGGTGCCTGGATAGGTCGTCGATTCCAGCACGATGACCATGTCGGGGTGCAAATGGCGAGCAATTTGTTCGGTGGCGTTGATGATATAGGAGATATCGGGGTCGCCGGTCTTGTTGAGCGGCGTCGGCACACAGATCGACGCGGCGTCGCACGTGGCGAGTGCGCTGTAGTCGGTCGTGGCGAAGAGGCGCCCGGCGGAGAGGGCAGCAGGGGGATGAGGTAATGGGGTGGGAGGAAGCGACATTTCCTTCTCCCCTTCTCCCTGTCTCTCCGTCTCCCCCGCCTTCACCAGCGCGGCCACCGCCGCCGCCGGCACATCCTCGATATAAGACTCGCCGCGGTTGATGGCGTCCACCTTGCGCGCGTCGAGGTCGATGCCGGTCACGCGATAGCCGGCCTCGGCAAAGGCAACGGCCAGCGGCAGCCCCACATACCCCAGCCCGATCACGGCGACATGCGCATCGCGTGCCGCAAAGCGAGCTATCAATTGAGCCTGGCGCGACATGTTTTCTCCTCTCACGTGCTGTAACTGGCACAACGAGTGAGGTTACACGAAGAAACCTGGTTCGGCAATTTCGGCCGATAAATTGTCAGAATCGGCCTATGGCTGCCGCGACATCGCCACAGTACTCGATACTCTGGTATACTTGCGCGCATGAAATTTGACACCTATTTGATTACCAGCGATCTGCAGCAAATGCCGGCGCTGGCCGCCGCGATCGAGGCTGTCGGTTTCGACGGCATCTGGACGGCTGAGACCAGCCACAATCCTTTTCTGCCGCTGACGCTGGCGGCGGAGCATACGCAGCGTATCTCGCTGGGCACAGCAATCGCCGTCGCCTTTGCGCGCTCGCCGACGACGTTGGCGCACATTGCCTGGGATTTGCAGCGTTACAGCGCGGGGCGCTTCTTGCTGGGGCTGGGCACGCAGGTCAAGGCGCATGTTGTCCTGCGCTATGGGATGCGCTGGGAGAAACCTGTCCGCCAGTTGCGTGAGAGCATCGAGGCCATCCATGCTGTTTGGGCGAGCTGGCGCAAGGGTGGAACCTCGCTCAATTATCGCGGCGAGTTCTACACACTGCGGCTAATGACGCCTTTCTTCGCCGAGCCGCCGATCGACTATCCTGACCCGCCAGTCTACATCTCGGCGGTCAATGAACAGATGCTGCGGCTGGCCGGCAGCGTGTGCGAGGGCGTGCACATTCATCCCTTCCACTCGCCGCGCTATCTGCGCGAATATGCCTGGCCGCATCTGCGCGATGGGCTGCGATCCGCCGGTCGCTCGCGTATGAATTTCACCGCGGTCGCCGCGGTCTTTGCGATTCCGACTGACGGCGCCAAGCCAGCCAGCGTGTACGAACGCTCCGTACGCGAGCAACTCGCCTTCTACATGAGCACGCCGGCCTATCGCGCCATCGTCGATCTGCACGGCTGGACGGCGACGGCCGAACGGCTCAGCACCATGGCGCGTCAGGGTGAATGGCAGGCGATGGGTGACCTGATCGACGACGAAATGCTCGACGCCTTCGCCGTCACAGGGACGTGGACGGCGCTGCCCGGCATTGTCAAGCAGCGCTACGCCGGCCGCCTGCTTGATCGCATCGCCTATTATCTGCCCTATGCACCGGGCGAGGAGGACGCCGGCTGGGCCGCCACGTTGGCTGGCTTCAAAGAAGGGAAAAGCCCGCCATGACTGTTTCGTCGGATAGAATTTTTGCAAGTTTCTGACGCAAAATTATCCCATTCAACCAATCCTGTCTTGAAACGAGTGCAACTTCTAATGACCGGCAAAACCACACTCCGTTCCGTCACTTCCGTCGAGGAGGTCGAACAATTCCAGCGATTGGAACAACTCATCTGGCAGTCGCCGGCAGAGGACGCCGTGCCCGTACACGTCGCGATCACGGTCATTCGCAACGGCGGCGGCATGATTGTCGCTTACGATGACGACGGCCCGGCTGAAACTGGCGGCATGGTGGGTCTTACCTTCTGGTTTCCAGGGCTGGGCGCGCCGACGACAGACGGGGAGACAAGGAGACAAGGAGACAAGGAGAGGGGGAGACCGGGCTCCTTCACCCTTCACCCTTCACAATTTGCTGATTTTCCCCTCGCAACTCGCCCCTCGCCCCTCCTCAAAATGTGCAGCCACATGGCCGGCGTGCTGCCCGACTGGCAGGGGTGCGGGCTGGGCGTGCAGCTCAAGCTGGCGCAGCGCGAGGCCATTCTTTCGCAGGGCGTAACCACCTGGGTAACGTGGACCTATGACCCGCTCTTTCGCACAAATGCCGTGTTGAATATCCGCCGGCTGGGCGCGCTCTGCAACACCTATAAGCAAGACTGGTATGGCGTGATGAAGGACGGGCTTAATGCGGGCGTGCCCAGCGACCGTTGCCAGGTCGACTGGTGGCTGGACAGCGCGCGCGTAAAGGAGCGCGTCGAGCAGGGGCGAGGGACGCGAAGCGAGGCGAGGGGCGAGGGGCGAGGGGCGGAGGAGAGCCGTCCGCCTGATCTGTTCGTCGCATCGACCGTCGCCAGCGGGGCCGGATTTCGCGCACCCGCCGATACTGATCTGCCGCTCGATGGCCGTCCGCTCGCCGTGCCGATTCCCGACGACATCGCCGCCATCCGCCGCAGCGATGCTGGGCTGGGCATGGCGTGGCGGCTTTCGATGCGCCACTGCTTGATCGATGCGTTTGCCGCCGGCTATGTCATCACCGACTGTCTGCCGGCGGCCGGCGAATGGCACTATCTTCTCGAATGGTGCTCCGAAGACAGGACATCTCCATAATCTACGGTCAGGCTGAGCTTTCGGCGCGCTGTGACTGGAGGCGCGCAGTGCGTGGCGCTGTGATCGTCGCGAATGGCTTTCCTTTTCCAACTGTCTCGGAAAGTCAATTATCTACAGAGTCTCATCCGGTCTCGGCAGGCGCTCCTGAACCGGCGGCAGCGCGGGAAACGGCTTGTGCGGCTCAAGCTGGTACCAGTATGCCGTACTCGAAATGTCGTCCGCGCGGTGATTGGCATGGCCGTGCTCGATCGTCACCTTGATGCTCTTGCGGAAATGGATGGCGTCTTCGATGTGGAAGCGGTAATAGGAGGACTTCCCGCTCCAGTTGGGACCGCCGGGCAAGGTCATACCGTGATACGGGCTGTCGTACTTGTCTGCCGGGCAGTACGCGGTGTTAAAGTAATCTTCCGTACCGGTGCCGTGCAGGCTGGGCGGCCATTCTTCGCCGTCGATAAAGATCATATCGTCGCCTTCGCCGTACCAGTTGAATTTGCGAAAAAATGCCATGCGCTCTTCGGGCGTTGTCTGCTTTTCCTCTGCTTGGCGCAGCGGCCAGGGTTGATCGTCGGGCCAGGCTAGTTCAGGGTCTATACGCAGGTTATGATAGTTGATATTGCAGCCGACATAATGACCCGCTCCGTCAGCTTCTAAGATGACATAGTTGTCTTGACCGCCGACATTGCGCCCGCCAAATGAATAAGCAAGGTTATCCATCGCCTCGGCAGATGCGCCAGCAAACATACTTCCGGCAGCGCTAAATGTCTGACGCGTCTCTTCCAGCAGCGCCGGTCGATCCTGCTCCTGCAGTCCTGTGGTTGGATTTTCGCGTCGCCACTGTGCATGAAACCGTCCCATGTCTGCGGGGATGCCGTCATGCAACTCATAGTCAATGTAGTAGTAGAAATTCAACGACACATCCGCTTCATTTAAGAGGAAAAATTCAGCACGTACGCCAAACGGCATCGGAAACCAGCAGTTGAAGCCACGCCCTTCGGACGGGCTCATCTGCAGCGGCAGGGAAGAGAAGTTGACGGTCTTGGCATGGCCGACGCCAAAGAAATCGCCCAGCGGTGCATCGATCGAGTACTCCGTCTCACCATCCCAGCGTGCGCGCAGGACAAGACGGCGCAGATAATCCGGCTGGTCGCAAGCGTGCGTGCACCAGATATGGTTGATGCAACCGGCGCCCGCGATGTCCGCCAGCGCAACCTGTTGACCCGGCTGAACCACCAAAAAGTCCATATTGCCGCCGCTGCGATCCCAACTTGACGCGCGACGCGTGGTGACGTTGCGAATGCGGGCGAGTTCACCCAGTGGGCTCCCTTTGAAAACGGTCATTAGATAATCTCCAATCTGTTGCGTTCAGATAGTGTAGGAAATGGCTGCGCCGGCAGCGTCTGATACCAGTAGGCCACGGAGCAGATGTCATGCTGGCCAGGCAGATAGCGCCCTTCAGAGCGCCAACCAAGCGCCTGAATCGTAACCTTCAGGTCTTGTTGGAAATTGATGGGATCCATGATGTGCCAGCGGTACATCGCCTGGCGATGCTGCGATTGGTAGGCGCCATCCGGCTGCAACACCTGGTGCATACCAACAAAAGGCGTCGAGTACGTCGTATATTGCCCATTCAAGTCGAAATTGTAGGCGCCGCCGAAGTAGTCTTCCGTGCCCGTGCCGCAGATGGTTGGATGCTCGCCGTCGCCGTCGATATAGAACTTGATCTCACCCTCGCCCCACCAGCCGCTGTTGTTGAGGCTCCAACCCATCGACGTGCCAACGTAATGGCCGCGCCCCTGCACGCCGTCGAGGATGGTATACGGCTCCAGATAGGGCAACGGGTTTGTACGCCGGAACTGCGCGTGAAAGTAGGCGGCTTCTTCCGGTACAGTGGTGAGGCAGTAGTTCACTTGATAGAAGCAGGCGCCGGCGCGGGTGGGGTGGCGATTTTCCAGCGTGATTCTGGCGCGGCGGCGGAAAGGCATCTCCCAAAAGCAGTTGAGCGCTCGGTTTGGATTCACCGCCACCGGCAGCGAGTTGATCTGCGTGATCGGGCCGTCGGTCGGTCGATCCGGGTTTTGGAAGCTGTAAGGCATGGCAAAAAAATCGGTGAGCGGGCACTCCACCGACGGCTGCGTCTGACCTTCCCAGTAGATGCGCAAAATGAAGTCGCGGCTCATGATACTGCCGCCAAACCACATACTTTGGATGGCGCCTGGCCCTTCAATGTCCGCCAGCACAGTGGTCTCCTGGGCTTGTACGGTCACGTAAGGGCGGCACTTCCAGCCGCTCCCCAGCTCGCGCGCCGGGCCATTCGGCTCCGGCGCGGCCGTTGCCCCCATGCCTTTGCCGCCAGTGGGGTTTTCGGCGCTGATCGAACGTGTCTGCGCCTCGCTCAGCCAGGCGAGATTGCCCAAATTGCGTCCCAATCCGTTAAATGGCATGTGTCTGCACCTTCTCTGTAGATTGCTGCTCGACGTTTTGATAGTCCACCAACTTGAAACAGAGCGCCTCCTGCCCGCCGCCTACATCCACCAGCGGCGGCTTGACTTGGCGGCAGATGTCGCGCACATAGGGGCAGCGGCCGGCGAATTTGCACGCGCTGTATCCATACTCCTTGGTCTCCATGTCCGGCAGACTCATGACCTCACTCCACTTTTCACCGATCTTGGCGACCGAATCGAGCAGCAGTTCGGTGTAAGGGTGAGCCGGCTGCTTGAGCACGCGGCTGGAAGGGCCATATTCGACGATCTTGCCCCGGTACATGATGGCAATCAGATCGCTGACATAGTAGGCGGTTGATAGATCGTGGGTGATATAGAGGATGGTGACGTTATATTGGTCGCGCAGATCCTTAAAGAGATTGACCACATTCATGCGCAGTGAAGCGTCGATCATGCTGACCGGCTCATCCGCCACCAGCAACTCCGGCCGCGGGATCATGGCGCGCGCGACGGAGACGCGTTGCAGCTCGCCGCCGGAAAACTGGTTGGGGTAGCGGCCGATCACACGATCCGCGGCCAGACCAACGCTTGCCAGCGCCTGTTCCACCGCCTGATGCGCCTGCGTTTTACCTCTGGCTCCTGCAATATTGCGCGCCGTTTCAAACAGATAGGTGTCCACCGTTTTGCGGCTGCTAAAGCTCTCAAAGGGATTCTGAAAGATGGGCTGCACCTTGCGTCGAAACTCCCTCATCTGTGTATGGTTCAGCGCGCCGCTTGTGCTCTTGCCGTCGATGAAAATCTCACCCTCGGTCGGCTGGATCAAGCGTGCGATCATGCGCGCCAGCGTCGTCTTGCCCGAACCGGATTCGCCGACAACACTCAAAATCTGCGGCTTGCCGGCTTCCAGCGTCAGGCTGACGTGATCTACGGCGGCAATTTTGGAGCCGCCGATCAGCCCGCCGATGCGATAAATCTTGCTGACATCGCGTATTTCCAGGAAATGTTCACTCATGCGCGCTCCGCTCCTCCCCTGGCTCGCGCTTGAGACAGGCAACAAAGTGTCCAGGCTCCAACTCAATCAAGGCAGGCTCCACCTGTCGGCAGCGCTCGTCGGCCAGATAGCAGCGGTCGGCAAAGCGGCAGCCGCTGGGCGGATTCAACAAGCTTGGCGGCCGGCCGCTGATGCCGGTGCGCTCTGTATCGTCGCCCAGGCGCGGCAGCGCGTTGATCAGCATCTCGGTGTAGGGGTGCAGCGACCGCTCGAAGATCACGGCGGTCGGAGCGATCTCAACCACCTTCCCCGCATACATGATCACCATGCGATCGGTGATCTGATAGTGCACGCCCATATCATGCGAGACAATGATGAAGGTGTTCTGCAACTGCTTTTGCAGTTTCATGAGCATGGTCAGAATGCCGCGCTGGATCACGACATCCAGCGCCGTAGTCGGCTCATCGGCGAGCACAAACTTGGGATGGACAAAGGTGGCCATCGCCACGATCACCCGCTGTCGCATGCCACCGCTCAACTGGTGCGGGTAGGAGTTGAGCACCTCCGGCGGCAGTTCCAGTTCCTGAAGATAGGCGGCCATTCGGTTTAATAGCGCCTGCTTGCCGATGGCGCGCACATCACGCTGCAGGAAGGAATCGAGAAACTGATCTTTGACGCGCACGACCGGGTTGAGCACACTCATGGAAGCCTGGGGGATATAGGAGATATATTCCCACCAGTAGCGGTGGATCTCCTCGTTGGTGATGACCTTCTTGGCGCCCATATCCTCCACTTCCAGCTCGACCGAGCCGTCAGCGATATACATGGGCGATTCGACATTGCCGTAGATCGTCTTCATCAGCGACGTTTTGCCGCAGCCGGATTCGCCGGCGATCCCCACAATCTCGTTGTCGTAGATGTCAAAGGAGACATCTTCCACCGCTTTCACCGTGCCCTGCACCGTGCGATAGAAGGTGCTGATGTGCTTGATGCGGATCATTGGCGACCTCTTCTCGTCGCAAAATAGTCGGACCAACCGGTGGAAACCAGAAAGAGGCCGATAAAGAGCAGCATGATGGCAAAGATCGGCGAGAGAATCCACAGCCACTTTTCCAGCAGCAGCGCCTGGTGCTGCATCGCCCAGTAGATCATTGTGCCCAAGGTTGCCTCCTTGAGACTGGAGAGGCCGATAATCGCCAGCCCCGACTCGGCGGAAATAGCGACCAGAATGGTGTTGATAAAGTTGGCCAACGCCCAGCCGAGCACAAACGGCATGATCTCCAGCACGACGATCTTCGCTGAGTTTTCACCAGATGCCTGCGCGACATGAATAAACTCGCGCTCGCGCAAGCTCAGCGACATCGCACGCGCCTGGCGCCCCGGCCACGGCCAGTTAAAGAGCACCAGCACGCCGGCGATGATCAACAGCGACGTTTTGCCGCCCAACAATGCGGAGATCAGGATCAGCACAGGCAGCGAAGGGACGGCAATCACAATGTCCATCGCCAACGTGAGGATTCGATCCGAGATGCCGCCAAGAAAACCCGCCGACAGCCCCACCAGCACACCGATCACCGTGGCGAACGTTGCGACGCTCAGACCAATCCACAACGAGTTGCGAATCGACCAGGTCAAGAGCCAGAAAATATCCTGGCCGAGATTGTTGGTGCCCATGATGTGTTCTGCACTGGGCGGAAGGTTGCGAAAATAGGTATTCCAGGCGGTCGGATCTTCTGGGGCAAAAAAAGGCGCAACAAATCCCAACAAAAAGAAGATTGCTACGATGATCAGCCCAACCACCAATCTAGGTTTGACTAGTTGCAAGATTCGCCTCGCTAACGGTTAATCGAACGAGCGCTTGTTTATTTGTAGCGAATGCGCGGGTCAATAAATGGGTAGACAATATCGAGAATCAGCGTAGCCGTGGCAACCGCCACGATCGACAGGCTGACGGTGCCCAAAATTAGGTTGTAATCCGAACCCAAAATGGCGCGATAGATCAGCGTGCCGACGCCGGGATAACCAAACAAAATCTCCGTAATCAGCGAGCCGCCAAAGACGCCGCCGATGCTCAGCCCCAACACGGTGATCTGCGGCAGGATGGCGGTGCGGGCAACATAGCCCACCATGACCTTGTTGTCTTCGACGCCGCGATAGCGTGCATACTGGACGAAGTCCTCTTCCTTGGTGTCAATCGCCATCGCCTTCATGCTGATGATCCACCACCCAAGGCTGACGATCACGATCGACATCAGCGGCAAGAAGGAGTTATAGGCGACGCTTTTCATCCACTGCCAACTGCCGGGCTCGCCGCTGACCTGAAACACAAAGGGAAAGATCGGCCAGATATAGGCAAAGAGGATGACCAGCAGCAGCGCAAGAATGTAGTAGGGGATCGGATACATGATCATGGCTGCGGTTTCGATTGCTTTGGACGTTGTACTCTTGTTGTGGTAGCCGGCCAGCAGGCCGATGAAATTGCCCAACGTCCAACTGATCAGCAGCGCGGTCAACATGAGACCCAGCGACCAGGGCAGCGCACGCGCGATCAGCACATTGACGGGCGTCGGATAGTTGGCCAGCGAGGGCCCAAAGTCCCAGGTCAGCAGCACGCGGCTGAGAAACGACGTGTACTGCTCCCACAGCGTCCCCTCCAGCCCAAACAACTGGGTCAGCGTCTCGCGCATCGACTGCACGAGCTTGGGATCCATGGTGGTGCCCTGTGACATCAGCCGGCCCAGCACCGCTTCAACCGGGCTGCCCGGCACAAAGCGCGGTACAAAAAAGATAATGGTGATGCTGATCCAAACCACAAGCACATACGTCAAGAGCCGGAAGAGCAAAAACTTGGCAAACTGCATGGTTATCTCCTCGACGGCGGGACAAGAGTGTGGGATGCGCCCGGCGCCTGCCGGGCGCATCCCACACTGGCACTATTGCTTGGGCTGAATGTTCGCCACGATGAACTTAAAGTTGGACCACCACCACCACGGGCCTTCATAGTAGTTGTCGGCCGTCGGATAGTTGGTGAAGTAGGTCTCGTTGACCGGCACGAACTTGGAGGTGCCGAACATCGGGATCCAGTGCATCTCCAGCGCCATCTGCATCAGCAGGTCGCTGCTGAGCTCGACGTTACGTGGGTCGTTCGACGTCACCTTTTCCAGCTCGTCCATGATGGCAGCGATCTCGTCGCTGGCGTGGCGGTTGACGTTGCCTGGAGCCGGTTCACCCGTGGGTACGATAAACTTCTGGTGCCAGCCACTCAGGTTGGGATAGATGTCGGCGCCGATCGCACAGCCAGGCCAATAGGAGCCGGCCTCAAACTGGCCGGTGGCTTGCTCCGTCCAGAATGTGTTGGCGGTCATTGGCTTGACAGAGGCGTCAATGCCAAACTTGCTCCAGGAGTCGGCCACAGCGTAGGCCAGACGGCCGGACTGCACCTCAAAATCAGAAGGCGCATTGATCGAGATCGACCACGGCGTGCCATCCGGCAGCAGCCACTTACCATCAGCATTGCGTGTAAAGCCCACATCCTCCAGCAACTTGGCGGCTTGTTCGGTGTCATACTTCCACCAGCCGACGCCAAACAGGTCAATCAACTCGGCATCGGTCGCAGGCAGGTCACCGCCCACGCCTTGCTCCTGGAATATTTTCGCCATGTCCAAAGCAAAACTCGAATCGAAGGGAGCATAGCCATCCGGCAGGGTCATCGCCTGCAGGCGCTCGACCAGTGGCTTGTGATAGACTTTTTGCACGGCGGCCACCGGCGGCACACCCAGCGGCGAGACGCGCAGCATGCCGGCAAAGGTGCCCAGCGACACGTTTTTGATATCGGTCGCCAAGGCCAAAGCCCAGCGCACCTGCCACTGATCGTAGGGGAATTCAGAGTTGTTGAAAGAAATGCCGCGCTCGCACGGGTCATCGAAGTCGGCGTAGGGGAAGCCGGCATGCCAGGCGCGCACCACATCGCTGCGCTGCGTCAACACCTCCATCGACTCCGGCGTGATGTCCTGGAGGATATCGACATCATTGGCGATCATAGCCAAAATGCGCTTCTCTTCGGTGCCCACAAAGTTCCACAGAATGTACTTGGGGCCAGACTTTTCGGTGATTTGGCCGACGCTGGTGCGTTCCCAGTCGTCGCGCAGCTCCCACAGCGTCCAGTTGCCGTTGGGGTCGGTCTTGCTGAACTTGTACTGGCCAATGCAGACAGGCGGGAAATACTCGTAGGTGGTCGGATCCTGGTTCTCCCAGATATGCTTGGCCATCGGATAGAAGCGATTGTCCCAAATCGTCACGCCCAAATCCTTGGCCATGCGCGGCTGCGGGCGCGTTGTGTTGAACTGCACGGTGTACTTGTCGACGGCTTCGAAACTGGCGATGTAATCGACGGCCCAGCCATGGATCGCAAGCGCCTCGGTGTCCATCCACGTCTGGAGCGTGAAGATGACGTCGTCACTCGTGAACTCTACGCCATCATCCCAGTAGATGCCTTCGCGCAGTTTGATCTCAAAGCTGGTGTAGTCGTCGTTGAGCGGCGTGGGCATCTCTGCGGCTAGAGCTGGAAACTGCTCGCCGGTAACCGTGTCGACGTCCCACAGGTTGTCCAGGCAGATCTCGTGATAGCCGCGCCCCATCTCGACGCCCGGCGTGTACGGGTTGAAGTTTTCCGGACGTTCGAGCGAACCATTCAGGTTGTCCAGGATCAGCGTCTCGTTGCGCGGCGTGCCGACAAAGGTCATTTCACCTGCCGGGGCAGCAGCACCTCCATCGCTGCCGGCGCCGCTGTCCGTCGGAGCCGCCGGCGCAGCGCATGCACTTACTACCAAACTGAAAACGACAAGAACGGCTATCAGCCATTGTCTGTGTTTCATTCTTCCCCCCTCATGAGCAAGACTATCGAGTTGGTTTTTTGCAAAGTACTGGGAACTTCATACACCATATACACCTGTATTACATGCTCGTTTACCACTGCATGCTCGTTTACTGCTGTCACGCCGCTACGCTGCTCCTTTCGCCTGGCCTCTTGGCAGTACAGGTCAGCTCAGTCATCCTCCCACGTATGGTCAGCGGCTGCTGGTGCAGACGCATTGCCATCCTCTCTATCCGCCACAGGGGACATCAGTTTTGCACCGCATGAACGGCGAACCACCACCTGAGCGGGCAAAATGATCTCGCGCGGCTCGCCCGCGTAGGCGCCCAGGATGCGCTCGATCAACAACCTGGCAACCTGGCGCCCCATCTCGCGCTCGGGTTGGCGCACGATCGTCATAAATGGGTCCAACTCCGACCCCATGCCAAAATCATCGACGCAGACCAGCGCAACATCCTCAGGCACACGCAGCCCGCGCTCGCGCAGCGCACAGGCCGCACCGGCCGCAATCCGCGGGCCAAACGCGAAGATGGCATCGGGCTGGGTGCGATCCAACAGGGCGTGGGTCATTTCGTAGCCATCGCGTGTGCGCCACCCCTTCAGCATGATCAGGTCCGGCGCTATTTCCAGGCCGGCTCGCTCCAACGCCAGCTTGTAACCGGCAAGACGTTCGCCCCCCAAATGAGAAGGGAGCGCCGGCCCCAATGCCGCAATGCGGCGGCGCCCCAACCGCAGGAGATGCTCAATCAGGTCGCAGCTTGCCTGCGTCGTGTCACAGCGCACCAGGTCGTATGGATAGCCCTGCTGCGGGTTCACCACCCGCGCCGCTGGAATATTTTGGCGCTGCAGCAGATCAAAGTACTCTGGCGACGAAAAGACATGCTGCATGACAATGCCGTCGATCCGGCTCTGCAGCAGCATCCGCATGTAGCTTTGCTCGCGGCTCTTGTCCTTCCATGGCTGCGAACTGCAGATCACCACCGTAAACCCTTGTTGCTGGGCAGTGTCCTCCACCCCAGTGGCGAGATTGGCAAAAAACGGATTGACGATGTCGTACACCAAAAAACTGATCATGCGCGTCGGCCGGCCGCGCATCGATCGAGCCAGCGCATTGGGTACGTAGTGAAGTTCCTTGGCGGCGCGCTCCACTTTGGCGCGCATCTCCTGGCTGGTATAGCCTTCCCCGCGCACTACGCGCGAGGCTGTGCTGACGCTGACGCCGGCAAGGCGCGCTACGTCCTTGATGTTTGCCATAGGCATCCTTGCAACCGAGGCCACGACACAAGCGCCTGCCACCGCCAATGCGCCTGCTCTTTGTGCTTTACTTTTGTCTTTGGGAGAGATTGTTGCTTTACAATGACAACGTTGCCATATCAGCATGGGCTGGCAACGTTGTCAATCCCTCTTTTTTCGAAAAATCCATGAAAAACGTGATAACGCACTGATTGACACGAACATTGAGCTGTTTTACACTCCAGCAACACCTGTACCACCACGCTCTGGCGCCATTGGGCCGCCGTCAATCGATCCTGCTTTGCCAAAGGCGCTGAGCTGTACAAGCCATGCACCTTTGATTTCCCACGCTCTATTCCAAGTCAACAATAAGCTATTGTGGAGAAGCAACTATG
>Ga0154020_10000180_pt1 | contig 74390 bp, 59 predicted proteins | sample Klosneuvirus_201_FD_109709 | JGI IMG/M metagenome (GOLD analysis project Ga0154020, IMG submission 109709) | Active sludge microbial communities from wastewater, Klosterneuburg, Austria - Klosneuvirus_20160825_MG | ecosystem: Engineered > WWTP > Aerobic digester > Activated sludge | place...
CAAATTCCGGTCACGCCGGAAACAACAGGGACGCTGGGGCGGATGACGGTTGAGGCGCCGCCTGGGGAAGGGTATCTTCTGCTGGTTTACGAGGACACGCCGCCGCGCACGCTCGGCGGCGTCATTACGCTGGTCACCGTAGTTTCGTTAGTCGTTGGCGCTGTCGTTGCTGCACGCGGGCGGCGCCTTGAGAAGAAGGAACAGGACAATCCATAAATGCTTGAACACTTGCTTGCCAGCAATCGCGCGTGGGCGGCGCAGGTTGCGATTCAGGAGCCTGGTTTTTTTGACCGGCTTGCCCAGCAACAGGCGCCCCAATATCTGTGGATCGGTTGTGCGGACAGCCGCGTGCCGGCCAATCAGATCACCGGCATGATGCCGGGCGAAGTCTTCGTGCATCGCAACATCGCCAACGTGGTGGTTCACACGGATCTGAATTGTCTTTCCGTCATTCAGTATGCCGTGGAAGTCCTGCAGGTCAAGCACATCATCGTGTGCGGGCATTACGGATGTGGCGGCGTCAAAGCTGCGCTGCAAAATCAGAAATACGGTCTGATCGACAACTGGCTGCGCCACATCCAGGACATTATGCGCATCCACGCCGGTTTGCTGTCCAGCATCGACGACGATGCGGTGCGGCTGGAGCGCCTCTGCGAATTGAACGTGATCGAGCAGGTGTGCAATGTCTGTGAGACCACCATCGTGCAGAGTGCATGGGAGCGAGGCCAGGAGCTTTCCGTGCATGGGTGGCTCTACAGCATTTCGGACGGGCTGTTGCAGGACTTGCAGATGGTCGTCTCGACGCCCGATCGACTTGCGCTGGCCCATGACGTCGCGCTGGAGTTGGTCGCGGCCCGCGCCGCATTAGCAGCTCCAAAGGTCTGATGATTTAGTTGTCTCCTCACCATCCGCCACGCAAGACAGGAGGAAGCCATCGATGACGTTGCCACCCACCGCCAATAGCGTCCAAACCCGCCGCCCCATGATCTCGGAAGAAGAAATCGAGGAGCTTACCGCGCATTATGGCCAGCCGATGCGTCGCGGCCATCTGCTCCAGGCCGACGAATACATCCGCCGCTATCGGTGGCGCACCGACAGCGACCGCCGCGCCGAAGTGGTGTTTGTGATCCAGGATCCGGCCAATCGCATCCTCTTGCACGCCAAAGCTCACTACCCTGCGCATATCTACCGCATCCTGTCCGGCGGCGTCGGCTGGGAGGAAGCAATCGAAGCCGCCATGGTGCGCGAGGTGGCTGAAGAGACAAATCTGCCGGTAATGATCGAGCGTTTCCTGGGCGTCATTGTCTACGAATTTCGCTACCGGGATGAGGTCGCACACTTTGCCAGTTACATTTTTCATCTGCGCACCGATTTTTCCGAGCCGGTCTGTGTGCGCGACAATGAGATTTCGGCCTTTCACACAGTGCTGCCCAGCCAGTTGCTCGATGTGAGCAACGAGCTGCGCAACCTCATCGGCGACCGTCGCGGGTGGGGTCAATGGCGAGCGCTGGCGGTCGATCTGGTCTATGAACAATTAGTCGGAAAACAGAGTAATACGTAAAACGTAATGCGTAATCAGTGTCACGCATCACGTTTTATGCATCACGCATCACGTATTACGCATCACGCAATCTTTTGAGGAGTAACCGCTCATGTTGGCGCCCTTGTCTTGGCTGAAGGAATATGTCGATCTTACCCTGCCGGTGGACGCGCTGGCCGAGCGCTTGACGTTGGCGGGGCTGGCGGTCGATGCCATTCACCACGTCGGTGATTGGTGGGATCCCGAAACGATCACCGTGGGGGAGGTGGTGGCCGTGCTGCCCCATCCCGACGCGGACCGCCTGGTGCTGGTCGATGTCGCGTTTGGCGGCGATGCGCCGCAGCGGGTCGTGACCGGTGCGCCAAATCTCTACCAGTATCGCGGCGTCACACCGTTGCCCGTGCTCAAGGTCGCCTTTGCCCGCGCCGGCGCGCTGTTGATCGACGCCTACAGCGACCAGCGGCCGCGCCCCAAGAAGAAACTCAAACCCTCCAAGATTCGCGGCGTCGAGTCGTTGGGCATGGTCTGCTCCGAACGCGAGCTGGGGCTGAGCGAGGAACACGAAGGCATCATTCTCCTGCCCGACGCCGCCCCGGTTGGGACGCCGTTGCGCGACTATCTGGGCGACAGGGTCTTCGAGTTCGACCTGACGCCCGACATGGCGCGCGACCTGAACATGATCGGCATCGCGCGCGAGATAAGCGCGCTCACCGGCGGCGCGCTGCATCTGCCCGCGGATGTGCTGCCGGCCGCAGGCGACGACAACGTGGCCGGCTATGTGGCCGTGCGCATCGATGAGCCGGAATTGTGCCATCGTTACACCGGCATCGTCATCCGCGAGGTGACGGTCGGCCCGTCGCCCAGGTGGATGCAGGATCGTCTCACCAAAGCAGGAATGCGCCCCATCAACAACGTAGTCGACATCACCAACTACGTGATGTTGGAGTACGGCCAGCCGCTGCACGCCTTCGACTACGACACGCTTGTGCGGCGGGCGCAACAGGCTGGCGACCGCACGCCGACGATCATCGTGCGCCGCGCCGCGGCAGGTGAGAAGTTCACCACGCTCGATGACATCGAACGCACGCTCGACGACAGCATGTTGATGATTGCCGACACGCTCGGCTCGGTCGCCATCGCCGGGGTGATGGGCGGCCAGGAGAGCGAAGTCAGCGACGCGACGCGCACCATTCTGCTCGAATCGGCCACCTTCGAGGGCATCAACAACCGGCGCACGGGCCAGAAGCTCAAGCTTTACAGCGCAGCCAGCTATCGCTTTGCGCGCGGCGTGCCGGCCACGCTCAACGACATCGCCGGTCGCCGCGCGGCGGACTTGATGCGGCAATACGCGGGCGGGCGCATCGCGCCCGGCATCGCCGACGCCTATCCGACGCCGCAGCGGAGCGTCACGGTCTATGCCACGGCCAGCGATACGCGCCGCATCTTGGGCATGACGGTGACGCTCGAGCAGATGACCGCTGCGTTGCGCCGTCTCGACTTTGACGTGCGTCAGGTGACTGAGCTTGATCCTGCCGCGCCGGCTGCCGCCACCTTTGCCCTGCACCGGGCAGCCGGCGAGCCGCTGCTGGAGTGCGTTGTGCCGTGGCATCGGCTTGACGTGACCATGCCCGCCGACCTCATCGAGGAGATAGCGCGCGTGATCGGCTACGAAGATGTGCCCATCACGCTGATGGAAGACATGCTGCCGACGCAGCATCGCAACGAGATCGTCGAGACCGAAGAGAAGATGCGTGACATCCTGATCGGCAGCGGCTTGCAGGACACGGTCAACTATGCGCTGACTTCGCCTGAAAATCATGCCCGGCTGGCGCTTGTTTACGCCCCGCTGGGCGGCGTTGAGGACGGCGCGCCCTATGTCGAGTTGGCGAACCCGATTGCCGTCGAACGGCGTGTGTTGCGCCGCTCGCTGCTGGTCAGCGCGCTGGAGAGTCTGCAATATAACCTGCGCTACGCCGACCGGCTGGCGATGTTCGAGATCGGGCGCGCCTATCTGCCCGAACGCGGCGAGGGCGCGCTGCCCCATGAAGATCGCCGCCTGAGCCTGGTGCTGACCGGGCCGCGCCAGCCGCTGAGCTTCTACAACAGCAACACTGAGAACAGCAGCACTGGCGCGTTGGATTTCTACGATCTGAAAGGCGTAGTCGAAACGCTGCTCGCGCGGCTCGGCTTCAAAGCCGACGCCATCGAGTATCGCGGCGCGCCCGAAACCGGCGCGTTTGGCCCGCGCTGCGCCGAAGTCGTGGTCGAGGGCGAGGTGGCCGGGCTGATCGGTGAGGTGCATCCGCAGGTGCGCGCCGCCTTCGATCTGCCTGCGGTGCGCATCAACGCTGCGGAGTTACGCCTTACGGTGTTGCAGCGCCCACACTGGCGGCACGATCCCATGCCGCCGATCAGTCCCTATCCGCCCGTTGTGGAGGACATGGCCTTTATCGTGGACGAGTCGGTCACAGTGCGCATGGTTGAAAGCGCCATCACGGCGGCGGGCGGCGTGCTGCTCACCGCGATCGAGTTGTTCGACCTGTACCGAGGCGAGCCGCTGCCGGTCGGCGCCAAATCGCTGGCCTTCCATCTCACCTACCAGAGCCAGGAAGCCAATTTGCGCGACAGCGACGTCGCCAAAGTGCGCGAGCGCATCATCCGACGCGTGGAGCGAGAGGTGAGCGGTAAGTTGCGCGGGTAGACGCGAAAGCCTAACGACACCATTTTTGGCCGTTTCGTAATTCCTGCGATAAAATGGAATTATCTTCGTAACGACATCCTACATCCAGTTGCAGATAGTCCATTGATAGAATTTGTACTGGCGAAGAACCCTTTGCACCCGATTCAGCGCGCTTGATAGGGCGATCCGGCATGACTGACATACTGCTGAAAACTGAAGCTATCTACAAAGAATTTTCGGGCGTCCCTGTGCTGAAAGGGATCGACCTGGAGATCGTGCGCGGCGAGGTGCTGGGCATCATCGGCGAAAACGGCGCCGGCAAGTCCACGCTGATGAAGATATTGGGCGGCATCTACACGCCGACCTCTGGGCAAATCAGCTTTGAAGGACGCCCGGTCACGATCCGCGCGCCAAGCGACGCCAAGAAGCTTGGCATCAGCCTGATCCCGCAAGAATTCAACCTGGTGAAGGATCTGACCGTCTACGACAACATTTTTCTTGGCTCGGAGATCCGGCAGCGCAACGGTCTGCTCGACAAGAAGACGATGATGACGCGCACCAAGAGCCTGTTGGAAGAGCTGGAAGTCACCATCCGCCCGGACGAGCGCATCGACCGGCTCAGCGCCGCGGAAAAGCAGATGGTCGAGATCTCCAAAGCAGTGGCGATGGATGCCAAGCTGCTCATCATGGATGAACCGACCACCGTGCTGACGCAGTACGAGATCGATATCCTCTATCGCTTGATGCACCGGCTCAAGCGCCAGGGCGTCACCATCATCTACATCTCGCACAAACTGAAAGAAGTCAAGGCGATTTGCGACCGGGTGATGGTGTTGCGCGACGGCGAGGTGATCTGCCTGGAGCCGATCGATAAGCTCTCGATCTATCAGATGGCGGAGCGGATGGTCGGTCGGGAGTTGAGCCAGATCTTCCCCAAAAAGGAGCGCGCCGGCACAGAACCCGTACTGACCGTCCAAAACCTGACCGTGCCCGGCGTGTTGGAAAACATTTCGTTCGAGCTTAACAAAGGCGAAATTCTGGGACTGGCCGGTCTGGTGGGCGCGGGACGCACGGAAGTGGCCGAGACGATCATGGGCATCCGTAAGCACACGGCGGGCGAGATTGCCCTCAACGGCGCCAAACTGGAAATTGCGTCGCCGGAAGATGCGGTGGCCGCCGGCATCAACTATCTGTCGGAAGATCGGCAGGGCAGCGGCATCCTGACCGGGTTCAACGTCGCCGACAATATCACGCTGGTTTCGTTGCGCGCTTACTGCGACTATGCTATCGATCTGATCAACAGCAAGCGCCAGCGCGCAGCCGCACAGCAGCACGTAGAACGTTTCAACATCAAGACGCAAGGGCTCGACACGCGGCTTGAGTTTCTCAGCGGCGGCAACCAGCAGAAGGTGTCGCTGGCAAAGAGCATCGATCCACAGCCGATCGTGTTGATCGCCGACGAGCCGACGCGCGGTGTGGATGTGTCCGCGAAACAGGAAATCTATCGGTTTATTAAATCGCTGGCGGACATGGGGCTTTCGTGCCTCTTTATTTCGTCGGAGCAGGAAGAGATCGTCGGCATGTGTCATCGCGTGCTGGTGATGAAAGAGGGCAGGGTGATGGGCGTCCTGTCCGGCGACGAAATCAGCGAAGCCGAAATTATGTTTCTCGCCACCGGCGTCAGAGAGACCGAAACCCTTCACCAATAGCAGAGTCAGGCCATGAGCAACGCACTTACCGCAAGTTTTAAGAAATTCAACTACGAAAAATATGCTTCTCTGATTGCCCTGGTTGTCCTGTTTATCATTTCGTCGATCCTAAGCCCTTATTTTCTCCAGGTTCAGAATATTCTGAACATCTTGCGCCAGGTTTCCTACACAGGAATCATTGCCCTGGGCATGACCTTTGTGATCATTAGCGGCGGCATCGATCTGTCGGTGGGGTCGGTGGCGGCTTTTGTCGGCGCGGTCGGCATTATTGCATTGAATTACTTCCTGCCGATTGTGGGCAACGAGTACATTGCCGTGGCGATCGGCATCGTGGCCGCCCTGCTGATGGGCAGCCTGGCGGGCGCGCTCAACGGCTTCATGATCACCCGGGGCAAAATTGCGCCTTTTATCGTGACGTTGGGCACGATGGCGATCTTCCGCTCGCTCAGCCTCTTCATCGGCAACGCTGGCGAGGTGCGCTCCGATAGCAATCTCTTTGGCAACTTCGGGATGAATTCGATCCTGTTCCTGCCGGTGCCGGTCTTTGTGATGTTGGTGATGGCCGCAGTGCTCTCCGTGGTGCTCAACCAGACTCGCTACGGGCGTTACCTGTGCGCAGTCGGCTCGAATGCGCGGGTGGCCGCCTATTCGGCCGTCAACGTGGATCGCATCAAATTTTTGGCCTACACGCTGATCGGCCTTACCGTCGGCATTTCGGCCACGCTGCTGTCGTCGCGTTTCAACGCGGTCAGCACTTCCAACATGGGCATGTTCTTCGAGTTGGATGCAATTGCGGCGGTCATCATCGGCGGCACGCCCATGACCGGCGGCCGTGGCACGATCTGGGGCACTGTCATCGGCGCCATCATCCTGGGCGTCATCAACAACATGCTCAACATGCTGGGCGTGTCGCCTTACTTGCAGGGCACAGTCAAGGGCATCGTGATTATCGGCGCGGTTTATATCCAACGCCAAAGAGCGTAATCGCCAAGTCGACAGCCCGAATCGGTAGGTAACGGCCTTCTTTTAGAAGCCGTTTTTCAACGTATGGTGCTCCCCAAACAACCTCTGCGCGTCGCGAAGGTAGCGTCTTCACTCGTTGCAGGGTTGTACGGAGTCACCAATATTCCTTTCAGGAGGAAAATCATGAGACGAGGATTCACAGTAGCCCTCACGTTGTTGATGTTGCTGGCATTGCTGGCTGGCTGCACCGTGCAGGTTCCCGCCGCGGCGCCAGCCGCCACTGGCGGCGATCAGGCCGTTGCTGCGGCGCCAGCCGCCGACGCCGTTGCCGTAGGCCCCGGCGCGCTGCCGGTTGTACCGGGCAAACCGCTGAAGATCGGCTATTCCATGCCGTCGGCGACGCACGGCTACATGGCGCGCGCCATCTACTGGGCGGAAAAAGGCATGGCCGACTGGAAAGCCCAGGACCCGACCATCGAGTTCGTCTTTGTGACCGCCGATAATGTCAACAAGCAGGCCAATGACATCGAAGATCTGATTCAGCAGGGCATTGATGCGCTGATCGTCTTCCCCTTTGATGCCTCCGTCACTTCCGTGGTCGAAAAGGCTTTCGAGGCCGGCATCTACACCATTGTCATGGATCGCGGCACCACCAAGCCGGTGTACAACGTTTATCTCTCCAACGATGACGAAGGCTACGCGCGCACCGGCATGGAATATCTGGCCAAGCAGCTCGACTACAAGGGCAACGTCGTGATCATCGAGGGCATCCCCACGCCGATCAACACGGTGCGCGTCGATGCCATGAAGGCCGTGGCGGAAAAGTACCCGGAACTCACGATCATTGACTCGCAGCCGGGCGACTGGAACGTGCAGAAGGCGCTGTCGGTCATGGAGAACTATCTCCAGAAGTATGACCAGATCGACGCGGTCTACACTGCCGACGACGACATGATGCTGGGCGCCATGCAGGCGTACAAGGAATCCGGACGCAGCGACATCAAGATGTTCCTGGGCGGCGGCGCGGACAAGCGCGTCATCAAGACCATCATGGATGGCAGCGACCCGCTCGTCACCGCCAACGTCACCTACCCGCCCGACCAGTGCGCGACTGTCGTCTCGCTGGCCGTGATGGGCGCACGCGAATTTCCGCTGCCTGGCTTCTACCAGCAGAAACTGCCCGTCCGCATCATTTTGGCCGCGGAATTGGTGACTGCTGAGAATGCGGCCAGCTACTACTTCCCCGACGAGCCGTAACTCGACGCGGCTCTCTTTGTTTTCCCCGCGCCATGCATCACCCAGGAACGCTACTCCTGAGTATTATAGGGAAGCCAGGCGCCGCAGCACGTAGGCATCGCATCTAGCACGTTTGGAACCATCAGGCCGCCCCTGCCAAAATTGAGCCAACAAGAGATCCCCCTCTCTGTTGGCTCAGGTGCGCTGATAAGCGTGCACCGACAAGCGAGACGCCAGGGCACTCCCCTCACACGCGTACATCCTGCTTCACCCCAACCGCCCGCCGACTCTACATAAAAGTTGAATTCTGTTTAGATCGTCTCACGGCGTCTTCCCCTGCGCGTAAAGGCGCTGGCGCCATTTTTTCTCGCTTTGACAACTGCCTCGAAAGCGTGTACGATGGCGCCGCTCAAACCGTGAATGTAGATGATATTCCCCCGACACAGCAAGCAGACGCCGTCTGTCGCATTGACGATGGCGTCGCTACCCGTGAAGTTATGCGTTGCATCAGAGTGTTCTGTCTACCCATATCATGTTGAATCAAACAAAGGGAGCAACTATGACACACCAAGGAAACCGGAGAACTTTCTATCTGTTCGGTCTGCTGGTCGTGCTGGCGATGGTCTTCACCGCCTGTGCTGCACCGGCGGCCGGCCCGTCAACAGGGGCAGACGGCGCGCCGGCCGCGGCCGCGCCGTCGTCGGACTTGCCGGCCGAGCCAGGCCGTGGCACCGACGGCACGCTGACGCTGCTTTATTGGCAGGCCGTGTCGATCATCAACCCTTACCAGTCCACCGGCACCAAGGACTATCACGCCGGTTCGCTGGTATTGGAATCCCTGCTCGAATACGACCCCGCCGGCAATCTGATCCCGACGTTGGCGCAGGAAGTGCCGACGGTGGAAAATGGCGGCGTCTCTGAAGACCTGACCACCATCACCTACAAGCTGGTTCCCGACGTTTTGTGGTCGGACGGCACACCGTTGACCGCGGATGACTTTGTCTTCACCTGGCAGTACTGCGTCACCCCGGAAACGGGCTGCACCTCTGGCAACTTCTCGGCCGTCGAGAGCGTCGAGGCGGTTGATGCGGGCACAGTGAAGATTACCTTCACCACACCGCAGCCGTACCCGTACTATGCGTTCATCGGCTATCTGTCGCCTGTCCTGCAGAAAGCGCAGTTTGAGAACTGCGTCGGCGCGGCCGCCGCCACCTGCGCCGAGGCCAACAGCTTCCCGATCGGCACCGGCCCCTACAAGGTGAAAGATTTCCGCGCCAACGACGTCGTTGTTTATGAAGTAAACCCAACCTATCGCTTTGAGAATCAGCCTCACTTTGCCGAAGTTGTAATGAAGGGCGGCGGCGACGCCGAGTCGGCCGCGCGCGCTGTACTCGAGACCGGCGAGGCCGACTATGCGTGGAACCTGCAGATTCCACCGGACATCCTCAACGAAATGGCAGCGAAGGGCATGGGTACGGTCGTCGCCGCCTTTGGTGGCAATGTCGAGCGTATTTTGATCAACTTCACCAACCCGGACCCCGCATTGGGCGACGCACGCTCCGAATGGTCGGAGGCCGAACCGAACCCGCACCCGTTCCTGGCTGACCCGGCTGTGCGCCAGGCGCTGTCAATGGCGATCGACCGCACGATCATCGCCGAACAGTTGTACGGTGCGGGCGGCAAACCCACCTGCAATATTGTTTCTGGCCCTGAACTCTATGTAACGACGGCGAACGACGGCTGTTTGACCCAGGACATCGCCGGCGCTCAGGCGCTGCTTGAGGGCGCCGGGTGGGTGGACAGCAATGGTGACAACGTGCGCGAGAAAGATGGCGTCGAACTGCGCGTGCTCTATCAGACCTCGACCAACGCCGTGCGCCAGAAAACCCAGGCGCTTATCCAACAGTGGTGGGGTGAGATCGGGGTGGCGACGGAACTGAAAAACATCGATGCCGGCGTCTTCTTCGGCCCGACCGACAACGCCGATTCTCTGGCCAAGTTCTACAGCGACGTGCAGATGTTCACCAACGGCAACGACAGCCCCAATCCGCAGGCTTACCTGGGCGGTTGGCGCTGCCTCACCGAAAACGGCGTCAACATTGCCAACAGCAGCAATGCCTGGGGTGGTGAAAATATCGAGCGCTGGTGTAATGCCGATTTTGATGCGCTGTGGGGCGAGCTGGCCGCGACCGCCGACCCAGATGCTCGCATCGACCTGGTGCACCAGTTGAACGACATGATAGCTCGAGACTACGTGAATCTGCCGCTGGTCTTCCGTGCTTCTGTCTCTGCACACGCCAACACTCTGCAAGGTGTAGAGTTGGGTGGCTTTGAGACGGAGGAATGGAACATCGAAAATTGGAGCCGGGCGCGGTGACCTGTTCGGCAGAAAGGCGCCTTTGAAAACCGAGTTTCTGGAGCTTCAGCTTCAGGCGATTTGCCACACAACAGAAACTCAGTAGTTCACGACTTTGCCTCACACAGAGACACAAAGTTAAAGCTAGCGTCCTTTGTGCTCTTGGTGGTTTTGTGTGAGTTTCGTTAAGTAAGGAAACTCGGTTTTCTAGCGCCCAGCACGATGATAAACTCAGGGGCTGCACTGACGGCCTGGTGCAGCCCCTGAGTTTCCCTTCCGGCTTAAACGACCAATCTCCAGGTTACGTATCTATGAGGGAACTGCTATGGGCCAGTATGTTTTCCGGCGTGTGCTGACGGCCATCCCGACGTTATTGTTCATCAGTCTGATCATTTTTCTGCTGCTGGATCTGGCGCCTGGCGACCCTTCGGCTAACCTCCCATTGAGCATCCCCCAAGAAGTGCGCGTCCGTATTCGCGAATCTCTCGGTCTCGACCAGCCCGTTCACATCCGCTACTTGAAATGGATGAACCAGTTTTTCATTGTCGAGCCTACTGCGGCGGTGGAAAAGTTGACTGGTCTGCAAATTGGCGACTCGGAGAATCGTCTCCGCATTGTTTCCTGGACGAGCCGCGGCGTCCCTGTCATCGATCTGATTTTGCAACGCCTGCCGCAGACGCTGTGGGTGGTTGGCCTGTCCTACCTGCTCTCCGTCGTGATCGCGGTGCCGCTGGGTGTTTTGGGCGCCTATCACCATAATCGCCTCTTCGACCAGATCAACAGTGTGATCTCGGTGATCGGGTTTTCCCTCCCCACTTTTTTTACAGGTCTTCTGGTCATCCTGGTCTTTGGCGTCTGGCTTGGCTGGTTCCCTACCATTTATAACACGACGCTGGTGGTCAACAGTTGGTCCACCTTTGCTCAGCAGATCAGACAGTTGGTGTTGCCGGTATTTGTGCTCACCTTCTTCCAGATGGCGGCGATCAATCGTTTTACACGGTCGGCCGCGCTCGAAAACTTCAAACAGGATTACGTCCGCACTGCGCGCGCCAAAGGACTCAACGAGCAGGTTGTTGTTATGCGTCATGTCGTGCGCAACAGCCTGATCCCGGTGGTGACGCTGGTCGCGCTGGGGATTCCCGGCATTTTCGGCGGCGCTATCATTACCGAGCAGATTTTCCGCGTCAACGGGCTAGGCGCGCTGCTGATCCTGGCGATCCAGAGCAACGACGTGCCGGTTGTCCAGACAACGCTCTTTATTTTTGCCGTGCTGGTGGTCTTCTTTAACCTCATCGCCGATGTGCTGTACGGCGTGCTCGATCCGCGTATTCGGTTTTAATATCCTGAAGGGGTCTGCATCAGTATGACAGCCACAACAGCCTCACCGACGCTTACCGGCAAAGTTGTACAACGCAAGCACCGCACGTTATGGGGGGACGCCTGGATTCAATTCCGGCGCAACCGGCTTGCCGTCTTTGGCTTGATCGTGCTTGTCGCCCTCATTCTCGCGGTCGTGGCCGGCCCGTACATTTATCGCGTGGATCCAAAGTACATCGACATCATGGCGTCCGGTGAGGCGCCTTCGTCCGCCCATCCCTTTGGCACTGACGATCTTGGCCGCGATCTATTCGCACGCAACCTCTACGGTGGACGCATCTCGCTGGCGGTGGGGTTTGCGGCCATGCTTATCGCCATGACCTTTGGCACAACCGTGGGTCTGTTGTCCGGTTTTGTGCCGCGTCTTGATAATTTGTTGATGCGTTTTACCGATATGATGTTTGCCCTGCCGCAGTTGCCCCTGCTCCTGGTCATCAGCAGCCTGCTTCAGGATACACTGCGGAGAAGTCTCGGCCAGGAACTAGGCGCCTTCTTGCTGGTGGTCACCGTCATCGGTATGTTTGGGTGGATGCCAACCTCGCGCATTGTGCGCGGCTCGGTGCTATCGATCAAGCGCAAGGAATACGTCGAAGCAGCCGTCAACGTCGGCGCACGCGACAACAGCATCATGATGCGCCACATTCTGCCCAACGTCTTTGGCTCCATCATTGTCGCGGCCACGCTGGAGGTCGCGGCTGCCATCCTTACCGAGTCCACGCTTTCGTTTTTAGGCTTGGGCTTCCCGTCGGATGTGCCAACGTGGGGGCGGCTGCTCTACGAAGGCAAGGATTTCCTGACGACCATGCCCTGGATCTCCTTTTTCCCCGGCTTGTTGATCTCGCTGACCATTCTCGCCATCAACTTCATGGGGGATGGCCTGCGCGATGCACTGGATCCGCGTCAACGGCAATAACGCCACCGCATCATGCGCCTGACATAAGACGGCAATCGTGCGGGTGATTTGCCAGAGCGTCTATTTTCCAGTATTGTATAGCTCTAAAGTTCGGTATGATCCTCATGCCGCTCGAATGATATTTCCACAACCCAACCAACTCTGAAAGGAGATCCCAATGACGCGCAAGCGAATGCTCCTATTGAGCGTGTTGCTCATCCTGGGTCTTGTCATCGGCGGCTGCGCCGCCCCGGCAAGTCCATCTGGCGCCACCTCCGAAGAGCCGGCCGCAACAGAAGCGGCGGCTGAAGCCGCGCCGGCCGGTCCATTTGAACCGATGGTCTATGCAGCCGAAAACTGCGATTACGGCGGTCTGTTCAAATCCATGGAAGCGGTGGACGAGCAGACCGTCAAGTTTACGCTCTGCTACCCGGATGTGGCGTTCCCGGCCAAAGTGGCCTTTTCCGCCTTTGCCATCAACGACGCCGACTACCTGGAAGCCACCGGCGGCGGCGGCGACCTGATTGAGAATCCCAATGGCACCGGCCCCTACACGCTGGCCGAGTGGCGCCGCGGCGACCAGATGATCTTCCAGCGCAACGAAAACTTCTGGGGCGAAAAGGCCATCCCGGCCACCGTAGTCTTCCGCTGGGGCGCGGAAAGCGCGCAACGTCTGGTCGAGCTGCAGGCGGGCACGGTCGATGGCATTGACGGCGTCGGCGCCGATGACTTTACGACCATTGAAGATGATGCAAATCTGCAACTGGCGCTGCGCAGCGGCACGAATGTCTTCTATCTGGGCATGAATAACAAATTCCCGCCCTTCGACAACGAACGCGTGCGTCAGGCCTTCGCCATGGGCATCGACCGCCAGCGCCTGATCGACAACTTCTATCCACCAGGCTCCTCTCTGGCGACGCAGTTCATGCCGCCTTCCATCTTTGGCTACAGCCAAGGCCAGACCTGGTACGATTACAACCCAGACGAAGCCAAGAAAATTCTGGAAGAAGAAGGCGTGCTGCCCGGTTTCAAGACGACCATCACCTATCGTGACGTGGTGCGCGGTTACCTGCCCAACCCGGGCATCGTCGCCCAGGACATCCAGGCGCAGTTGGCCGACCTCGGCGTCGAAGCCGAGATCGTCGTGATGGAATCCGGCTCCTTCCTGACCGCGGCAAACGACGGCGAGATCGACGGCTTCCACATGCTGGGCTGGGGCGCGGATTACCCGGACGCCACCAACTTCCTGGACTATCACTTTGGCCCTGGCGCCTCCGCGCAGTTTGGCGCAGGGTTCCCTGACCTCTGGGACGCACTGAAGGAAGGCTCGACCAAAGCCACGCCGGAAGAGCGCCAACCCTTCTACGATACGGCCAACGAGCTGATCAAGCAGCACGTGCCCATGATTCCGGTGGCGCATGGTGGCAATGCCGCAGCCTTCAAGGCGGATGTCGAAGGTGCGTATGCGTCGGATATCGGCGCCGAACAGTTTGCGCTCATGAACCCCGGCGGCCGCGAAGCAATGGTCTGGATGCAGAACGCTGAGCCGATCGGCCTCTACTGCGCCGACGAGACCGACGGCGAAACACTGCGCGCCTGCGAGCAGATAATGCAGTCGCTGTTGGCCTATGAACCAGGCACCGTCGCTGTAATCCCGTCGCTGGCGACCGAGTGGTCGGCCAACGAAGATCTGACGGAGTGGACCTTCACGCTGCGTGACGGCGTCACGTTCCACAATGGCGCCACGCTGGATGCCAACGATGTCGTGCTTTCCTACGCGGTGCAGTGGGACGCCTCCCATCCGCTTCACGTTGGAAATTCCGGCCAATTCAGCTACTTCTCGTCGCTCTTCAACGGTCTGTTGAACGCACCGGCCACGGAGTAGAGGTAATTCTAGCGGGAATGAAGGATTGGGCGGCAATTGCCGCCCAATCCTCTATCTGGCCGGCCTGGTTTTAAGCAAAGTATGATTCGGATTGAAAAGTCGTGATCGCATACATTCTTCGGCGCATTGTGCTTGCCATCCCGGTCATGATCGGGATCCTCTTCCTGACCTTCTTGCTGAGCCGCTTGATTCCAGGCGACCCCTGTCGCGCCATGTTGGGCGAAAAAGCCACCAAAGCCGTCTGTGATGCTTTTATCGAGCGCACAGGCTTGAACCAACCTATTCCCGTGCAATTTGTGTACTACTTTGGGCGCGCGGTGACGGGAGATCTGGGAGAGTCGCTGCGCTTTGGCCGGCCCGTCACCGACATGTTGATGGAACGGCTGCCGGTCACCATCGAGTTGGCGCTGCTTTCGCTGCTCGTCGCCACTATTGTCGGTATGACATTAGGAGTGGTGGCCGCTTATTGGCAGAATTCCCCCATCGACGCCATCACCATGATCTTTGCCAACCTGGGCGTCTCGGTGCCTATTTTTGTGTTGGGGTTGTTGGCCGCCTATCTCTTTGCTGTGGCGTTCAAGGATACGCCGTTTGCACTGCCGCCTTCCGGCAGATTGCAGCCTGGCCTGATCGTGCAAACCATCCCAGAAGCGTGGGGGATGGAGAATTTGAGCGGCCCGCCACGCACACTGCTCGATTTTCTGTCGCAGATGTATATCGTCAATGGCATCTTGACGCTCAACTGGAAAGTCGCCGGCGACGCCGCCCGCCATCTGATCTTGCCGGTCATCGTCCTGGCGACCGTGCCGATGTCGATCATCGCGCGCATGACCCGTTCGAGCCTGTTGGAAGTGATGACGCTGGACTATATGCGCACGGCGCGTTCCAAGGGTCTCAACGAGCGTCACGTGGTCTTTCGCCACGCCATGCGCAATTCACTGCTGCCGGTCGTGACGGTGGTGGGTCTGTCGCTTGGCGGCCTGCTCAGCGGCGCAGTGCTGACCGAGACGATCTTCGGCCTGACCGGTGTAGGGCGCACCCTCTTCGACGCCATCACCTCGCGTGATTACATCGTGATCCAGGGCTTTACGCTCGTCATCGCCTTTATCTACGTGTTCGTCAATCTGCTGGTCGATCTCTCTTATGCAGTCTTGGACCCGCGCATTCGTTTAAGCTAACTGGCGCCTGCTGAATTATCTATGACTACATCCGCTATCACCACCTCACCGGCTTCGGTCGAACCGATCTTCAACACCAAGCCGCGCGGCTTATGGAGCACTGCCTTTCACCGGCTCTTTCACCGCCGTTCCGCGATCATCGGGATGATCATCCTGGGCTGCTTGATTTTTATCGCCGTCTTTGCGCCATTTCTAGCCACTCACGATCCAGTTCAATCGCAGATTGGCATTGTGGACGTTCAAAAGCGCGCGGCGCCATGCATCCGTCTGTTTGGCTGCCCCGCGGACCAGCCGGAATTCTTTTTCGGCACCGACGGCAATGTGCGCGACCTCTACAGCCGCGTGCTGTACGGGGCGCGGCTGTCGCTCATGGTTGGCATCCTCTCGGTAGGCTTTGCGATCGTCATCGGCGCGTTTATCGGCGCCGTGTCGGCCTATGTAGGCGGGTACACCGATAACCTGCTCATGGGATTGATGGACATCCTGCTTGCTTTTCCCAGCCTGATCCTGGCGATTGCCATCGTCACGGTGCTGGGACCGGGCCTCATCAACACGCTGCTGGCGATCGGCATCGTGAGCATCCCCGTCTACGCGCGCATCATGCGCTCCAGCGTCCTGTCGATCAAGCAGCAGGACTACGTGCTCGCCGGCCAGTCGATCGGCTCCTCGTCCCGCCGCATCCTGCTCCAGAACATCCTGCCTAACGCGCTGACGCCGCTCGTCGTGCAGGGCACGCTGGGCATTGCGGTCGCCATCCTCGATGCGGCCGCGCTCTCGTTTCTTGGGCTGGGCGCGCAGCCGCCGACGCCGGAATGGGGCTCGATGATCGGCCAGGAGCGCAACCAGGTCTTCACCGCGCCGCACCTCATCGTCTTTCCCGGCATTGCGCTGATCCTGACGGTGCTGGGCTTCAATCTGCTCGGCGACGGACTGCGCGACGCGCTGGATGTGCGACAGCGGTCGTGAGCACCTATTTGGGAAAAATCTGTTCTCGAATGACCTGCAAGACGGCCTCTAAACTTGCCTCACTCGAATCCTGAATATTACCTTGCGAACCGACGTGCTTGTGATGAGGGAATTGAGCCAACTTCAGCCTGTGGTGGTGCGGTGCATTATCCCAGCCGGTGTGGAGCGTGTTATCGGAGTTAAGCAAGTAATAGCTGTACTTGCGGATTGCAGATCCTTGCCATTGTTCGGTAATGCGCAGTGTCGAGCCGTTGTTCAAATAGAGAATAACACGGAGCGTTTCACCATCTAGATCGAGTGGAACGACAGCAAATGTAAGGCCGGAGCAGAGGCGCTCGATTTCCAGCAGACGGTCAGCGGCTTGCATAGAGTAAATCCGCCGGAGGAATTGGCTGATTTACGATTGGCTCCAGCCGGTGGATTTCTTCGGCGGCGTCAGCAGCCACCTGCACCCAATGCCCCCACAAAATATAATCCTCATGCATTTCGATGGAAGCATCTTGCGGCAGTCGCTCCTGCTCAAGCTGCCATAGCGGCTGCGCGTACCGTTCCTCGAGTTCGCGTACCTTACTTTCGGCAAGAAAGCGCCGCTTCCTGAGTTCAGAAAGCCGCAGCAGCGTCCCGTGATAGATGATGTCGGCGCGTTGTTGCTCGTCGAGTTGTAGAAACGCCTGTTCGATATTCATCTCAGTTTGCAGCACAAGGAATACGCCTTTTAGCATCTCAAGTCATTGGCGCTTGCTATTGTATCACAAGCTCGCTGCCTGCTCTGTTATTCAACTAACCCTCGTCGCGCCTGCATCGCCGCGTCAAAATCGCCGATAAAGCTCCACCAATTGCTCAACGGCCGGCCGCGCCAGGTCAGGCCGTTGTCGGCGCCGGGCAGGCTCTGCATCCAGTAGATAAACCATTGCAAGCTGTCGCCATGCCAGCGGTCACAGTTAATGGGGATCTTCTGCCCGCCGCCTTCGGGCCGCCAATCTTCGATGTCGCTCCAGACGATGGTGCGATTGCGCCAGTCGTAGTCGCGCACGCCATTGGGTGGATAGTGCGCCCAGCCGCAACGCCCTTCGCCCGGCTTGCCCACAAATTTGTTCCAGAAGAGCTCGGCGTCAACGTGACGCAGCACCGCCTCGATCTGATGCATGTGGTCTTCGACCGCCTCAGAAGGCCCGCGGCCATAGTTATAGTGGTAGACGGTGTAGGTGCGATCAAAGACAGGCAGATCGTGCGGGTCGCGGTCGCTGTTGCTGATGTCACCCCATGGCCCCGCCATGTTTGACTCCCACAGGTCAATCACGCCGCCGTGATAGCCCCAGATCCAGATCTCCTTGACGCCATGCTCCATCACCCAACGCCGCGCGTCGATCCGATCCATGATGGCGCGATAATCCGTCATCGGCGCGCGATGGCCTGGCTTGCGCCAGGTGGGCAGCGGCTCCAGGAACTCCAGACTCTCCACAACGGTGAAGCGCAGGCTGGGCGTGGCGTCAGGATGCTTGTAGGCGCGAAAGCGGCTGCCTTGCCCCAGCGCCTCGATCACGGCGGCCGTCGTTGTCTGCGTGTGGGTGCGGAGTGCGTCCAGCGACCCGCCGACATCACCCGTGACGCTGCGGTCGATAAGGTTGCCTTTGGTCGGGAAATACTGGACAAGCAACACCGGAATCTCGAACTGCGCGGGGGAAGTGCGCACTGTGTGGGAGATGGGGGGCGAGGTGACGGACGCCGTGTCTTCCTGGATCTGCTGTTTCAGCCAAGCAAAGAAACGACGCATCATCAAACCGTCTCGTCAGGCTCCCCTGCAGTTGGCTGCAATGTCCCCGCCAACACCACCGCATCCAGAATCTTGTGATAGCCGGTGCAACGACAGAAGTTGCCGGTCAGCGCCTCGGCGGCTTCCGCGGCAGTGGGGTGCGGTCGCTCCTCCAGCAGCTTGGCCGCGCTCATGACGAAGCCGGGCGTGCAATAGCCACACTGGACGCCGCCGCTTTGCACAAGCGCCTGCTGCACAGGATGCAACTGCTCTGTGGCGCGTATCCCTTCGACAGTGACGACTGTGCTGCCCCAGGCGCGCTCGGCGGGCGCCATACACGCCATGACCGCCATGCCGTCGAGCGACACCGTGCACGCGCCACATTCACCCTCAGCGCAGCCCTCCTTGACGCCGACCAGACCCGCGGCGCGCAGGCTGTCGAGCAAGGTCATGCCGCCCTGCAAAGGCGTTACGCGCCCGTTGACCAGCGCACGTTTCTCTCTGACATCTGGCGCGCCCGCGGCCTTTGCTTTGCCCGGCGTGGTCACCGGCCAGACGCCATCCGTGTCGCCCCACAGCAGGATCGGCTTTTGTGGCCAGCCTGCGCGCGCCGCGCCAGCCGCGATCTGATGCAGCGCCCGCGCTGTGAGCGTTTCGATCATGGCGCGGCGATATTCGGCGCTGCTGCGCATGTCGTCGATCGGCGCCGCGGCCGTCACCGCCAACCGCGCCGCCTCGGCGATGCTGGCGGCGTTCAGCGGCTTACCAATGAGGAAAGTTTCTGCGGCGGCCGCACGCACGACGACGGGAGCCACCGCGCCCAGCGCAATCGCGGCGCGCACGACCGGCGCATCACCGGTTGGCTGCTCTCGCTCGATCAACACTGCCACGTTGACGACGCTGATCGCCTGGGCGCGCCGCAAACCCAGCTTGATAAAAAGACCATCGGTGCGTGCGTTCAAGGCGGGAAATGAAACCTTGGTGACCAATTCGTCGGGGGCAAGATCCACCTTGCGAAAGCCGGTGATGAATTCGACCAGCGGCATAATACGCGCGCCGCGTTCCGAGCTACGCACGGTGATGGAGGCATCCAGCGCCAACAACGGCGCAATCGTATCGTTGGCTGGGCTGGCCGTGATCAAGTTGCCGACCACCGTGGCGCGATTGCGAATTTGCGGCGCACCCACCTCCCAGCAGGCGCGCGCCAGCGGAAACGCCCGCTCGACGATCAGCGCGCTGGCGACGCACTGATTGTGCGTCACGAGTGGGCCAAGCTCGATCAGCCCACTGTGCGCTTCGATCACGGCCAGACCAGGGATGCGCGTCAGATCGATCATCCCTGGCGCGCGGCCGTCGCTGCGTTTGCGCACGCCGCGCTCGATCTCCACCAACAGATCGGTGGCGCCGGCCACCGCGCGAGCGTCGTCACCATATTTGGCTTTCAGGTAAAGCGCTTCGTCAAGCGTCTTGGGTGAATGGTAAAAGCTGTAGCTGTTATGCATCTTCGGCGTCCATGCGATAGATGAAGACAAACACGCCGAGCACGACGCCAAACTGCAGGCTGAGGATAGATTGCCACCAACGCAAGCGCAGGGTGCGCCCAATCGCAAAATGGCTGATGCTCAGCCCGGCCGCGCCTGCCAGCACCTCTGGCGGAAGCGGCGACTCGGCGCCCGGCGTGAAGTGGACGGCCCGCTGCATTTTATCAAGCTGCTGATCTGCCTGGTCGCTACTCCAGCGCAGATAGAATGGCACGGCCAGGGCGGTGAGTGCGGCGCTCAGCATCATGCGTAGAAAAGCCCACATAGGATTAGCCTCGCAAAATTCGTGTGATCTGCTCGAGATGGAGCGCATCGTGCAGACCCACCTGCATCAACGCATCGTCCAGCGTGAAGCGGCCACGCTCCGCATGGATGCCGGCGCGCGCCCACTGTGCTTCGCTCAGCGCCTGAAAGCACGTGACAAACTCGGCGCGCGACTGCTGGAGATCGCGTAATGTCGTGCGCAGATCCTGCTCGTTGTAGCGCCCATCGACGGCTAACTGCTCGTGATCATAGCCCAGCAGCTTCGGCTCGTCTTCAGCCACGATCCGCTGCACCCGGTCTAAGAAAATCCGATCGAAGTCGCGCAGATGGCAGACGACCTCGGCCACCGTCCAGCCTTTGTCGCCGTCGTTGGGGTCACGGCGCGTGGTGGCCGTCGCCTGGCTGACATCGTCGAGCATATAGTCGAGCACCGCCAGCGTATCCCGCATCAAGCGGATGTGGTTGGTGCGCGTGCGAGCAACATCACACTCTAGTCCCATGGGTTTTCCTCCAGAATTCCTTCAGCATAGTAGGTGCATTGTACCCTGAAGCCGCGCTGCCGGGAAACGTCACCGATGGTATAATCGGGCGACCATCAACCGATTCGCTCCATTTTGGCCGAAAGTGTGGAAGTGCATGGCGACGACAACTGCCGCGATTCAAAAAGGCGTAACGCAGGCGAAACGTGTGCGTTTCTGGGAAATCGACGCACTGCGCGGGGTCGCCATCATCACCATGATCGTCTACCACACGATGTGGGATCTATGGTATTGGCGCGTGCTGCCCGATGTCGTGTTGTGGGAGGGCTTCTGGAAATATTGGCAACGCTTTACCGCGGGCACGTTTTTGATCCTGGTCGGCGTGTCGCTGACGTTGGTCTACCGTCGCGAGCGCGCTCAGCACGGGCCGGAAGCGCGCCTCTTTCCCAAGTTCCTGCTGCGTGGGTTGAAAATTTTCGGTTTGGGTATGATCATCACCCTCGTCGTGACCGTCGCCGGCGTCGGCTATGTGGATTTCGGCATCCTGCACCTGATCGGCATCTCCACGATCCTGGCCTATCCGTTGCTGCGCTTCAAGTGGTTCAACCTGGCGCTGTGGGTTGCGCTCTCCGCCGCGGGCAAATGGCTTGAACCCCTGCATTTCGACGGGCGCTGGATTTCCATTCCGCTGGGCGCATCCCTGTTCGTGTTCTTTCTGGACGGGCGCTGGCTGGCGCCCTTTGGCATTACCCCCACGCGCTACCCGGCGGTGGACTATTTCCCGCTCATTCCCTGGTTTGGCGTGGTGTTGTTGGGCGTCTGGTTTGGCAACTGGTTCTATGCCAACAACCGGCGCCTGATTTCGCTGCCCGACTGGGGCGATCTTGCGCCGATCCGCGGGCTGCGCTGGCTGGGACGTCACTCGCTTCCTATCTACCTCGTGCACCAACCGCTGATTCTGCTCGTGTTGATGTTGCTCGGCATTGTGAGCCTCTAGCCATTCGACGCGCCTGGAGAGATTTCACTTTGCGCAATGCGGGGATGCGTCAAAACGTATCCCCGCATTTTTTTGATCGTCCTGTCGTGTCCTACAATGCGCTGATAAACAGATGTTCCATCCTAATCAACAGAGGCGCACATGACCACTCCAGCCGATATTTTCGCCCAGGCGCAGGCCCTGTCCGGCCAACTGACTGCCTGGCGTCGCGACATCCACGCCCATCCTGAACTCAGCTTTCAGGAGCAGCGCACGGCCAGCTTAGTGGCAGACGAACTGGCCGCGCTGGGCATCGAGGTGCAAACGGGCGTCGGCAAGACCGGCGTCGTCGGCTATCTTGGCGAGGGTGGGCCGGTCGTCGCCATCCGCGGCGACATGGACGCATTGCCGATCGACGAAGAGAACGATGTCCCGTATCGCTCGCAGACGCCGGGCGTAATGCACGCCTGCGGCCACGACGCGCACACCGCGATCTTGCTGGGCGTGGCCAGGCTTTTGGCCGCCATGCCCGACCGCCCCGCAGGCCAGATTCGCTTTCTCTTCCAGCCCAGTGAAGAGGCGCGCGACAACGAGAACAAATCGGGCGCCACGCGTATGATCGAGGACAAGGCGCTGGCAGGCGTCAATGCGGTGCTGGCGCTGCACGTTGCCAGTGACATCGCTGCCAAGCGCATCTCGATCACCGACGGCTACGCCAGCGCCAACGAAGACTCCTTCGAGGTCTGGCTGCGCGGCACCGGCGGCCACGGCGCGTTCCCGCACCAGACCGTCGACCCGGTTTTCATCCTGGCGCAGGTGCTGAACACGATCCAAGGCATTCGCGCACGCCGCATCGACCCGACCAAGGCCGCTGCGCTTTCGATCGGTATGATCCTGGCCGGTGCGGCCTCCAATGTCATCCCCAGCCAGGTCTATCTGGCCGGCACGATGCGCAGCTTTGAGGACGATGTGCGCCAACAACTGCGCGACGAGCTGGCCAAGGCGTTGGAGATCAGCCGCGTCCTGGGCGGTGATTTCGAGCTGAAGCTGCATCCCGGTTACCCATCGATGTACAACGACCCGGATGTGGCGCACCTGCTGCGCGTCTCCACGCGCGACCTGGTCGGCGCACACGCACTGATCGACCCCGAACCGATGATGGGCGCCGAGGATTTCAGCTACATGACGCGCCAGGCGCCGGGCGCGATGTTCATGCTGGGCGCCAAGAAAGATGCCGTCAACCGGCCGCACCACACGCCGATCTTTGACATCGACGAATCCGCCCTGCCACTCGGCGCGGCTGTGCTGGTCGATGCAACGTGCCGGCTGCTGCGTCAAAAAGCAGTGTAACGTTGAAACTCTATCTTTCCCTCCTGCAACGGAATCGCAACTTCCGCAATCTGTGGTTTGCGCGCGTCGTCAGCAACCTGGGCGACTGGTTCAACCTGCTCGCCTCGGCCTCGCTGATCGCCGCATTGAGCGGCGCGGGCACTGCGATCAGCTTTCTCTTCCTGGCGCGCTTTCTGCCGCTCTTTGTGATGAGTCCCTTTGCCGGGGTGCTGGCCGACCGCTTCGAGCGGCGCTCGCTGCTGATCTGGGCGGATGTACTGCGCGCCGTGACGGTGCTGGGCTTTCTGTTCGTGGATCGGCCGGAGCGCATCTGGCTGCTCTATGTGCTGACCGCGCTCCAATTCGTCTTCAGCGCCATCTTTTCCCCGGCTGAGCAAGCCTACCTGCCGGCTGTGGTGGACAAGCAGGATCTTGTCACGGCCAACGCACTGGACAGCTTTACCTGGAGCACGATGCTGGCCATCGGCGCGCTGCTCGGCGGGCTGGCAACAGCGTTTTTTGGCGTGCAGACGGCCTTCGTCCTGGATGCGCTGAGCTTTCTACTCTCGGCCTGGTTTGTCACGCGTATCGCGGTCAGAAGCCGCGGGCGCGAACACGCGGAGAGCACACAGTCGACAGCGCGCGTCGCGTTCCTCGAAATCTTCGAAGGGATGCGCTATCTCTGGGCGCAGCCTGTGCTCCTGGCTTTTGCGCTGATCAAGGCGGGTGGCTCGCTGGTGTGGGGCAGCGTCAATGTGCTGGAGATTCCGTTAGCAGAACAAATCTTCCCACTCAACGGCAACGGTACGCTCACACTGGGGCTGCTCTATGCCGCGGTCGGGATCGGCACCGGCTTTGGCCCGATTGTGGTGCGTCACCTGCTGGGTGATACGTGGGGCGGGATGCTCAAGGCGGTGTCAATCGGTTATTTTGCCATGACGCTGGGCATTCTGGGGCTGGCGCTGGCGCCTTCGCTGGGCTGGATGCTGGGCGCCACCACGGTGCGCGGCATTGGCACGGGCGTCGTCTGGGTTTTCTCCGCCGTGCTGCTGCAGATCCTGATCCCGGATCGCTTGCGGGGGCGCGTCTTCGCCTTCGAGTTTGCGGCCTTCACCCTGACGCAGTCGATCAGCACACTGTGGGCCGGTTACGCCTACGACAACCTGGGGTGGAGCGTGTCGCAGATTTTCTTCAGCGCCGCCGTCGTGAGCATCGTCATCACAGGCGTCTGGTTGATCTTTTACCTGCGCGTGCGCAGCCGCCCCAGATTTGCGACCTGATTGTCTTGCTGAAAATAGACTTTAATGCCACAGCACAACAACGGATGCAGGGAAACAGCGGATTTGATCTGTTCGTCAACGACCCGATCCTCGCTCAATCGCGAAAGCGAATCCGTTGTTTCCTCAAATCCGCTGTAGTGTTTGGAGCACAGCACTACCACGGATGCAGGGAAACAGCGGATTTGCCCCGTCCGTCAACGACCCGATCCTCGCTCGGCGGTGAAAGCAAATCCGTTGTTTCCTCAAATCCGCTGTAGTGTTTGGATCACATCACTACAACGGATTCCGGGAAACAGCGGATTTGCCCCGTCCGTCAACGACCCGATCCTCGCTCAATCACGAAAGCAAATCCGTTGTTTCCTCAAATCCGCTGTAGTGATTCACCGCAAAGGCATTTTCTTTGTCCCACTGCGCTTCCGCGTCAGAATTACTGACCTTGCCGCACGTTCATCGGGGCTGATGGACGCGGCAATACGCCGAGCCCGGCAGTGGCTTGTTCTTGCACAGCCGGCCGGCGACGGTGATGGCAGCGCATTTTACGGCCTGCGCCAGCTTGGACGGCTTCGCACTTTTCACCGCCATATCATCTACCGCGGCGCACAGCCGATCAAACTCAAGGTTGAACTCGTCGGCGATGCGCTCCGGGTCAGGCACCAGGCCCGCGTCGGCGATGATACCGAGCGTCACCGTATCGTTGTAGCTGAGGATGCTGATGCCCATGCCTATTTCGCCGGGATGGGGCACCCAGAATGTCATGCGGTCGATCAGGCTGCCGGCCAGGTAAAGGGGGTCGCGTGGGCCGGCGACGTTGGTCATCACCAGCGTCGCCTTGCTGCCAAAGATGCCGACGGCAATGTCCTCCAACGGGCGCGGCGTCCGCCCAAAAATGTTCAGGATGCCCAGAAAAACCGCGGCCTCGGGCGAGCGCTTGATCGCATCCATCTTGTGTTTGGTGATGCCGAGCCGTTCCAGCACGCCGGCGACGCCAACCGGCAGATCCAGGAAGACCAGCCCAAAGCGATTGCCCAGATCGAGCGCACGATTCGGCCGGCGCAGATCGACCGGCACGACGCCACGGATAGTCATGCCATCGACCGCAGCGCCACGCTGCTGCATGTAGTGACGCAGCGCCCCCGCCATCGCGGCCACCAGCACGTCGTTGACTTTTGCATTTGTCGCTTTGCCGACGCGCTTGACTTTGTCCAGGTCCACCGGTTCTGACCAGGCCACGCGTTTGGGGATGCCCAATGGCCCTTTTAGCGGCGAGTGTGGGTCGGGGATCTTGAACAGAGTGCCGACCGCGACGCCGGCGCTGCGCGCGGCCAGTTGCGCCAGATCCGCCGCCTGTTCGGGATGAAGGACAAGCGAGGCGCCGCTGCTGATTACCTGCGCGGACTGGTCAAGGAGGCGTTTGACCGGGCGCGCCAGCGAGTCGAGCAGCCCAGCGCGCGGCGGTCGTGGCGCGCTGGCTTCGCGGTCAAGCGGTGCATCGCGCAGCACATCGAACAACATCTGCGAAATTGCCATCATGGCGGTGCCGTCGCCGACGCAGTGATGAAAGCGCAGGATCATCGCGCTGCCCCCGTCGATATCGTCGACGACGTGCACCTGCCAGAGCGGGCGCCGATAGTCAAGCGGTGTGCTGGCAATGTCGCTCAGCAGGTCGAGCAGGGCTTGCTTGGTGCGCGGTTCGGGCAGGGCGATGTGATGGAAGTGCTCCTCAGCCGCAAAGTGAGGGTCATCTTCCCAGTGCGGCGTCGTGTAGGGAAAACCCGCCTCGACCACGCGCTGGCGAAAGCGCGAGAGCTGCAGCAGACGATGCGCAAACACATCCTTTACGCGCGCAAAATCGAGTGGCTCACTCGTCAATACGACGCCCGTCACCATTGCCAGGTTGGTGGCGCCGTCCATGTGATACCAGGCGGCATCGACCGGGTCCATCGGCTCTTGCTTTGCAGCCATGTGGTTTCTCCTCGTTCAGTTCTATCCATCCATTTGCACGATCGGTCGACGCTCCAGGCAGGGGAGCGCCACGTCATTTGGACGTTGGTTTGTCCATACCTTAGCATAGGTGACATTCTCATGCGCCCGTCGAATGGGCAGTTTCACAAGAATTGATAAAGGAGAAATCAGGATGGGGAAGCGACAGTCGGTGAGTAGCGGCACGGTGTGGGAGTCGATGGCGGGCTACTGCCGCGCCATCCGGATCGACGACCGGATTCTGGTGTCAGGCACCACCGCGACGGGGCCGGACGGTCTGGTGGGCGGCGCCGATGCAGCCGCGCAAGCACGCTACGCCCTCGACAAAATCGAGGCTGCCATCCGCCAGCTTGGCGGGCGGCTGGAGGATGTCGTGCGCACACGCGTCTACGTGAGCAACATCGACCATTGGGAGGCGGTCGCTCGCGTGCACGGCGAACGCTTCGGCCACATCCGCCCCGTCAACACACTGGTCGAGGCGCGGCTGGTGGGTCCAGAGTACCTGGTGGAGATCGAGGCGGAGGCCATCGTTGGCGCGGGTGAGGGCCGGGCGTGATGCGCTTCAGCCTGCGTCTCAACAACGATCTCACCCTGCGTGACTATGTGGCCGTGGCGCAGGCGGCGGAAGCCGCGGGTTTCAACCAGATCTGGGTGAGTAACGATCTTTTCCTGCGCAGCGCGCCGGTGATTCTACAAACGATCGCACAGGCGACTCAACGCATTGAAGTCGGTGCAGGCATCCTCAACCCCTACACGATCCATCCGGCCGAGATCGCCATGCTGGCTGCCACGCTGGACGAGGCCACCGGCAATCGCTTCAACCTTGGCCTGGCGGCCGGCGCGGGTGAGTTTCTGAAGTGGGTGGGCATCGAAGCCGTACAGCCGCTGACCGCGATGCGGGAGAGCGTGTCGGCGATCCGCAGCCTGTTGCGCGGGGAGCGCACGCCGATGACGGGCAGTTTCCTGCACTGGGAGCAAGAAGCCTATCTGCGCTTTGACGCGCCACGCGTCACGCCGATCTATATCGGCGCGATGGGGCCAAAGATGCTGGCGCTCACCGGCGAACTGGCGGACGGCGCGCTGCCGCTGCTCTTTCCGCCGGAGCACTATTTTGGCGTCCTGCCCTATCTGCAAGCCGGCGCGGCGCAGCGTTCTCCCGCACTGGCGGCGCTCGATCTGGCGGTGTGCATCTGGGTCTCGCTGTCGGAAGACCGTGCGGCCGCGCGCCGCGTCCTTGCGGCCAAGATCGCCTATTACGGTCACGCCTTGAGCCCGCTAATTTTGGACCGGCTTGGCGTAACGCAGGCCGACTTCCGGCCGATCGAACACGCCATTATGGTCGAACGCGATATCACACGCGCCGTCAACATGGTGGATGAGCGCATGTTGCGCATCGGCATTGTCGGGGGCGCGCACGATGTCATTGAACGGTTGGAGCCACTCGTGGCGGCGGGTGCACGCCATCTCAGCTTTGGCCCACCGCTTGGCCCGGATCAACTGGAGGCGGTGCGGCTGCTGGGGCAGGTTATCAAGTATTTCCGGCGGTAACTGTTCAGCCTGACTTCCATAGAGCACGGATTAGGCGGATTAAACAGATTAGACAGATTAGACAGACAGAGCGGATGAAATCCGTAAGAACCCGTCTACTCCGTACTCTCCGTGATCTATTTTTTGCTATAGCTTGTGCCCATACAAACCTAGAAAAGAAAGAGGGGACGGCCATCTTCGCCGTCCCCTCTTTTGATACGGGGCTATCTTGAGATCGGCGTCGGGGGACACGCCGATCCGCAAAATCCTATTTGGTTTGCCGGGGAGGACATTTGAGCCCCAAACAGGGGTGCGGGAGGAGATTGTTTCTACTCTAGCAGACAAACGTCAAAAGATCGTCAAAAATTTCGTCGGCATAGCGTAGGTGTTTCGTTTGGTAGAGGTCAAACTTGGCGTCTTAAGTTTTCGCAGCTACAATTCAAGGCGCACAGCTTGTCAATGAAGCAAGCTTGGAGCCTCATGCTGCACTTACAATTTCTGGGAACTTTTCATGTTACGTTTGCCCATGGTCGTGAGGCATCCATTGATACGGCGCGCGGAAAAGCGCTGCTTGCCTATTTAGTGATTGAAAACGACCGTGCTCATTTGCGCGAGCAGTTGGCAACCATGTTCTGGCCCGAAGCGGATCAGAAATCGGCCATGCAGAGCTTGCGCCAGGCGCTATACAAGTTGAAACGAGCGCTCCAGCCGGAGCAGATTGGCGCCAAGACCAAGGACCCGCCCTACTTCACCATCACGCGCCAAGACGTCGCCTTCAATTTTGACAGCGAACACTGGAGTGACGTCGAACTCTTCAGCGCCCTGATCCGTACATCACAACAACATGTCCATCACTCTATTCAAGCCTGCCCAGAATGTATCGCTGGACTTGAAGAAGCCGTCGAGCTTTACCGGGGTGAATTTCTCTCTGGGTTGACTTTGCCAGACGCCGACGATTTTGAGGCGTGGCGGCTTGCCCGCCAGGAATGGCTGCGCGCCCAAATGATGCGCGCCTTGATAACACTGGCCAGCTTTTACGAACACCGCCGCGACTTTGGCGCGGCGCAACGCTTTCTGTTGCGACTATTGGAATTGGAACCGTTGGATGAAGACGCACACCGTCGTTTGATCCGGCTCTATGCGCTTGACCATCAGCGCGCCGCTGCCTTGCAGCAATTTGAAACCGCGCGCCGCGTATTGGCGCAGCAATTGAACGCTCAGCCCACTCAAGCGACGCTCCAACTTTTCCAGGAGATTCAGCGGGGCGACTTTCCACCATTGGAACCTGCCGCGATCGGCAGTCCCTACAAAGGGCTTTATCCATTTTCCTTGGAGGATCGTGTAGATTTCTACGGGCGTGAGGAGACGGTGGAGTTCCTTCTCCAGCGGCTGGAAGGCGCACCGTCTGCATTTCTGATCGGACCTTCCGGCAGCGGAAAATCCTCGATTATCCACGCGGGCGTAATTCCTGCCCTGTTGAACGCGGGAAGATCGGCGCAACAGGCGCGACGCAAAAGCGGCCAGGTTGCAGAAAATTGGTCAGTCGTCGAGTTCCGCCCAGGTGCGGATCCCTTCCGCGCCCTGGCGGAGGTCCTCGTGCGTCAAGCCAAGACCCCGCTCGACGCCGACCAGTTGATGAACCTTCTGCATACGGAAAACGCTACGCTGGATAGCCTCGACGTGTTGCCGCATCACACCCACACGTTGCTCTTTGTCGACCAGTTCGAGGAGCTATACACGTTGGGCGCCTCGGTTGCAACGCGCCGGCTTTTCATTGATCTTCTGTTGAATTCTGCCCACTTACCAGCGGGTGACGCTTCGCGCATTTCGCTGCTCCTCGCCATGCGCGCGGACTTCGTCAGCCAGGCGCTGACCTATCGACCTCTGGCGGATGCGCTGCAGCGCGGCGGGATCGTGCTCGGCCCGATGGCGCGCGCTGCATTGCGCCGCGTGATCGAGGAGCCGGCGCATAACCGCGGCGTAACCTACGAACCTGGTCTGGTTGAGCGCCTGCTTGACGATGTCGGCGAGGAACCGGGCAATCTGCCGCTGCTACAGTTTGCCCTCTCCGAACTGTGGGTGCGGCGCGTCGGCTATCAGATTACCCATCATACATACGATGAAATTGGGCGAATTTCCGGCGCGCTGGCCAGCTATGCCGATCAAGTCTATACGCAACTGACGAACGCCGAACAGGCAACTGCACGGCAACTCTTTATCCAACTCGTACAACCCGGCGACGAAACCGGGGACACGCGACGCCCGGCGTTGCGCTCCGAGCTAAGCGAGGCCGGATGGGAGTTGGCGCGTCGATTGGCTGACCTGCGCCTGGTCGTCACAGGGCATGGCGACAGAGGAGAGGGCGTCGAACTTGTGCATGAGACGCTGATCCGCAGTTGGGGACAATTGCGCGAGTGGATGGAGGAAGATCGTGACTTTCGGCGCTGGCAGCAGCGCCATCGCACCTACCTGCACCAGTGGATCGCCAGCGAACAGGAAGAAGATGCGTTGCTGCGTGGTGCGTTGTTGACCGAAGCAGAATGGTGGATCAACACGCGGCGCGCGGACCTGAGCCAGCACGAACAGGCATTGATCGATAGCAGCATCCAGTCGCGCAACCAAAAGCAGACGGAGATCGAGGCGGCGCGCCAAGCCGAACTTGAGCGTGTACAGACGTTGGCAGAAGCTGAGGCGCAACGCGCCGAAGCAGAACATCGCCGCGCGGAGATCGAACGCTCGACAGGCCATCGCTTGCGCTGGCTGTCGATTGGCCTGGCAGGGGTGCTGGTCGCGGCGGTGTTAGCGGCAATGATCGCACTCTGGCAGCAGCAGCAGGCCACGCTATTTGCGCAACAGGCGCTGGCCCGCCAGTTGGCGGCGCAGTCGATCAACCTGGCGCATGATGCCACCGATCTGGCGCTCTTACTTGGCGATGAAGCGATGGCGCGCATGACCGACCCGGCCGATCTCACAAATTTTTTGGTTGCTTTTCCAGTGAGCGGCTTGCTTGACCGTTTCCTGCGCGGCGGTTCAGGCGATCTGACGCAAATCGTCGTGGCGCCGGATGGAGCGCGTCTGTTCACTATCTCCGAAAATGGTTCGCTCACCAGCGCGGCGGTTTGGGATGCAACGGAGGGACGTTTAGTGCGCGAAGTGTTGCCACCGCGTGAACGCGCTGCGCTTGCGCTTGCCCCGGACGGCGACTGGCTGGCAACGGCAACCGGCGCCGTCATTCAACTGTGGGATGGCGACAGCGGCAAACAAATCGCCACCTGGGACGCCGGCGCCGACAGCGCCATCAACGCCTTGCAAGTCTCCGCAGATGGGCGACGGTTGCTAACAAAGGGAGACAATGGCGTCGTCACGCTCTGGGATGTGGCGACCCATCAAGTCACAGATCAATTTGTCCTTCCCGATGGCACAGCAGGAATTTGGCTCAGCCCTGACAGCCGCACGCTGGCGGTTACGCGAGATGTGAGAACGGAACGCGGCGTCGATCTCTGGAGGACAGATACCGGGCAAAAGACAGCTATCCGTTTGGGGAAGCATGAATCCGCGATCACTGCGGTAGCCTTTACCCCTGATGGCAGCCAAATTGCAACCGCGAGCTTCGACGGTTCCGTCCGCCTGTGGGATGCAGCCACCGGCGCGTTGATCCATCTGCCGTTTATCGAACATGACGGACGCGTTCTCTGTGCGGCTTTCAGCCCGGATGGGCGCACGTTGGCCACCGGTGGCGCCGATCGTCAAATTTTGCTATATGACGTTGTGACCGGGCAGCAAATTGGCGAACCGCTCTTCGGGCATGACAATTGGGTGCGCCATCTGCGCTTCGACCCCACGGGCAATGTGCTCTATTCAGGGGCAACCGGCGGCAGTCTGATTCGGTGGGATTTGGCGCGACGCAAACTGTTCGAAGGACATACGGATCGCGCCCGCTCCGTTGCCATCAGCCCGGATGGCAGCACGCTTGCCACGGCTGGCTTTGACAAGCGTCTCTTGCTGTGGGACGCCGCCTCTGGCCAGCAGATCGCTGAATTGCCATCGCCACACGAACGTTCGGTCATCCAAATTGCCTACAGCCCAGACGGTCGTTTTCTGGCGGCTGGAGATGCCGGCGGCCTCGTCACGCTCTGGGACGCGGCAGAGCGTCAGATGCTGCATTCGCTGCTCACCTATGTTGACAGCGTCGTCATTGGCTTGGCATTCAGTCCGGATAGCAGCTACCTTGCCGTCGGAGATTTCGACGGCAACCTATCGATTTGGAATGTGAAGACAGGTGCGCGTGTGTGCGCCATGTCAAAAGCGCACGATGGTTGGACATTGACGCTGGCGTTCTCGCCAAACGGTCAGACGCTGGCATCCGGCGGCACGGATGGTCAGATTCGGCTGTGGGATGTCTCCACGCTGGCGCAGCCGGGCGACGATGCGTTGCAACTGCGCCGCGCACCGTTGTTGGGACATGAATACTGGGTTACTTCGCTGCTGTACACGGCGGATGGTGCAACCTTGATTTCTGGCAGCGCCGACAATACAGTGCGCTTCTGGGATCCAACCACCGGGGCGGAGCGCGGCGAGCCGCTCGCCGGGCAGATGTCGCAGGTGTGGGGCGTGCAATTCTACCCCCCGCATGGAGAGCGAACGTTGATCACACTGAGCAACAACGGTACAGTGCAGACATGGGATATTGCGTCGCGCACCCCATTAGCGCCTGCATTGCATACGGGGCTGGAAACCGAATCGTTTGCCGTAAGTCCAGCAGGAAACTATGTCTATCTGGGCAGTTTCGATGAGCGGGTCGAGCGGTGGGAGCTGGACCTGATGCCGTGGAAGGAACGTAGCTGCGCCATCGCCGCGCGCGCGCTCGACCATGAGGAGTGGGAGCACTATTTGAGGAACACGCCGTACCAGCCTGCCTGCGGCGCGCCTTGAGCAACCCTTAGCGTTCGCCCGCCTCCCAGTCGATTGCGCTCACGTCGTCGTGCTTCAGCACGCGCTGTCCGACGCGATCGATGCGCATGATCAGACGGCAGGCAGGATCGGGGCAGGTGACGCGGGCGTCGGTCTCCATCCAGTCAGCAGGATGGTTGCGCCGCTGCTTGGCGGGCAGCAACGGCAGCGTCGCCTGCAGTGCGTAGACGCAGAATTCCTGTCCCGCCGGCAAGGAAAGCTTGCCCCCATGCAGGTGGAAGCGATCACCCACGGCCATTGAACAGGTGCAATTCCCCTCAATCGCCTCGACCACCACCGTCAGATCGTATAGCTCAAATTCGTCTTCGCCCACGCGTAACCTCTTTTCTGATTTTCTGCCAAGGAGAAGGGGAGAGGGGGAGACAAGGAGGAGGGGGAAGGGAAGACTTCACAATTCACCATTGACAATTCGTCCTTGTCTCCTTGTCTCTACTCCTCCAGCGTCACCGTATCCGTCTGGCCGTCGTAGCTGCCGACCTCAACGAACTCTGCGCCTTCCGGGTTGAGCTGGAAGATCGTGTAGTAGGCGATCGCCTGGTCGCCGTTCTCATCGAGGAAGGCTTGGAACGCCGTGCCGATGTAGTGTCCGGAAACGAAAGGCAGCATCGACTTGACCGCCTTGCCGTCATTGCCGGCGGAGAGCATCGTCAACATCGCAATATTGGCAGCGTCGTAGGCGTAGTTGGTGAATGGCCCCGGCTCGCTCTCGTATTTGGCGGCGAACGCGTCCAGAAAAGGCTGCGTGTTTGGATTCTGCGCGTCGCCAAAAGAGACCGATGTCAAGCCCACCTTGGCGAGGAACTCAGCGTGCGCCGGGTCTCCCAAAATGTCCGGGTTGACTAGATTTTCGACGCCCAGCCAATCGACGCTGCCCAGCGCCGGATCGGTGACCGCCTGCTGCAGTAACTTCTGCGCATCGCCCAGGAACGCCACCGCAAAGACCGCGGTCTCGCCCGACGCGCTCAGCCGCTCCACCTCTGCGCTCAACTTACTGGCCTCACCGGAGAGATCGGCCGGTTCAGGCGCATACTTGACTACTGACACCTCTTGGCCGCCCTTTTCCTGGAAGATCTTGGTGAACACATCGATCATGCCGTTGCCAAAAGGATCGTCCACCACCAGCGCCACGATATTTTCATAGCCGCGGCGCGTCGCGATCTCCGCAAAGGCGCGCGCCGAGTACGTGTCGGGCGGATACATCACACGGAAGATGTTGTCGCCTGCCAGCGCGCCCGGCAGGCCACTGGAGGCCGGCGCGACGAGGACGACATCGTTCTCGTCGACGAATTGCTTGGCGCCAAGCACCTCGCTGGTCGTCAAGGGGCCGATCACGACTTTAGCGCCGCTCGTCTGCACGACCGTCTGCACCGCCTTGAGCGCGCCGTCGGGCGTGCCTTCGGTGTCGGCGCTGGCGGTCTGGAAGCGCACACTCGCCCCCGCCGCCTCAAGTTGCGCGTTCATCTGCTCGACTGCCAGCTCGACGCCCTTTTGGAAGTCCGTGCCGAACGAACCGAGCGAACCGGTGTAGGGCAGCGCAATGCCCAACGTGTAGGTTTGTGGGCCGGCGGCGTCACCCGCCGGCGCCACCGCTGTGCAGGCCGAGAGCACCAGGCTCAACAGCAAAACAGCAAGCAAAATCCAGGAAGTCCTTCGCATGAGAGCACTCCTTCATTGAATGCAATTGGAACAATGGGTTGTTGGCAGCACATCGCGGGGGGAACTGCGCTGCACTATACATCACCCCCGCAGCCTTTGCAAACGCTTTTGGGCGCCTGCCGCACCCGTGACCCATCCGGTTTCAGACGCACGCGGTTTTCCGAATGATGGATTGTAAGCGCTCGATGGCTTGTGATTCCGTTGCGTGATGCTATAATCGTTGCGTCGAACGCCTTGCCTGTCAGCCGAACTGAGCCAGCCGTGACCTTGACGCAACTAGTCGATTCGCTCGTTACAACCGCACAAGTGGGCAGCCTTTACGCGCTGATGGCCGTGGGTCTGACGTTGACGATGGCGGTGGTGAAGTTGCCCAACTTCGCCCATGCTGAATTGATCACGTTCGGTGCGTACACGGCGCTCGTGGTTTCACTTTTTGTGACGACCAACCCGCTGCTCGCGATTGGCGTGGCCTTTCCCGCGTCGGCATTGCTGGCCTGGGCCATTCATCGACTTGTCTATCGTCCGCTCGTGCGCCAGAAGTCGACGACCTATGTGCTCATCCTTTCCTCCTTTGCCGCCGGCCTGATCGTGCGCTATTCCCTCTTTCTGCTGGCGGACCGTTACGATCTCTTCGACAAACGCATTCAGATCCCGCTGCAGGTGCTGGTGGAGATTGGCCCGCTGCGCCTGACCAACATCTTTATCTGGGTGACGCTGAGCAGCATCACGTTGGTCGCGCTGTTGAGTCTGCTGCTCAACTTCACCAGCCTGGGCCGGCAGATGCGCGCGCTGGCGGACAACGACACGCTGGCGCGCGTGCTCGGCGTGCCGGTGGATCGCGTCGTCGATCTCACCTGGGTGCTCGTCGGCGGGATGGCGGGCGTGGCCGGCGCGTTGTGGGGACTCTACACCTTCGTCGACCCGCTGGTCGGCTGGCTGATCCTGCTGCCGGTTTTTGCCGCGGCCGTGCTGGGCGGGATGCGCAGCTTCGTCGGCACGATCCTCGGCGCCTACATTGTGGCCTTTGGCGAAAACACGGTCATGCTTCTTCTCAACCAGACCTTTGGCCTCGACTTCAGTTTCAAACCCGCGATCCCCTTCGTGATCATCATCCTCGTGCTGCTGATTCGCCCGCAAGGCTTTGGTGGGTTGGGGCGTAGCGCCACAGAAGGAGGCAACGCGTGATCCTTGACCCCATCGGCACGCTGATCTCGTTGCTGACTTCGTTTGGCGTCGCCGCCATGATTGCACTCAGCCTCAACCTGGAGTATGGGTTGGGCGGTATTCCCAATTTCGGCAAGGCGCTCTTTGTCTCGATCGGCGCTTACACGGCAGGCATTACCTACACGCGGTTGCTGCCGCTGCTGGCGGGGCAGGCCGCGCCCTATCCGTGCGGCGCGGGCATGAGCCAGGCGCTGCAAGTTCGCACCGAGATCATGCGTACACTGCCTGCGGTTGGGCTGACCAATTTTCTCATAACGCTCGTCATCGCGGCCCTCATCGGCGGGATCGTCGGCTATCTTGCCTCCTACCCGGCGCTGCGTCTCAAAGACGAGTGGTTCCTCGGCCTGGTGCTGCTGGCGTCCAGCGAAGTGGTGCGCATCGTCGTGCGCGGCGCCGAGCCGGTGATTTGCGCGCACAACGGACTGTCAGGCCTGTCGCAACCTTTTGTCTTTCTGCCAACCGCGCAATTCAAAGCCGCGGCCTTTGCCGGGCTGACCTTGCTGGCCGCGGCGCTCTGTTACTGGTTTGCGCAACGGCTGACGTGCTCGCCCTACGGCCGTATGTTGAAGGCGATGCGCGAGAACAGCGACGTCGCCGCTGGGCTTGGCAAGCCGATGGCGCGCACGCGCGCCAGTGTAATGGTCATCGGTTCGGCCATGGCCGCGGTCGCCGGCGTCTTCTTCGTCACCAACATCGGCTTTGCCAGCGCCAACGATTACGTGGTCGGCCTGACGCTCGACATCTGGGTGATGATCGTGCTGGGCGGGCTGGGCAACATGCGCGGCGCGCTGCTCGGCGCCGCGATCATCACCCTGCTCGACCGCGCCACCGCCATCGCCGCGATCCAGGCCAACATGCTCGGCAGCCAGTTTGATTTCAACTATGCGCGCTACATCCTCTTTGCGCTGATTCTGCTCGTCATGCTGCGCTATCGGCGGCAGGGGCTGTTGCCGGAGCGGCTCGACACGACTGGCGCCGGCAAATTCCTGGCAAAGCTGAGGCGTCAGGACGTTGCGTCTCAGGAGGCAACGGTGAATCGCCATGCTTGACCTGCACAATGTACACAAACGTTTTGGCCGCCTGGCCGCGGTCGCCGGCGTCAGCTTGCGCGTCGAAGCCGGCGAGATCGTCGGGCTGATCGGGCCGAACGGCAGCGGCAAATCGACGCTGTTGAGCACCATCGCCGGCGCCTATTGCCCCGACGACGGCGAGATTTTGCTCGACGACCAGCCGATCGGTGGGTTGGCGCCCGACCAGATCTTCGCGCGCGGGCTGGCGCGCAGCTATCAAGATCCGTCGCTCTTCTTTCGCATGTCGGCGCTCGACAATGCCCTGTTGCCGGCGCGCGGCCAACGGGGAGAAAAGGCGCGCCATGCCCCTTTCCGCAGCCGCTGGTGGGGACAGGAGCGCGCCCATGTGGCGGAAGCCGCCGCGATTTTGTCGGATCTCAAACTCGAAGCGCGCGCCCAGACGCCGGCCTCCGATCTATCGGGTGGACAGATGAAGCTGCTGGAGATCGGCCGCACGCTGATGGGCGAGCCGCGCCTCCTGCTGCTCGACGAGCCGACTGCCGGCGTCGCGCCCGGCCTCGCCTACACGATCTTTGAAGAGATCGAACGGATGCGTGCGGCGCACGGCCTGAGTTTTTTGATCGTCGAGCATCGGCTGGAGATCCTCTTTGATTTTGTCGACCGCCTCTATGTGATGCATCTGGGGCAGGTCATTGCGGAGGGAAAGCCCGCCGAGATCGAACAGAATGCACGGGTGCGCGAGGTCTATTTTGGCGCATAAACATGCCATATCCAACCGGATCGCGGACGTCGCATCCGCCCACTTTTACAACGAAGCGGATGCGACGTCCGCGATCCGGGCTGATTCGTTACTATATACGTCGTTTTTTTTGGAGGAACCCATGATTACAGCATCCCACATCCACCAGATTGAGCAGGACGGCTACACCGTCGTCCGGCAGATGTTTGCAGCCGAAGAAGTGGAGACCTATCGCGACCACTTCATGCGCCTGCGCCGCGAGGGCAGCCATGCAGGCGACTTTGCCGGCGTGGCTCCCACCGAGAGCGACCCGCTCAAGATGTACCCACGCATGATCCACATGCACCGCTGGGATGAGCTTTCGCTGCGCTGGATGCTCGACCCGCGCATCAACCGTGCGCTGACCACCTTCCTCGGCAAAGAGCCTTTCGCGGTGCAGACGATGCTCTACTTCAAGCCGGGCGGTGCGCGCGGCCAGGCGCTGCACCAGGACAACTACTACCTGCGCGTGCAGCCCGGCACCTGCATGGCTGCGTGGCTGGCGCTCGACGACTGCGACGAGGAGAACGGCTGCATGCAGGTCGCCGCCGGCAGCCATAGCTGGCCGCTGCTCTGCACCGTCGGCGCCGATCTGGAACAGAGTTTCACCGACGTCACCGTGCCGCTGCCGCCCGACGCCGACGTGCGCCCCGTGGTGATGAAGGCGGGCGACGTGCTCTTCTTCAACGGCCAGCTCGTGCACGGCAGCTATCCGAACACCAGCCAGCATCGCTTCCGCCGCTCGCTGATCGGCCACTACATCCAGGGCGACGCCGAACAGGTCGGCCACTGGTACCATCCCGCGCTGCGCATGGACGGCACGCTGGTCGAGCTGGAGGACAGCCCCGGCAGCACGCAGTGTGGCGTCTGGGTGGAGCGCGACGGCGCGCAGGTGATCGAGGTGGCGGGGCTGAATGTGGTCGACGCAAGTATTCACGACTAATGCTCTCGATCTCTGACCTGACCGCTGGCTACGGCAAACTGATGATTCTGCACGACGTGGCGCTTAACGCAGCCGCCGGGCAATTTGTCGCCATCCTCGGACCCAACGGCAGTGGCAAGTCCACCCTGCTCAAAACCATCGTCGGCCTGACCACGCTTGAGCGCGGCGTGATTCGCTTTGACGGGCAGGCGATCGAAGACCGGCGCACGGAGACGATTCGCAGCCTGGGGCTGAGCTATGTGCCGCAGCGCGAAAATGTCTTCAAGAGCATGAACGTGCGCGAAAATTTGCTGCTGGCGGTGCGCGATCTGGCCAAGCCCGCGGCCGCTGCGGCGCTCGACGAATGTTACGTGCTTTTCCCGATCTTGCACGACCGGCAAAGCCAGCGCGCCGGCAGCCTCAGCGGCGGCGAACGGCAGATGCTTGCCATCGCGCTCGGCTGGCTGGCGCGGCCCAAGCTGATGTTGCTCGACGAGCCAAGCGCCGGGCTGTCGCCGCTCTTCGTCACAGAAGTGTTTCGGACGCTGCGTGCGCTGCGCGACGCCGGCATCACGCTGGTCGTCGTCGAACAGAACGCACGCAGCGTCCTGCGCTGGTGTGATTACGCCTACCTGCTGCGCGACGGGCAGGTGGCGTTTCAAGGCTCGGCCGCCGATCTGCTGGCCGATGAAGAGACCGTGAAAAGCTATCTGGGCGTCGCAATTACGCGCAAAGACGCCGTGCCGATTTGACCAACTCTCTGCAATGCTTGAATCAATCCGAAATCTACATCAACGAGCAAATCTCATGCCACTACAAAACATTCTCAACCAACCACGCATCTGGTACGGCGGCGACTACAACCCGGAACAGTGGCCGGAGGCAATCTGGCTGGAGGACATGCGCCTGATGCAGCAGGCCGGGGTCAATCTGGTCTCGGTCGGCATCTTTTCCTGGGCGCATCTGGAGCCGCAGCCGGGCCAGTACGAATTTGGCTGGCTCGACCGGCTGATGGATCTGCTGCACGCGCGCGGCATCTACACCTGCCTCGCCACGGCTACCGCTTCGCCGCCGCCCTGGCTGGCCCACCGCCACCCCGAAAGCCTGCCCGTCACCGCCGACGGCGTCACGCTGTGGCCGGGCGGGCGTCAAGCCTACTGTCTGCACAGCGAGGCGTACATGAAGGCCGCATCGGCGCTCGTCACGCGCATCGCCGAGCGCTACCAGGATCACCCGGCGCTGGCGGTCTGGCACATCAACAACGAATATGGCTGCCACGTCAGCGAATGCTTCTGCGATGTCTCGGCGGCGGCCTTTCGCAAGTGGCTCTCCGAACGCTACGGCACGCTCGACGCACTCAATGCGGCGTGGGGCACGGCCTTCTGGAGCCAGCGCTACGGCCAGTGGCAGGAGATCAACCCGCCGCGCCGCGCGCCCACCTTCGCCAATCCGACCCAGCAACTCGACTGGCGGCGTTTCTCCTCGGACAGCCTGATCGCACTGCATGACATGGAGGCGGAGATCCTGCGCCGCGTCACACCGCAGACGCCGCTCACGACCAACTTCATGGGCTTCTTCAAGCCGGCCGACTACCGGAAGTGGGCGCACCGCGAGGACGTGATCTCGCTCGACACCTATCCCGACCCGACGGACGATTTTGCCGCGGTGCAGAACGCCGCACAGTGCGACCTCACGCGTTCGCTGGGCGACGGCCAGCCGTGGATGTTGATGGAGCAGACGTCGAGCGCGGTCAACTGGCGGCCGCGCAATGTGCTCAAAGCGCCGGGGCAGATGCGGCTGTGGAGCATGCAGGCGGTGGCGCGCGGCGCCAACACAGTCATGTTCTTTCAGTGGCGCGCGGCCAAGGCCGGCGCGGAGAAGTTTCACGGCGCACTGGTGCCGCACGTGGGCGTCGAGAATTCGCGCGTCTGGCGCGAGGTTTCCGCGCTGGGCAACGAACTGCAGGAGCTCGGCCCGCTGGCGCGCAGCCGCGTGGTCGCCGATGTGGGCATCCTGGTTGACTGGCAGAGTTGGTGGGCGCTGGAGCTTGACTCCAAGCCCTCGACCGCGGTCACCTTCTACGAGCCGCTGGCGAGCTTTTACGGCCCGCTCTTTGCCGCCAACATTACGGCGGACTTCGCCTTCACCGACAGCGATTTTGCCAACTACAAGCTGTTGCTGATCCCCAATCTCTACCTGGTGGATGACGCCACCGCCGCCAAGCTCGAGGCTTACGTGGAGGCGGGCGGCACGGTCGCTATCGGCTTCTTCAGCGGCATCGTCGATGAGAACGAGCAAATCCGGCTCGGCGGCTATCCTGCCCCCTTCCGGCGACTGCTGGGTCTGCGCGTCGAGGAATTTGCGCCCATGGCGGAAGGCGAGCACAACGAAATTCGCTTTGCGGATGGCAGCATTGCCCCCTGCGCCCTCTGGGCGGACGTCATCGACCTGGAAGGCGCAACCGCGCTGGCGACCTTTACCGGCAATTTCTACGCAGGGCGACCGGCGATCACCGAGCACAACTTTGGCCGCGGCCGCGCCTTCTATCTGGGCACGCGGCTGGCGCCGGAGGCGATGGCCGCGCTGCTGGCGCGCATCGCTGCGGCCGCGGGCGTGACGTCGCCGGTCAGCGCGCCGCCGGGCGTCGAAGTGGTGCGCCGTCGTGGCGAGGATGGGCGTGAACTGTGGTTCGTGCTCAACCACCGGCCAGAGCTGGTCACGGTGAATTTGCCCATCTCAGGCGTCGATGTGTTAAACGGGGCGGAGGTGGCGGGTGCGGTGGCGCTGGAACCCTTCGGCGTGGCGATCGTGCAGGCGGGATGATGGCCTGTCGCGTGGGTGTTTTGGGCTGAAGCCTCATCTCCGGGTAAATCTTGATACGGGGAAGAGGGGTGAACTTATTGCTGCTCAATTGCGCCCGCGCGCCGCGCCGCGGCCGTTGCCAGACGCGTTTGCGCAGCGGCCAGCCAGGCGGCGCCAGTATCCAGCGCTTGTTGCAGGTCATCGAGCACGACCGCGGTGGCGGCTGGCGCCACGCCGCCTGGTCCAGAACGAACCTGCACAAAGTGCTCCGGGTCCAGCGCCTGCTGAAATTGTGCAGCGCTGAGATCGAGTGCGTGGCCGAGCACCTCGTGCGCTGACGTCTGCAACATCGCCAGCGTCAACCGCGAGCTGGGGACGCCGGCTTTGACCGCACTCTGCACCATGCCAGCGACAGTTTTGTGCGCCAGCCGAAAAGGCAGCCGCGTTTCACGCACCAATGTATCGGCCAGCTCCGTGGCGGTGGTGAAGCCTTCGCCTGCGCGGGCGCGCAGATGCTCCTCGTTGAGTAACAAAGTCTCGAAGAACGCGGTGTAGAGTTCCAGGCACTCTTCGATGGTCGCCAGCGCGTGGAAGAGCGGCGGCAAAATCTCGTCTTCAATGTCCTGCGTGTCGCCGTAGGGGATATTGTGACACTGCGTCACCACCGTCTGCGCATAGCCCAGGGCGCGACTGAGGCGGGCGCGCAGATGCTCCAGCACGACGGGGTTGCGCTTCTGCGGCATAATCGAGCTGATCTGGATAAAGCTGTTGTCGATCTGTAGTGCGTTGGCCTCCTGCGTGGCGCGGACGAGCAGGTCGTGGGTCATGCGGCTGAGGTCCACGGCCAGCGCCTGTACGGCGAAGGCTGTGTCGGTGAGATACTCGCCGCCGCCGATAGCATGTTGCGTGCTGAGGACGATCCCATCGAAACCGAGCAGATCCGCGACGCGCTGGCGGTCAATGGGAAAACCCGTGCCGGTCAGCGCGGCAGCGCCCAGCGGCGAAGCATTGGCCGCGGCGTAGGCATCGGCGAACTTGGCCTGGTCGTGCGCCAGGAAGGTGAGGACGCCGGCGAGATAGTGCGCAAAGGTAACGGGCTGGGCCGGCTGGGTGTGGGTGTAGCCGGGCATCAAGGTGTCCAGGTGGCGGCGCGCCTGGGCCATGATCACCGTGCGCAGCGTCAGGACGCAGTCGCTCACCGCCAGCACGCGCGTGCGCAGCGCCATGCGCGCCAGCGCGTGGCCCAGGTCATTGCGGCTGCGCGCCAGTTGCAGGTTGCCGCCATAGTCGGGGCCTACAAGCGCAATGATCTCCCCTTCGATGCGGAAGAAGAGATCCTCGATGCCGGGCTGGTAGGCGTACTGCTCTACGCCCGCGGCGCGAATGGCGGCCACGGCGTGTACGATGGCCGCGGCATTCTCCGCGGTGATGATGCCGCATTCGGCCAGCATGACGGCATGCGCGTCGTGTGCGTCGAGCATGGGCGCGAAAAGGTGCGCCTGGGCATCGGCATAGGCCGGCTGCAGGACGTGGCGGCTATAGACTGAGTGTGGAAAAGAGCCGGGCATGGCAAAGTCTCTTTCGGGCGTGGTGGGAAGTCAGGAATGGGTGAGGTCGCGCCAGATGCACCAACCACTAGCAATCAGCAATTGATGCCATCCTCCCCGTCACCCCTTGATCCCCGTCAAGGCAATTCCTTTGATAATCTGGCGCTGGAAGAGGATGAAGACGATCAGCAGCGGAATGGTGGCGAGGCTGGCGCCGGTCATGATCTTCTCCCACTGTGTCGTCGATTCGCCGCGGAAGAAGCTGAGGCCGACGGGCAGCGTGTAGAACGCGCGGCTGCTGGCGATGATCAGCGGCCACAGATAGGCGTTCCAGTTGCCGATGAAGTTGAAGATACAGAGCGCGGCCACGGCGGGCTTGACCAGTGGCATGGCAATGCGCCAGAAGATGCCAAATTCGTTCATGCCGTCGATGCGCGCCGCGTCGAGCAGTTCGTTGGGCACACCGTCGAAGAACTGGCGCATGAGAAAAATGCCCACCGCGGTGATCACGCCGGGAAAAACAATGCCCCAATATTGCATGGAACCCTGATGCCAGCCAAGTTGGACGCTCATGTTGTACCACGGGATGATCAGCATCTCGGTGGGGATCATAAGGGTAGCCAGGATGCCCAGAAAAATGATCGTCTTGCCCGGAAACTCGAACTTGTTGAAGGTGTAGCCGACAAGTGAGTCGAAAAAGGCCACGCTCAGCGTACTGACTGTGGCGACGAACAGGCTGTTGAGATACCAGCGTCCAAAACTACTGGTCGTGAGAACCAGGCGGTAATTGTCCAGAGTCGGGTTCTTGGGCAAGAACGCGAAATCGATGAGTTCCGTGCCCGGCTTGAAGCTGGTCAACACCATCCACACGAAGGGCACGATCATCACCACCGCGCCCAGGCTGAGCAGGAGATAAACCAGCGCCGTCAACCAGGAGACGCGTGCGCGCCTGTGTGACGGCGCGGTCACAACTTGTTCGGAGAGGCGGAGCAGCCGTTCGGCTTCGCTTTCAGCAATCGTCATGAGCCTAATACTCCACACGCCGCTGCAGCACGCGCAACTGGAAGATGGTGATCAGCAGGATCACAAAGAAGAGCAGGACGGTCAGCGCGGCGGCATAGCCCATGTTGTAGCTGCCAAAGCCTTCTTTGTATACCTCAAGCACGACGGTGGTGCTGCTGTTGAGCGGGCCGCCCTGCCCCTGGTCGCTCATGTTGCGCACCAGATCGAACATGCGCAGGAAGGAGATAGTCTGCAACACGGAGAGATAGACGATCACGGGATTGAGCAGCGGCAGGGTGATGCGCCAGAACATCTGCCAGCGACCGGCGCCGTCGATCTGGGCGGCTTCGTAATAGATGTCGGGAATCTGTTGCAGACCGGCCAGAAAAATGATGATGGTAAAGCCCAGGCTGGCCCAGATCGCCACCGCGGTAATCGAGTAGAGCGCCTGCTGCGGGCTTTTGGTGAAGCCTTGCATGGGCAGGCCGAGGGTGAGCAGAATCTGGTTGATGAGGCCGGTCTGCGGCGCATAAAGCCAGTTCCACACGAAGGCCACGGCCACCAGCGAGGTTACGTAGGGGATGAAGTACGCCGCGCGAAAGAAACCGGCTGCCCGCACGACGGTGTTGAGCAGCATGGCCACCATCAGGCCAAACACCAATTGCAGGGGCACGCCAATGATCACATAGCGGAAGGTATTGAAGAACGCGGCGCGCACAGCGCTGCGCTGTTTGAAGAGATCTTCCCAGATATCCTGGTAGTTCTGCAACCCAATCCACGGGCCACTATTTTGAAAGACATTCCAGTCGCGAAAGCTGATGTTGAAGGCCAGGATCGTGGGATACCAGCGGATCACGACAAAGAACACCAGGCTGATAGCCAGGAATGCATAGGCCCAAAGGACTTGGCGACGGCGCAGCGTAAGTTTCAAGGCAATGCTCCAGTGGAAAAGGGAGACGGGGAGACTGTCTTCTTGTCTCCCCGTCTCCTTGTCTCACATACCCTACGGCTGACTGGCCCAGTACTCGTCGAGCATCTCCTGGACGGTTTGAACCGCAAAGTCAAGTTCCCCGACCGGGTCAGCACCATTCAGGACGACGGCGTCGTAGGCATCGATCAGCGCCTGGCGATCCTTGCTCTCGTCCACGAAGAAGGTGGAGCGCGCATAGGGGAGGCCGGCCGCAAATGCGCCCAGCTTGGGATCGGCCAGCAACTCGGGATCCGAGGCCGCCGCCAGTTGCGCGGGCAACTCGCCGGTCTCTTTCACCCACAATGCGCCGGCTTCGGGCGTGGTGATGAACTGCAAGAACTTCACCGCCGCGTCCATGCGCGCCGGGTCGGCCGCGGCTTTCTGCGTGATGCCGTGCGTCCAGTAGCTGCCAAAGGTGCTCTTGACGCCATTTAGCTCCGGCATCTCGACCACGCCAAAGTTCAGGTCGGGCGCATTAGCTGCGATGGTTCCCAGCCGGAACGAACCGTCGATATGGAAGCAGGCTTTGCCGTTCAGGAAGAAGTTCGGGTCGCCGTCAAAAAGTGTGGCGTCGCCCGTCTTGAGTTCGGTCTGGAACTTGAGCAATTGATTCCAGGCGTCATAGCCGCCCTGACTGGCATTCCACAGCACCTGGGTGTAGTCGTCGCTGTAGGGCTGCTGGCCGTACTGGCGCAGCAGAACCTCGCGGAACCAATGGTGCGCCTGGCCGGTCATGGAGACAGGGAAGCCCATGATCTCGTAATTGCCCTGGTCATCCATCTTGGTGCACTGTACGGCCTGCTGCTCAAGTTCCGCAACCGTTGTCGGCGGCTTTTCGGGGTCGAGGCCGGCCTGAGTCATGAGATCCTTGTTGTAGAAGAGCGCCAGCGTGCGTACCGCCGTGGGCAGCGTGTAGAGCTTGCCATCCTGGAAGCTGGCTTGCACCATGGGGCTAAACTCGCTCTTGACCATGTCTGGTGGGAAGGCGTCTTCGGGCAGCGGCACAATGTACCCTTCGCTCACCCACACCGGCTGCCAGCCGTAGAAGAGCGTGGCGACGTCGGGGCCGACGCCCGCCGGCACACTTGCCGCGATCTTGTCGCGGTAGTTGTCGTAGGGAACTTCAGAGTTGTGGATAACCTTGATGCCTGGATTCTGCTCCTCGAACATGGCGATGAGCTGATCCATGGCCTTGATGCGCGCCTCGAAGTTGTACTGCCAGTACTCGATCTCGACGACGTCGCCTGCGGCGGCTTCGGCGGGCGCGGCAGCTTCGGCCGGCGCTTCGGTGGCGGCTTCGGACCCAGCAGTCTGCGCGGCCGGCATGACGGCCGGCGCACAGGCCGACACGATCATGGCCAGCAGCACCAGCAGGCTGAGCACGGCAAAACGGGTTGGTTGTTTCATAAAATCCTCCTGTGAAATCGGGTGAGAAAGGGTGGGCTTAGAGATCGATTTTGAGCAAACGCGCTGCATTCCCGGCAAAGATCTGCTGGATGTGCACGTCGGATATGTTGAGGTCGAGGCAATCGCGTACCTGGTCCTGCAAATAGCGAAAGGCAAAGCCGCGCGGGAACCAGCTAGAATCGCTGCCAAAAATGATGCGCTCCGGGCCGATGGTCTCGTAATATTTGCGGAAGAGATACTTGATCGTCACCTCGCCCGGCGCCCAGCGAATCCACTGGTTGCTGCCGCTGGTGTCGATGCTCACATTCGGGCACGCCCAGCAGAGTTGCAGCGTCTCGCGTTCCCACGCACAGCCAAAGTGCGGGATGACGAAGGTCACTTCAGGGAAGGCCTTGGCTACGTTGTGCAGCTTAAGCGGGTTGATGTTCTGGTGCCAGGCAATGCCGCCCGCGCCGCCCTGGATGCCAAAGTGGATCAGCACCGGGATGCCTAGCTCGGCGCATTTCTCCCAGACCGGAAAGGCTGCCGGATCTTCGATAGGTTCCTCGATGTTGGGCGCCAGCAGCTTATAGGCGCGCAGGCCAAGCTCGGTTACGGCGCGGTCGAGCCGTGCCACCGCGTCAGGCAGGAAGGGGGAATGATGGGCAAAGCCGATAAAGCGATCCGGGCGCCAACTCACCACCTCGGCCAGATGTTCGTTGCCGCCGCCGGTGACAAAGCCGATGGCGCGGATGCCGTACTTGTCCAACTCGGCTACCCAGCGCTGCGCCTGTTCACGGTCGCCCGGGTGCTGTTCCTTGCCTTCCGCTTTGGGGAAGCCCCACATGCGCCGCCATTGCTCCTGGTAGGGCTGACTCTTTTGCTGAATCAGCGTGCGCCGCGCGGCGCTGACCTGCTCGGTGTAACGCTGCATCGTATCGCCCATGTCGGGAAACCAGGGCCGGTCGGTGGGGAAATGGGAATGGAAGTCGATGACCTCGAAGCCTTCGTACATTGCATCTGGCTTTCTATCAACTATTCAGTCGTAAGGATAACCTGGCGAGATAGCGAACAGCAGTTAACATACCATACACCAATGAGGCCGTGCAAACCTCACTTTTTGACGGGGCTATTTCAGATCGGGGGCAACGTGGTGCGCCGGGCGTGCGTCGCACACCCGGCTGTCTCAACTTGAAGTGCGACCTTTTTTGACCGTCTGTCCCAGCTTTGACTGTCAGGCCAGGTGAGTTTAGCAGGTGGCGCCTTAGCGCAACGTCTGGTAGGCCGTGCCCAACGCCAGGCCGACGAAGATCAACCCACCCAGGCTGAAAAAGGGTAGGAAGCTGTCGAACAACAGGCTGCTCAGCAAGCCGCTCGCGACCAGGCCGATCAAAATGCCGGCCAATGTAAAATGGCGAATATACCGCCCACGCCGCCGGCCAACCGATCGGCGGATGATCTGCGCCAGCGCCGCCCCTGCGCCCGAACCGACCAGCGCGGCGATGATCCAACCAAAGAAGCCGGTGAGACTAAAGAGGAAGGCCACGATCGGCCAAGCGATCAAGGTGATGACGCCGGCCACCGCAAACGCGATCCAATTATCGCCGGTCATCGCATTGTAAAAAATATTTTGCTGCTCACGGATGCACTCTTTACACCGGTACCCAACTTCGGTGAGCACGGCGCATTTCAGGCAGATCGGCTTGCCGCACTTGTTGCAGCGCAGATAGGTCTCGGTGTCCGGATGATTGGCGCAAAACATCGGCGCGTTGGCGGCCGTCGCTGCGGCCGATTCGTTTGGTGATGAAGATGAAACTGTCATGACTCGCTTCCTGTTAGATGGTCTCTAGTTTGCCTCTAGGTCGTCCACTGCATCTTATCCATCAGCGTCTGGTAAAAATAGCTCCGCTCGCGTGTGCGCACGAAGCGCGCTAAATGTGGGCTGCCCACGACCAGCACCTGATCCCCTTCCTGAACTTCGACCACGACTTGACCATCGACCGTCACCATCGGTGGATAATCGCTGGTCGCCTGCAAACGAATGGTGGCGCCCTCCGACAAGATCACGGCGCGATCCATGCTGAGATGGGGTGCAATCGGAATGACCAGGATATTACGTAGCTCCGGCGGCATGACCGGCCCCCCGACGGCCAATGCATACCCCGTACTGCCCGTCGCGGTGCTGACGATCAAACCATCGCACGTATAGGTTGTCAGGTATCCATCATCCAACTCGGCGCTGATGCGCACGACGCGGGCCAGGTTGCCGCGGCTCAATACGACGTCGTTGAGCGCGTCGTAGGTGCAGATGGCTTCACAGACGCCCGTGTCAGGATGCGTACGCTCCACGTGCATCCGCACCATGAGTCGCTCCTCGATCCAGTAATTCCCTGCCAGGATGGCGGCCAGCGGCGCCTCCCAGTCGTGCGGTTGCACTTCGGCGAGAAAGCCCAGGCGCCCCATTTTGACGCCCAGCATCGGCACGGCATAGGGCGCGCCGATGCGCGCCGCACGCAGCATGGTGCCGTCGCCGCCCAGCGTGATCAAGAGGTCAACTTTGGGCAGGTGCGACGTCGTGCTCTCTAAATCCCACGCGGATTCGTGCCAGATGTCGGCGACGCCGGCAGCTTCGAGATAATTGCCGATCCTGTCCGCCAATTCTAATGATTCTGGTTTTTTGGGGTGATGTAAAATGCCGATATGCGCAAACCGTGTTAAACCCTGCCTGGCCATAACAGCCCCACTTGACTGATTCAGGATGAACTAATGTGTGAAACATTATCACGAAGTCGCAGTGGAAGCGAAACTGCGGTATCATAAAAATATGACGCGCATTTTAGTGATTTCCGATATTCATGCGAATCTAGCCGCGCTTGAAACCGTGCTGAGCGACGCGGACGGCCGCTACGACAGAATCTGGTGTTTGGGCGATGTCGTCGGCTACGGGCCAAAACCCAATGAGTGCATCGAACTCGTGCGCGAGCGCGCTGCGTTGTGTGTGATGGGTAATCACGACTGGGCGGTGCTCGACAAGCCAGGGATCAATGTCGACGATTTCAACCCGCAGGCGCGCCATGCCGTGCTGTGGACGCGCCAGGAACTGCGTGAAGAAAATCGCCTCTATCTCGATCAGTTGCCCCACGCGCCGATCAATCCGCCCGGTGCTGCCGGCATCCTCGTCACGCACGCCAGCCCGCGCGAGCCGGTGTGGGAGTACATCCTGACCCCCACCATTGCCCTCGAAAATTTCGCCGTATTTGACGATGCGATCTGTTTTGTCGGCCACACGCATAAACCGGCGATTTACCGTTGGCGCCGCTTCGATTCCTTCATCGAGGGCAGCGAGAACCATGAAATGCAGCGTATGGCGACGGTCGATTACCTGCAGCCTCGGTTGGAAACACTGCTGCAATTGGATGTTGACCCTACCCAGCGGTTGATCATCAACCCCGGCAGCGTTGGCCAGCCGCGCGACAACGATGCGCGCGCGGCGTACGCACTCCTTGACCTGGCAGCCATGACCTGCGAACATGTGCGCGTCCCCTACCCGATCGAATTGACCCAGAGCCAGATGCGCGCGGCGCATCTGCCCAAGCGCCTGGTGGATCGGCTGAGCTTTGGGTGGTAAGCGTCCGGATCACCCCGTGCGTTGGCGCTCCTCAGATACTTCTGGCTCGATCCGGTTGTACATTTCGAACCAGTCGGGCAATTCCTGCGAGCGCTTGCGCGCAGATTCACGCTCTTCCTGTTTGCGATAATCGTCCATGCGTTTGAGAATTTCCTGCGCCACTGCACGCGGATCGGGCACGGCGTAAAAGATAAACGCGCCGGTTTCCGCCGCGGTCTGACAGACGACATTCCCATAGTTGAACAGCCAGTGCAGCGGCGTCGGCACCGACATCGAGACATTCTGAATGCGTCCCAGCCCGGCGCTCATGCGATCCTCAGAGAGGCCAAGCGGCACGCGATCTACGTGCGCGATCTCGACGTTGCTCACCTCATACGTGTCGTTGCGCCAGTCGGCAATCACCCAGATCACGCGCACCAGGGCGATCAACGTCAGCAGCACACCCACGACCGTCAGCACATTCAACAAAGGAAAACTCTCCTGCGGTGCACCATAGATCTCTGTCAACGACGGCAGGATGGACAGGATCAGAAACACGCTTAAAACCAGCAGCGGAAACCAGAGGCGTGGGATCAGCACCAGCCAATGCTTGCGCCAGATAATGCGGTTGCCCTGCTCGCGCCGCAGTCGCGCGTTCATGCTTTCGGCCACGCGCCGCCGCCAGCCGGTGGGCGGCGGCGCCAACACACCGCCCCGGTAGACGCGGCTGGGCGTGTCCACCGCCACTCCCAAGCGCGCCTCCAACATGCGCTGGATCACCAACTTGCTCTGTGCTGTGGTGTGGCGTTGCCGTTGCTTGCGCTGCTCGATAATAGTCTCCCGCAAATCGCGAAAGTGCGTCGTGTAGTCGAAGGTGATCGTGCCCGCGGTGGCCGCGGTCGCAATCGTCATCGTGCCGTAGTCTAGAATCTTACCCAGCCAGGTGCTACGAAAATCCACATTTTGCACCTGCTCCAGCGGCGCTTCTTTGCGCCACTCGTTGATAAATAGCACCTTCTCCTGGTGCATCACGCGCCGATTTGTGACCACCAGCCAATCGTTCAAATAATCGATCGTTCCCCACACAATCGCGCCCCCGGTGGGGAGCATAAGGAACAGAATGACAGCGCGCATGATCTGCTGAGGGCCAGGAATGAGACTGGCTATCCCAAAAAAAGCAAACAAGAACGCAAACAGAATCAACCCCGGCAGCATCTTGCGTAGAAACGCCACCCAGTGGCGCCGGCTGAAGATAATTACCTGTTCACCGGGTTGGAGCCAATCGTATTTCTGCTTGACGCCCTCGTCCATTGGGCTAATCGTGCGCGTCGTGCGGATGTTTAGCTCTGGTCGCAGCGCGCGCCCAAGCTGAGCGGAAACGGCTTCCAAATCGCGCCAGTGAAAACGGAGCCACTCACTGCCCGGCTGCGCCTCCACGGTCGATTCCTGCGAGACCTGACCCAAAAGCGCCAACTCCGCAAAATAAGTCGGGCCAACCGCCAACGCACTGTTTAATTGATTGCCCTCTTTGTCGAGCGCCCGGATCGCAGCGCGCCCTTCGAGCAGCACCCACAGGCTGTCCGCCTCTTCCCCTTGCTGGACGAGTAAATGCGTGTTTGGGAAGCAGAGGTGACTGACAAAACCGGCAATTATGTGGCGCGTCTCAATATTGAGTTGGTTAAAGATCGACAAGCGTTGAATAGCGTTTTCGCGCACGTCGATCTCGGCATAGACTACTTTATCCGGCTCTAACCCGGTGATACTGACAAAACTGTGATAGGGAATGGCGTACACTTCGGTTCGGGTCTGCGCAGTCACACTATGCGCCATCCGCCGGTCGCCGCTCCCCAGCCCAATAAAGCCGGAAGCGCCTGCCGCGGCGCCAAACATCCCCCCATTTCCGATCAGATGGGAAGGTTGACCGGCCAGTTCGAGCTTGACCTGACCGTGGTGAACCAAAAAGACTTTGTCCACGAGATCACCAAGTCGGTAGATCGATTGCTCAGGTTCGTATTCAATGCCCACCGTCTCGTCGGCTAGAAAGCCGGCGATGATCGGACGCAAGGGGATCGAGACTGCCATCCGCGCCATGAAAGGAAAGGTGCACAGCCTGTCTGCAATCTTCTGTGAAAATAGCTTGTCTCGAATCTTTGGGAAATGATAGATCAAGCGGCTAAAGGCATGGATGTCGATGGAGATCAGCCAGCACAGGTCGTCGCTGCGCGCATTGGTGCGATAGGCGTCGTCGAACAGAAATTCCAGATGGCCTAACAGCCTGCTGGGGCCGATCGTGCGGGCAAAGCGGCGCAGACGCCGCCCATCGTCGCCGCGCTCCTCACGATATTGGCTGATGTGCCCTTCCAGCAGAATATAGATCGCCGTGATCGGCGTATCCTGCTGATAGAGCATCTGAAACGGGCCAAGCTGGTGCGACCAGATCGCGCCGGTGATAATCGGCGCCCAATCCTCGTGTGGGATGCCGGCCAGAAAGTTCAGCTCGACCACCCGAGGGTGGTCGGCCGAAAGCGGCGTCCTGCTCAGGTCAGGGCCGTTCGTGCTCACAGCGCTTCCTTGATAATTTCGGCGACTTTGCGGCTGATGCCAGGCACCGTCATGAGCTCCTCCACTGTAGCCAGGCGCACACGCTCTAGATCGCCATTGAAATGCTTGAGAATCGCCTTGCGCCGCTGCGGGCCAATGCCTGGCACATCGTCGAGCCGCGAGCGAACCTGCTCTTTGCTGCGCAGATTGCGGTGATAGGTGACGCCAAAGCGATGCGCCTCATCGCGGATGCGTTGCACCAGGTGCAATGCCTGGCTGCCGCGGCGCAACCACAGCGGCTCGGAGAGATGGGGTCGATAAACTTCTTCCTCGCGCTTGGCCAGGCCAATCACAGGAATGCGACTCAGCAGATCGAATTCTTCCAGCACCTCGACCGCCACGCCAAGCTGCCCCTTGCCGCCGTCGATGATGACCAGATCCGGCAGGATGCGCCAGGTTTCGTCTTCGCTGCGGTTGCGCTTGCCGGGATCGACGTCGGTCTGTGGCTCCACCAGCCGGCGGAAGCGGCGGCGCAGCATTTCACGCATACTGGCAAAGTCGTCGGGCGCGCCCTGGCTCCCTTTGCCATGGATCTTGAAGCGTTTATAGGCGCTCTTGGCTGGCGCGCCTTTGACAAAAACCACCATCGAGCCGACCGTGTTTGTGCCTTGCAGCGTGCTGATGTCGTAACATTCGATGCGCGTCGGCGCGGCGTCAAGATGGAGCACCGACTGCAACTCGGTGATCGCTTCCGTCTGGCGATTGGTGTCGGCGGCGCGCGTCGCCTGCTGCACGCGCAGAAATTCGGCGGCGTTATCCTGCGCCAACTCCATGACCTGCACCTTGTCGCCGCGCCTGGGCACGCGCAACTCGACCTTGCCGCCGCGGTGGTTAGCAAGCCATTCCCCCAGGACAAGATGGTCGCTCGGCAGCGTCTGCAGCAGAATCAGCGGCGGCACAAAGGCGGCGTTGTCGTAAAACTGCTGGACAAAGGCGCCGATCACAGAGGCCATCTGGCTGGTTCCGGCCGGATCGGCTGCTGTGAAATCATCCTCTGTAAGATCGCCCTCTGTGAGGTCGGACGCACCGTTCTGCTGTTCGTGCATCTGGAATAGCTCGGCGCCTTCCAGCATAAAGCTATCGCGGCCCACCATGCGGCCATGTCGCACCATAAAGACCTGCACGGCGGTGTCGCCCGTGCGCGCATCCTGGGCGACGGCCACATAATCGAGATCTTCCAGCTTTGACGTAACGACCTTTTGTTGCTCGGCGATGCGCTGCGCGGAGTGGAGCCGGTCGCGATAAAGCGCGGCCAGCTCGAATTGCAGATTTTCCGCGGAACGCGTCATCTGCTCCTGTAACTGCCGCAGCACCTGGTCGCTGTCACCTTCCAGGAAGTGGATCAGTTGCTGGATCGTCTGGCGGTACTCCTCGCGCGTCTGCGCGCCGATGCACGGTCCGCCGCAAAGTTTGATGTGATAATAAAGACAAGGTCGCCGATCCGCCCCTGTGATGGTGCGGTCACAGTCCAGGTAGGGAAAGACGCGGCGCAACGCATCGAGCGTCTCGTAACAGGCGCGGCTGCTCGTGTAGGGGCCAAAATAGCGAGCGCCATCCTTGCGCATACGCCGCACGACCTGAATTTTGGGGAAATCCTCCTGCCAGTTCACCTTGATGTAGGGGAAGGTTTTGTCGTCCTTGAGCCGCACGTTGTAATGCGGCTGGTAGCGCTTGATCAGCTCGTTCTCGAGGACGAGCGCTTCCAACTCGGTCTTGGTGACCCACCAGGAAATGTCGGCGATTTCTGCCACCAGCGCCTGCGTGCGCGGGCTGTGATTGGCTGAGGCATGGAAATAGCTGCGCACGCGATTGCGCAACACTACCGCCTTGCCTACGTAAAGCACGCGCCCTTCCTTGTCCAGCATCTGATAACAGCCGGGCGCGGTGGGCAGGCTGTCCAGCTTTTGGGCAACTTTTTCGGGAATTCGCTCATTCATGGCGTTGATTTTACCACGAGATTGCTATGAGATCGATGAAAAAATTGCGTGCGAGGAATGTTGAAAAAGCAAGGTTGAAAATTTAGGGATCGAGGTTGGTAAAGTGAAAGGATTGAGTATAATGGTCTGGTTCGCCAGCGCGCCCTGAGTTATTGACAAGTTCATACTGGTTGTCGAGCCATCGCTTCTATCCATGCGTCGTCTGTTCATGTGCCACGAGGAGCAAACTTCATGCATCCCTACTCGCCTTTCGCCACATCCCGGTTGAAGAAGTTCGTCCATGTTGCTGCATTCTTGGCCGTGCTGCTGGCCTCTTTGCCGGCCTATGCCGTCCACGCGCAGGACGATATTGCGCAGCCGGTCGCGCCGGCCTCGCTCGCCAGCCTCGCCGAGATGTTGGCAAGCGCTCCAGGCTTGACCGCGTCGCCCATTCCAGAGGGCGTAGAATTGCCCGCATCCATTCCCGCCGAAGCACTGGCGCAAATGCCTGACCGTACAAAGTACGCTGTCGTCGGCTACCGACTGGAAGGCGATGGGCTGCATGCCACCGTGCAGTTGCCTGCCTCGCAGACTGCGTATATTGCCTCGGGCGCTCCCGACAACAATTTTGGAGGAGACGCCTTCATCAACCTCGGTTGGGAGCAGGTGATCTACAATGCGATGCGCGTGCTGATCCAGTTCGACCTCGGCTCACTGCCCGCCAACGCCCAGATCAACAATGCCACCTTTTATATCAACCAATCCGCCATCACCCCGGCCGGTGACGGGCAGGGCATGTCCTTCCGCGCCCAATTTATGCAGCAAGCCTGGAATGCAAGCAACGTCACCTGGAACAGCGCCAACTACCTGGGCGGGCAGTCATTGCCGCTTGGCGACATCCCGCCCGCTGTTGGCTGGATCGAAGGCGGCGCGACGGATGTCGTCAAGGCGTGGCGGAGCGGACAGCCCAACAACGGTCTGCTCATTACCGGAGACGAAACGGCGAACCTGGGTCGCTGGCGCCAGTTCTACTCCCGCTCGATCCCTGCGCTGGCGCCCTATATCCTGGTCGACTACACGGTTAATTGCGACACGACGCCGCCGGTCGCCACGATGGGCGCGCCGCGCAGCTTCGAGCCGGCTGAGTTCGTGGTTTCTTGGTCTGCCTTCGACCCCGAACAGCCGGGCTGCCAGGCCAGCGGGGTGGATTGGTACAACGTGCGCTACCGCATCAACGGCGGCGGATGGAGCAACTGGAAAGATCAGAGCACGTCCACGTCGAATACCTTTAAGGGCTGGGCGCCCAACGGTGCGCTGGTCGAATTCCAGGTGCAGGCCGCCGATCGCGCCGGCAATCTGGGTGCGTGGAGCGCGATTGTGTCAACGCGTATCGACGCGGAGCCGCCAGTCGCCTCGGTGAATCCGCTGCCCCAGTTCACGATCTCCCCAAATTTCACCGTCTCTTGGGGTGGCGTCGACAACCTTTCCGGCATCGCTTTTTACAACCTGCAGGTCAGCAAGAATGATGGCAATTGGCAGACGTTGCTTTCGGACACGACAGCCACTTCGTTCCAAGTCACTGGCTCCAGTTTCGGCGACAAGTTCGAATTTCGCGTCCAGGCGGTCGACAACGCCGGCAACGCCCAGCCGTGGAGTCCAAACGCCCAGGCGTTCACCGTTATCTTTGACGAGCCGATCGCGGTTGTGCTGCGCTTCAACCCATCCGTCATCAAGCCGACTTCTCCGATTACGACTGTGATCCCGGTAAGCTGGAGCACATTCTCTGCGCCGGGCACGACCATTACCGAGTATGAGTTGCGCTATCGGTACACGCCGTTCGACGGTGTCACCGGCAACTGGCTCACCTGGCAGACTTTTCCCGGCGCGACGGAAAGCGCCAACTTCGACTACACCGCGCTAGGGCTTGGCAATGGCCTCTACGAGTTTTATGCACTGGCGACCAACAATCTCGGCCAGAAGCAGACCTTTAACCCTGACAACGGCGCCGGACAGTCTGTGATCCTGGATCTGAACGATCAGCTCCTCCCCGCAGTTTACATGCCGTTTGTCTCCAATACTGCGTCTGACTAGACCTCCCGCTCAGTCATGCGGAACAAGGTGACAGTCACTTCACAAAGTGACTGTCACCAGACGCGACCGCGGAATTCCTGCCCAGCCAAGGCTGGCGCTATAATAGCGCACTATGGAAATTCTTGGAGGTCCACTCTTTGCCGTGGCCGGCGCCGGTGAGTCACACGGACCGGCCATCACCACCATCGTCTTTGGCTGCCCGCCGGGTCTTTTCGTGCGCGCGGCCGATATCCAGCGTTATCTCGACCGGCGCCGCCCCGGCAGCAACCGGCATGGCACCCCGCGCCACGAAGACGACGTCGTTGTGCTGCTTGCCGGTCTCTACCAGGATGACCTTGATGCCCTCACCGCCGGCGCAGCGGTCACGGTGCAGCAAGGCGATCAGCGCGCCGCCACGACAGGCTATGCGTCAGGCTACACCACCGGCGAACCGATCGCCGCCATCGTGCTGTCGACCGCCAAGAAATCCGCCGACTACGCACAGTTTAGTGGGCCGGCAGGCGAGGTGCGCCCTGGCCACACCGATCTGGTCAAGTTCAAGCAAAGCCAGGGCTTTGTCGACCCGCGGGGGGGCGGCCGTTCCAGTTATCGTTCCACGATCAGCGATGTGATCGGCGGGTCGATCGCGCGCCTCTTTCTGGCCGAACATTTTGGCACGGTCATTCTCTCTTCGATCTGTCAGGTCGGCGAGTTGCGCGCCGGCCGCAGCCTGGCCGAGCACGTTGAAACATTGATGCGTGTGGGCAATGGCTCTATTGCACCAGAAACGCTGGCCGGCCTCACTGCCAGCATGGCCGCCGCGGAGATTTACTCGGTGGACGCAGACTTTGCCCGTGAGGCGGGCCAGTGGATCAAGCGCACGCGCATTGACGGCGATTCGCTCGGTGCAGCGGTCGAGGTCGTCGCCGTCAACCCGCCAGCCCTGGCCGGCGATCCGCTCTATCAAAGCTTGAAGGTGCGCATCATGGGCGCGCTCGGCGGGCTGCACGCGGTGCAGGGCGTCGAGATCGGCGCCGGTTTTGCCGTGGTCGAACGCCGCGGCAGTGAGAACAACGACCCGATCCGAACCGGCGGCTACCAGGGCAACAGCCACGGCGGCTTGATCGGCGGGATCACCACGGGCAAGCCGCTCGTCTTCCGCGTTGGCTTCAAACCGACCTCGACCATCGTCAAACCACAGCAGAGCGTGCGCAAGGATCTCAGCGAGATCGAGTTCAGTTTGCAAAAGGGACGCCACGATCCCTGCGTCGGCGTGCGCGCCGGCGTCACCCTGGAATCGCGGCTGGCCATTGAACTGATGAACGCCGTCTTGATGCACGCCGCCGCTCATGTGACGCCCGACCCCTTTCATCTGTTTGCGTAGGAACGGGCGCGATGGAGCTTGCCCATTTCCCTCCCCGCCAGCCCCACGACATCGCTTTGCCCTGGCTGATTGCCATGAAAGGGCATCCGGCGACGGGCAAGAGCGCGGTTGCGCACGCGCTCGCCCAGCGTCTGCATATCCCGTTGCTCGACAAAGACGACGTCAAGGATGTGATCCTCGATCTGCCCGGCGCCAACGACCTGGCGTATGCGGTGATGTGGCAGATCGCCGAGACACAACTGGCGCTGGGGCTGAGCGTCATTGTCGTCTCGCCGCTTTCTTACCCGTCGGGATATGCATGTGCGTGCGAGATTGCAACAAGACAACGTGCAAATTTTCTGGTCGTTGAAACAATTCTTGCCGAAACCGTCTGGCGACGCCGGTTGGACGCACGCGTGCCCGGTTACGCCACGCACAAAATCAGTGGGTGGGAGGCAATGCAGGCGATGTTGTGCCGATATGACGGTTGCTGGCAATATCCGATTGCCGCGGAACATCACCTGGTGATCGACACGGCGCAGCCCATCGCCGCCTCGGTGCAAAGCATCATTGCCCGGATGGAACGAGCATAACGGCAGCATTTATACCCCCGCCGCTGGCGCCCCAGAACGTAAAATCTTGCAAAAATTGACCATTGACAAACTAGAACAAACATTCTATTATAGGCAACACGTAAGCATAAGAAAGGACAAACCATTATGTCGGCCTCACTTCAAACTGAACACTTCACCGGCGCACTTTACGCCTTGCTCGATGAAACCTTTGACAACGTCCACGGCTTTTATCTCGACCGGGGCACGTCACTGTTCGAGACGCTGGCGACGATTTCGGCAGAGGAAGCTTCTATCGCGGTGGGTGGCAAATGTGCGACCGTGGCCGCGCAGGTCAAGCACATCGCCTTCTATCTCGACGTGCTGGAAGAAGCTGTGCGCACGCAACAATTCGAGCGGCAGGATTGGGGCAAGATCTGGCGCGAGACAAACGCTGTGGCGCCCGCGGAGTGGGAGTCGATCAAAGCTGCCTTGCGGGAGAGCTATGAGCGCATCAAGACGTTGATCGCCGACGCGCCGGCATGGTCAGACGAGCAGCAGATCGGCGGCGCCATCGCCTCCATCGTGCACACAGCGTATCATCTTGGTGAGATCCGCCAGGCGCTGTGCACCATTAAACCGTAAGCACGGCGGAATCTGGCAAAATCTGAGATTTAAGGAGGAGAAACGATGCAACCGCAATTTATCACCAAACCTGCTTTCACCGTCGTCGGCATGATGCTGCGCGCCACGCCGATGACGCCGGAGATTCCCAAACTCTGGGATCGCTTCGGCCCGCGCATGGAAGAGACGCCGCACCTGTCCGAACCCCATGTCAGCTATGGGGTAATGGGCAACTACGACACGGAGACCAACCAGTTCAACTACATGGCCGGCTGCGCGGTGGAGCAGGTGGACGGCGACCTGCCGGAAGGGATGCAGCGCTGGGATGTGCCCGCCAGCGCCTACGCCGTCTTCGAGGCGACGCTGCCCACACTCGGCCAGGTGATGGGGCGCATCTACAACACGTGGCTCCCGACCTCTGGCTACCGTCATGGGGCCGGCCCCTATTTCGAGCGGTACAGCGAGCGCTTCAACGCTGAGGATCCAGCCTCCACGCTGTCGATCTACATCCCGGTGGAAAAGCAGGCAGCCTAGTACAGGTGGGCGTAATTCTGCCGGTAGGGACAGGCCCCCGTGCCTGTCCGGTTTCCGGGCGCACACGGGGGTGCGCCCCTACTAAGCAACTAAGCAACCAATGAGGTATTTTAGCCCGTGTGTACTAGTAAGCCGTCAAGCGCAGAACCTTGGTAGAGCGACAGCAAGAGAACGCAGATAAGCGCAGATAACACCGGATAAGCGCAGATAAGTGCAAAGCATCTAGGTCTATGTGAGGCTATCGGCGTTTATCTGTGCTCCCTTCCAATCAGCCGCACCAAAGCGTTTTGATTGACGGATCACTAGCCTCACCTGAAGTGGAACTTTAGCAGGAGAAACAACATGGCAACGCTTGAACAAAAAATTGTCTCGCATCTTTGGTTTGACAAAGAAGCCGGCGAAGCAGTCCGCTTCTACACATCCATCTTTCCAGATTCACAGATCAGCAGCAGCGTCACCATTCACGATACGCCGTCGGGCTCCACCGAGATCGTGAGCTTTGTGCTGTGCGGACAGGAATTCCAGGCGATCAGCGCGGGGCCGCATTTCACACTGAATCCTTCCATCTCCTTCACCGTCAACTGCACCACGGTGGAGGAGGTGGACGCCTTGTGGGCGCAGCTCAGCAAGGGTGGGCAGGCGCTGATGCCACTTGACGCCTACCCCTTCAGTCCGCGCTTTGGCTGGATGCAGGATCGCTTCGGCGTTTCGTGGCAGGTAACCGCGGCCGCAGGGCAACAAGGCCAGCCACCGGTGATCGTCCCGTCGCTGCTCTTCACCGGCAAGAACTATGGCAAGGCCGAAGAAGCCGTCCATTTTTATACTTCGGTCTTTCAGGATGCGCAGGTCGGCCAGGTCATCCATAACCCACCGGAGGCAGACGGCAAGACAACCGTCATGTACGCGGATTTCCTGCTCGAAAACCAGCGCTTCCGCATTACCGAGAGCGGCTACGCGCATGGCTTCAACTTCAACGAGGCGTTCTCCTTCATCGTCAAGTGCGACGATCAGGAAGAAGTGGACTACTTCTGGGAGAAGCTCAGCGGAAATGGCGGCGAGGAAGGCATGTGCGGCTGGCTCAGCGACCAATATGGCCTCTCCTGGCAGATCGTGCCTGCCGCCATGGATGAGATGATGCAGGCGGACAATCCGGAGCGGCTGGCACGCGTCACGCAGGCGTTTCTGCAGATGAAGAAGTTTGACATCGCCGCCTTACAACGCGCAGCCGACGGCGGCTGACTGAAACGCTGCGTATCCACCCGATTGTCTTTAACGTCTTTTGTTTACCGGCACCCTGCTCCCCATGCTGTGCAGTTCTGTTAGAGGAAGAAACTAACGACCTAGGAGGTCAACCATGACAATCCGCACCACAAAACGTTCGCCCGGCGAAGTCACCTGGATGGACTTGTCCACGCCCGATCTGGTGGCAGCCAAGAAGTTTTATCAGCAGGTCTTTGGCTGGGCATATCAGGACACTGGCCAGGCGTTCGGCCACTACAACATGGCGCAAACGCAACAGCACAACGCCGCGGGCATGGCGCAGATGGATTCCGGCGCGCAGATGCCTTCGGCCTGGACCATCTACTTTTCGAGCGACGATGCGGCGGCAGATGCGCAGCGGGTCAAGGCATTGGGCGGGCAGGTGCTGATGGACGCGATGGTCGTCGGCGACACCGGCGCCATGGCGATCTGCGCGGACCCGACCGGCGCCGTCTTCGGGCTGTGGCAGGCCAAGGAGCATATCGGCGCCAATATCGTCGGCGAGCACGGCTCGATGGCCTGGTGGGAAGTCAACACTCGCGATCTGGTCGCGGCGCGTGACTTTTACAACAAGCTCTTTGACCTCACGCCGCACAAGATGGAAGGCATGGAATATTACACCATGCAGCGCGGCGAGGAAATGATTTGCGGCGTCCTGCAGATGGATGAAAATTGGGCAAACATTCCGCCACACTGGATGGGGTACTTCGGCGTCGACGACACCGATGCCGCAGTGGAACGCGCCACCGCCGCCGGCGGCATCGTCGGCGTGCCTGCCTTCGACATGCCCTACGGTCGCATGGCTGTCATTGTTGATCCCTTTGGCGCCGCCTTCAGCATCGTGCAGCCGCCGCAGGCGTAAACAGCAGAGAAAGACAAAGGAGGAAACGCAAATGAGCAGTGTCCGTGTGCTGGTCGGCACCCGCAAGGGCGCCTTTATTCTCACCTCAAACGAGGAACGCAAGCAGTGGGAGGTCAGCGGCCCCCACTTTGCCGGCTGGGAAATCTACCATCTCAAAGGCTCGCCCGCGAACCCGAACCGCCTCTATGCCGCGCAGTCGACCGGCTGGTTCGGCCAGTTGATCCAGCGCTCTGACGATGGAGGCCAGACGTGGGAGCCGGTCGGCAATGAGTTTGTCTATGATGGCGTGCCCGGCACCCATCAGTGGTACGACGGCACGCAGCACCCGTGGGAGTTCAAGCGCGTCTGGCTGCTCGAACCTGCGCCCGATGACCCCGACACCGTCTATGCCGGCGTGGAAGATGCGGCGCTCTTTCGCACGAACGACGGTGGCAAGAGCTGGCACGAACTGCCGGCGCTGCGCGCAACTAAGGGCGAACTCTGGGCGCCCGGCGCAGGCGGCATGTGTCTGCACACGATCCTGATCGATCCGAACGACAAAGAACGCATCTTTGTCGCCATCTCCGCCGCGGGCGCCTTCCGCACGGAGGACGGCGGCCAGACGTGGCGGCCAGCGACGAACGGGCTAAAGGCCAACTGGGAACTGCCCGACCCCGACGCCGAGGTCGGGCACTGCGTGCACAGCATTGCCATGCACCCGGCGCGGCCCAACGTGCTCTTCATGCAGAAGCATTGGGATGTGATGCGCAGCGACGATGCGGGCGATAACTGGTACGAGATCAGCGGCAACCTGCCCAGCGACTTCGGCTTTCCCATCGTCGTGCACAGCCACGAACCCGACACCATTTACGTCGTGCCGATCAAGAGCGACTCCGAACACTACCCGCCCGATGGCAAGTTGCGCGTCTACCGCAGCCGCAGCGGTGGCAACGAGTGGGAAGCGTTGACCGAAGGGCTGCCGCAGAGCGACTGCTACGTCAACGTGCTGCGCTCTGCGATGGCGGTCGATACGCTCGACTCCTGTGGCGTCTACTTCGGCACCACCGGCGGCCAGGTCTATGCCTCGGCGGACTCTGGCGACACGTGGGCGCCGATCGTGCGCGACCTCCCGGCTGTGCTCTCGGTGGAGGTGCAGACGCTGCCATGATCCGCGTCCTCATTCCGCACCATCTACGCACGCTCGCCAACAGCGGCAAAGAAGTCGAGTTGGAGGTCGCCGTGCCCGTCACCCAGGCCGCGGTGCTCGATGCGCTGGAGGCAAAATATCCGGTGCTGCGCGGCACGATCCGCGACCGCACCACGCACAAGCGCCGCGCCCTGATCCGCTTCTTTGCCTGCGGCCAGGATCTTTCGCACGAGGCGCCCGATGCCCCCCTCCCCGCCGAGGTGGCGACGGGTAAAGAGCCATTGATGATTGTGGGCGCCATGGCCGGCGGCTAATGTTCCCATTGTCACGCGACAACGCCTGCCGGAATCTCGTCCGGCAGGCGTCAATCGTCCTCCGTAGGTCGGGCTAGTAGCCCGACTTGTTGCTATACCAAAACTTCGTGCCTGACGCTCCGCTAGGGATTGCTGGCCTCCAAGCTGTCCGCCAGCCAAATTAACTGCGCCAGTTCTCTGACATCGACGTCGTGCTCGCCATCCACCTCGGCGATCAGGTCGTCGAGGCGCTGCACCTCACGGCTCAGGTCCGCCAGCGATCCTTCCCAGGCAAAGGGACTGTGTTTGAGCAGTTCTGCATATTCGGCGACGGCGACGGCAAGCTGGAAGCGCGGGTCGCTCTCTTCGAAGGCGGCGGCCATATCGCCAAGCATGAAGGGCTGCTCCATCTCGATGACTTCGCCTGTGCCAATCTCTTCCCAGCGCAGGTGCACGGTGGCGATCAAAGCGTCAGGGGTCTCGCTGCCCGGCGCCATCTCCAGTTCGTACAGGGCAGTGACGCTGTGACCCGCGCCGATCTCGCCCGCGTCCACCTCATCGTTGCGGAAATCGTCGTCGGCGACATCGCGGTTTTCATAGCCCACCAGCCGGTAGCGCTCCACTGTTTCCGGGTTGAACTCCACCTGGAGCTTGGCATCCTTGGCGATGGTCAGCAGCGAACTGGTGAGTTTGTCCACAAAGATGCGCTCCGCTTCCTGCATCGAATCGACGTAGGCGTAGAAGCCGTCGCCGTTGTCGGCGAGTTGCTCCATCAGCGTGTCGTTATAATTGCCCATCCCCATGCCGACTGTCGTCAACGTAATGCCTTCCTCGGCGTGCTCCTTGATGGCGGCCAGGATTTGATCCGGGCCGGTTTCACCCACATTCGCCACCCCATCCGAGAGCAGCACGACCCGGTTGACCGCTTCCGGGTTGAAGTTCTCGGAAGCGAGACGATAGGCCAGCCACAGCCCTGCGCCCGCGTTGGTCGAACCCTCGGCCACCAGGCGGTTGATGGCGTTCAGGATTGTCCGCTTTTCGCTGACCGGCGTCATGTCGAGCACCGCGCGCGCATTCGTGCCGTAGACGACGATGGCGACGCTGTCGGTCGGGCGCAGTTGATCCACCAGCAAATAGAGCGCCCGCTTCGCCAGACCGAGCCGATTCTCCATGTCCATCGAGCCGGAAACGTCGATGACAAAGGTGAGCGCCACATCCTGACGTTCGTCGGCCGGCACGCTGTAGCCCTGCACGCCGATGCGCATCATGCGGTTGGTTTGGCGCTCGGCAAAAGGAAAGGGCGCGCCGTCGATGGTGATGTCAAAGGTCTCACCCGCTGCCGGGTTGGGATAGCGATAGTCGAAATAGTTGACAAATTCCTCGGCGCGCACTGCGTCTTCCGGAGGCAGCCAGCCATCCTGCACATAGCTGCGCGCCACAGTATAGGAGCCAGTGTCCACATCCACGGCAAAGGTGGAAAGATTGTCCTTGGCCGTGGTGACAAAGCCGCGCATACCATAATCCTCAAACGACATGCCGGCTGGCGGTTTTGGATAGGAAGCGGCAGCCGGCGCCTCCATGGCGGCCTCGTTAACATAAGATGAACCGCTGCTGGCCGGCGCCGCGGGTGAGGTCATCCCCATGCTGCATCCGTTTAGAATAAGGGAGGCGGTCATGGCAATTCCGGCAAGTTTTGTAAGGGTTGATGAACGTCGCATGATGTATTCTCCTGTTGGCTTGAATTGAAAACAATAGCTGTATTTTACTGCCTTCAGCATAACAAAAGGTTGCTGCACTGCAAGCGCCAGATGTGTATCAGTTCACGCCCCCAAAGTGGTGTACCAATCAATGATACACCACCGCAGCGCCCGCAGTAGAGATGTAGGTCGGGCTATCAGCCCGACATGCTGCGTCAAACCACCGGCGCCTTGGATCGCGGGCGTCTCGCCCGCCGCCATTTCTCACCTTGAGCGGACGCTGCGTCAACGAGCAATGTCACGCTGGTAGCATGACCTACGGAACGGATCGCGGGCGTCTCGCCCGCCGCCATTTCTGGCCTTGGGTGGACGCTGCGTCAACGAGCAACGTCACGCTGGTAGCATGACCTACGGAGCGGATCGCGGGCGTCTCGCCCGCCGCCATTTCTCACCTTGAGCGGACGCTGCGTCAACGAGCAATGTCACGCTGGTAGCATGACCTACGGAACGGATCGCGGGCGTCTCGCCCGCCGTCTCTGGCCTTGGGTGGACGCTGCGTCAACGAGCAATGTCACGCTGGTAGCGTGACCTACGGAGCGGATCGCGGGCGTCGCGTCCGCTCAACGCAGAGCGCTGGGCAAGAACAGGCGATGCGGCGGATAGAGCAGGCTGTCGCGGCTGATGAAAATGCACACGACCGCCTGGTCAGGGGCGACCGTGAACGCGGCCTGCTCGCCTTCGCCGCTGACCAGTGGCTGGCCACTAGCAGTGCAGGTGTAGCTGGTCGTGTAGCGGGCCGCAGCGCGTTGTGCGAGGCTGAGCGTGTACGCGCCAGTAAAAACGCTCCGCACCCCAGTGCCTGCATCACCGGCCAGCACCGCGGTGAAACTGCTCGGCCCCTCCGCGCGCAGATCCCAGATGCTGCTGGAGGCGCTTGGTTCGATGCTGTGCACCACGTCAAGCGAGCCGGCGCGTCGAGTGTTGGCAAAGGCGCAGCGCACCGTTTGCCCAACCGCAATGGTCAACTGCGCAGTGACGCCCGCGCCGCTTGGGCCGGGCTGACCGTCGATGGTGCAGGTGTAAGTAGTGGCATAGTCGCTCAACGTATGGCCGGCGCCTGGCGTTAGGCTGATGGTGTAGACGCCGGCGCCGATGTTGCGCCGACCAGTCGTATCATTGCCGTGCAGCGTCGTGGAAAGAAATGTGGGGCCATCGAGCGCAACCGTCCACGGCGGCGTCAGTTCCGCGGGGCTGACTGTGGTCGCAATCTCGATCGCGCTGCCCGGCATGTAGACGCGCACGGTCTTTTCGATCATGCTGGTGGACGCGGCAAAGCCGCCGCTGGCAAAGAGGCCGCGCACGCGGATAAAGAATTCCTGGTTGAAGGGCAACAATTCGCTGATTGCCTGCCACCCTGCCGCGGTGCGCGCGCCCGCGCCCAGTGAAATGTAATGAATGCCATCCGTGGAATACTCGAAGAGGGTGCGGGCGAGCAGCGGCGCCGCGCCGTCCTGCCGCCAGATGACGGCAGAAATGTTTGGTTGCGGGGTCAACCACTGCCCCGCTGCCTGGTTGTTGCTCAAGCGCGCCAAATTCGTCCGCGCCGCGCCGCCGACATCGGTAAACGCGCCGGCGATCACGACTTTGCCATCTTGTTGGAGCGCGGTGGCGAAGACAACGCCATGCTCGATGGCTGCATTCACATTGGGGTCGAAACGGGCGTCGAGTTGTCCATCGGCGGAAAAGCGGGCAATACGGTTGCGGATTTGCCCTCCGATCACTCTGAAATTACCGGCCAGGATGATTTGACCATCGGCCTGGATCGAGATCGCGTAAATAAACCCGTTTACGTTACCAACATTGGGATCGAAAGTTGCGTCGAGGGCGCCATCCACATTGAGTCGGGACGCACCGTTGCGCGCTGCACCGTTGATAGAGGAGAACTGGCCACCGACCAAAATTCGCTCATCCGCCTGGAGCGCCAGGGCAAGCACCACATTGTCTGCCGTCGCCGTGAAGGTGGCGTCGATAGCGCCATCGGCATTGAGGCGCATCAGGTTATCATGCAACTGTCCGGCGCCATCCGCCTTTCCAAACTCGCCGCCGACGAGGAGCTTGCCGTCCGGCTGCAACACCAGGGTTATGATCCTGCCTTCTGTATCTGCAGCAAAGGTGGGATCGAGCGAACCATCGTAGTTCAGTCGCGTCAGCCCCTTGCGCACCTGTCCATTCACCCGCGTAAAGTCGCCGCCGAGAATCAGCTTGCCGTCCGGCTGCAACGCCAATGTCAGAACATACTGGTCGGCCATGGCGACAAAGGTAGGGTCAATTGCGCCATTTGTCTCCAGACGCACGATGTTGTGATGCGCCTCCCCGTTGACTTCGGAGAATCCTCCCGCGGCCACGATTTTGCCGTCGGGTTGCACGGCGATGGCCCAGACAGCCTGGTTGGCGCTGGGCGTGAAGGTTGGGTCCAGCGCACCATCGGGCAGCAGCCGCGCCAGATAGTGACGCGCCTGCCCGTTGATAGTAGTAAACGCGCCGCCGAGCAGGATCTTGCCATCCGGCTGGATTGCCAGCGCCTTGATGCTGGCGTCGGCGCCGCCGGCTGCTGACGTGGGGGCAAAATCCGCGTCCAGGCCGCCATCTGCATAGAGCCGGGCCAGCCGCCAGCGTTTGATGCCGCCGACTTCAAGAAACGCACCGCCGATGACGACCTTACCGTCCATCTGCTCGACCAGCGCGTGGACAGCGGCGTCCGGATTTGGCGCAAAAGTAGGGTCAGGCGAACCGTCCCGCGCAAAGCGGGCGAGGCCGCTGAAAGGCTGGCCGCCCATCTGCGTGAACTCACCCCCCGCAAGGAAGCGGTCATCGGACAGCACGAGAAGCGCACGAACGGGTGCATTGACCTCCAGCGCCGGCGCGGCGTCCATACTGCCGGCCGCGTTCACGCGCGCCAGGTAGCTGCGCATCTGCCCACCCACCTGTGTGAAATCGCCGCCGATCACCAGCTTGCCGCCAAACTGAATCCCCACCGCGCGCACAACGTCGTTGGCGTCGGGGTTGAAGTCGGGATCAAGCGCGCCATTGGCGTTGAGACGTGCGATATGGCGGCGCGTCTGATCCTCCACCTGCGTAAACGCGCCGCCGATGATGATGCTGCCATCACGTTGTACAGCCACGGCGTAGACCGCGCCGTTGAGGGTGGGCGCAAACGTCGTTTCCACCGCGCCATTGCTGTCGAGGCGGGCGAGATAGGCAGTGGGCTGGCCGCCGATCCCTGTAAACGCACCGGCGACCAGGATTTTGCCATCCTCCAGAGCGGTCAAGGCGTGCACGACGCCATTGGCGGACGGAGCGAACGCGACATCCAGCACACCCGCGTCAGAGATGCGTGCCAGGCGGCTGCGCGCCTGCCCGCCGATTTGGGTAAACGCGCCGCCAATCAGGATCTTGCCGTCCGTCTGCACCGCCAGCGCATAGACAACGCCATCGACATTGGGATTGAAGGCGGCATCGAGGCTGCCGCTGCTGTCAAGGCGCGCCAGGCGGTTGCGAGTTTGCGCCGACGCGCCCATCTGCGTGAACTCACCGCCGGCCAGAATTTTGCCGTCCGCCTGCACCGCCAGCGCGTGGACGGCGCCATTCGCGGTGGGATCAAAACCATCACGCGGGGATTGCGCCGAAGCAACACCGGCGGTCAGGAAGGCGGAGAACAAACAGGTGCACATCACAAGACACCGCAAGTAATTTCTGGATAAAGCCATACGCAACATGCTACATTCTCCTCGCTTCAGATAAATTGACGCATCTCAATCGCCAAATCAAGCATGGCTCAACCGGAATTGATGGGGTCGTGTCTTACGTGCCGGGGACGGGCTGAACGTTGTCTGCTTGACCGAAGCACCGCAAGCCCGTCCCCGGCACGTAACCTCACGAGATCCGCTTGACCCTCAAGCATTTATGCCTTGGGAGCGGCTTTGTGTGGCCGGATGACCAAGGTGCTTGACGGTGCGCCGCGCGGCGCCGCCCAGCGCGGCGTCTTTCGCAGTTGATCGTATGCAGGAAACCTATGCCGCGTCTTGCCACATAAAGAGGAAGCTGAGAGCGACATTCCGCAGGAAAATCCTGCTCGTTTATGGAGCCAATGGCTAATTTTCGATTTGATCGACAGCCAAATAACCGGTACCATGTCGCACACTATCTTTTGATCGTCCGCTGCGGCTCACTAAGGATCATTCTGTTCATGGCCCCAACTATTCTTTGCCTGGCAAGTTATTTCAAAGGCGGCGCATTTCTGGAAGAGTGCAAACGTCTCGGCTGTCACACGATCCTGGTCACCTCTCAAGACCTGGAACACGAGGCATGGCCGCGCGCCGCGATCGACGAATTCTTTGTTATGCCCTTTGTCAATCTCTTCAAACAACCCGATATCACCTATGCTGTGAGCTATCTGGCGCGCACGCGCCGCCTCGACCGTATCATCGCGCTCGACGATTTTGATGTGGAGACGGTCGCGGATCTGCGCGAGCATTTGCGCATTCCGGGGATGGGCGGTTCGACCGCGCGCTACTTTCGCGACAAGCTGGCGATGCGCGTGCAGGCGCGTGACGAAGGCATCCCTGTGCCGGACTTTGTGCACGTCTTGAATTATGACGATCTGCGTGAATTTATGGGGCGCGTGCCGGGGCCGTGGGTGCTCAAGCCGCGCTCTGAGGCAAGCTCGATGGGCATCCGCAAGGTGAATCGCGCCGACGAATTGTGGCCGATGCTGGAGGAGCTGGGCGACCGGCAGACCTTCTACGTACTCGAACAATTCGTGCCGGGCGACGTCTTTCATGTTGATTCGGTGGTGTGGAACAAGCAGGTGCTCTTTACGGTTTGCAGCCAATACGGCCAGCCGCCCATGGCAGTCTATCAGGGCGGCGGCGTCTTTATCAGCAGCAACCTGCCCTATCATGCCCCGGCAGAGCAGGCGTTGCAGGCGCTCAACCGGGAGGTGATCGCGGCGATGGGCATGGTGCGCGGCGTCACGCACGCCGAATTTATCCGCGCCGATGCGGACGGGGCCTTCTACTTCCTGGAAATTGCCGCGCGCGTCGGCGGCGCCTACCTCGATGTGATGCTGGAGCACGCCACCGGCCTCAACCTCTGGCGCGAGTGGGCGCGGCTCGAAATGGCGCATCTCCAGAAAGAGGAGTACACCCTCCCCGCCGCGCGGGCGACCTACGCCGGGCTGGTGGTTTCGCTGGCCAAAGAAGCGTGGCCCGATGCCACCGCCTACCAGGATGCGGAGATCGTCTGGCGGCTGCAAAAGGAGCATCACGTCGGCTTTATCGTCGCGTCGCCAGACCCGGCGCACGTCCAACATCTCATCGCCACCTATGCCGAACGCATCGCCCAGGACTTTACAGCCACCGCGCCGCCGAAGTCCGGGGAACGGCCGGTGTGATCCACCACAAGCAGAAACGAGCACCTATCTATGCCACCCACAATTCTTTGTCTTGCCAGCTATTTTAAAGGCGGCGCTTTTCTCGAAGAGTGTAAACGCCTGGGCTGCCACACGATCCTGATCACGACGCAAAAGCTCGAACAGGAAGCCTGGCCGCGCCACGCCATCGACGAGTTCTTCATGCTGCCCTTTCCCAATCTGGCGCGCCAGCCTGACGTCACCTACGCCATCGCCTATTTGATGCGCGAGCGCGCCATCGACCGCATCGTGGCGCTGGACGATTATGACATTGAGATCGGCGCCGAGTTGCGCGAACATTTTCGGCTGCCGGGGATGGGCGCATCACAGGCGCGCTTCTTCCGCGACAAACTGGCAATGCGCACGCGCGCCCGCCAGATGGGCGTGCCCGTGCCCGACTTCACCGCGGTCTTTCACTACCCGACGGTGAGCGACTACTTTGCACGCACCCCTGGCCCCTGGCTGCTCAAGCCACGCGCCGAAGCCAGCGCCATGGGCATCAAGCAGATTCACCATCCCGACGAGCTGTGGCGCACGCTCGACGAGTTGGGCGACCGCCAGAGTTATTTCCTGCTGGAGAAATTTCTGCACGGCGATGTCTTCCACGTCGACTCGGTGGTGTGGGACGGGGAGGTGTCCTTTGCCGCGGCGCATCGTTACGGGCTGCCGCCGATGACCGTCTACCACGGCGGCGGCGTTTTTGCCTCCAGCACGGTGGCGCACGGCAGCGAGATCGAGCACGCGCTGCTGGCCGCTAACCGTCAGGTCATTGCCGCGATGGGGCTGGCGCGCGGCGTTACTCATGCCGAATTCATCCGCGCTACGGAGGATGGGCAGACCTACTTTCTGGAAATTGCCGCGCGTGTGGGCGGCGCCGGCATCGACCAGTTGGTGGAGTACGCCAGCAATCTCAATCCGTGGGTCGAGTGGGCGCGCGTCATTGTGGCCGATTTGCGCGAGGAACCCTATACGTTGCCGCCGCTGCGCCACGACTACGCCGGCCTCATCGTCTCCCTGGCGCGCCAGGAATGGCCGGACACCGCCGGCTACAACGACGCCGAGTTGGTGTGGCGGCTACACAAGCGGCATCACGTGGGGTTTATCGTGGCTTCCTCAGATCATGCGCGCGTGCAGGCGTTGGTGAGCGATTATGCCAGCCGCGTGGCGTACGATTTCAACGCCAGCGCGCCGCCGCTCGATCGCCCGCCGGAATAAGGGCGGAAGCTCAAGTTCCGCGGACTTCATGGACAAACGCATCGGATACGATAAAGAGGCGGTCGCCTTTGCGGGGCCGGACGGTGTGGCCGCCGGTGAAGGTTCCAAAGGCAGGCAGCACCATCGCCCGTGCGCCCACATGAAAGCAGGGGAAGCGGTGGTGCGTGCTGTCCACATCGCGCAGCACGACCGCCGGGTGTTCGTGTCCGGCCAGCGCATAGCCTTCCGGCTGGGCGTCGAACAGGGCGGGCGGGTGGTGGCAGCAGGCGAAAGGTGCGAGCGCAAAGGGTTCGGCCACCTGCTCGATGGCGAGCGCGGCGGGCGGCGGGCCGGCGTGACGGTCGTGGTTGCCCCCCACCAGCACGATTTCCAGCGCCTGATGGTCGCGCCGCCAATTCTCCAGCGCAGCGGTGACTTCCCTGCTCTGGCTGGCGCGTGTGTGGAAGAAATCGCCCAGGATGACCAGCCGCACGGCGCCCGTCGCCGCGAGCACGCGCGCCAGCCGCGCCAGATCGTCGCCGGTGGCGCCGCCGGGGATGGGAATGCCGGCGGCCTGGAAGCTGTCTGTCTTGCCGAAGTGCGGGTCGGCGATAAAGAGCGTCGCCGTGCGCGGCCAGTAGAGCGCACGCTCTGCCAGCAGCGTCAGCGTTTCGCCGGCTATGTCAATGGTGGTGGAATGGGTGGAAAAAGCTTGCGCTCGGTCTGTCATGGTGTCAGCGTCAGGTAAGGTAGCAAACTGGAGGACCGTTGCCATCATTGCGTTTGCACATCTTGCTCAAAGTGGAATGTACACTGCATGGTCCATAGACTCATCTTCGGCGCAAACTTCCCAGATCAGAGAAAGCTCCGCAATTAACGCTCCCAATGATGCGCCTGGTCGAATCCAAAGCATTCCATAGGAATGCTGACCTCTCCCCAAATGTGTCCTCAAGACCTCCGGCAGCGTGCTTCGATCCTCAGAAACAAGTACAAATCGTTCTCTTTCGGCCCCAATTAGCAGTCGGCATCAGAGGAGCCTTTGGGTGGCGCGTCTCTTCGCCCACGCGACGAACTGTAATCGGGAGCGAGCGGCGCTGCAACTGCCGCTGGATGGCTGGATTGACAGGTTCATCAAGTAGAAAGCGGAGTGGCATCGTCAAGCGTAACTCAGGCGGCGGCAAAGGGGCTGGATTTTATATCACCAAGCTGTGAGTGGCGCGCAGCTTCCAGTTTGTTGCGCAAGGCTTGCACAAAGGGCGAATTGTTTTGCTCGCTCACACGCCAGTCAACTTGTTGTCGTTGCCAAATCGCACTCAGATAGAGAGTGACTTCTTCTTTGTGCGCCAAAAAACAGGTGATGGTGGCGTGAATTTGCTCCAGGGTGAGGGTGGGGAAGCGCAACGCCAGTTCTTCTGGACTTGCACCCAGGAGATAATCGCGCAAGATATACTCGATGCCCACCCGCGTACCGGCGACGCGAATGCTTATCAGCGTCCGGTCAGGCTCGGCGTATAAATATTCCAAGTAGTTTTCAAGCGGCGTGTTCGCATTCATAGACGTATTCTATCACAGACCCTGATCGATTTCGGTCACAGTTTCTCCTCCTTCTCCTCCACCGCTTCCAGTTCCAGCACCATGCGCTGGACGCGCGTGTTCCAATCCTCGCTGCTCACCTGGGTGCGCGTGCGCTGCGCCCAGATCGGGAAGGCCAGCGGCGTCAGCCGCCCAGTCTGGACCGGCGCGATGTCCTGGTGAGCGATGGCGACAAGCGTCGCTTCCAGCCGCACCAGATCAAGCTGCTGCTGGAGCACCTCGCGGCGCGCCTGGTCGAGCAGCAGGTTTTCCGGGTCATAGCGCGCAAAGACATCGAAGATCAGCCCGCTCGACGCCTGCAATTGACGCGTCTGCTTGCGGCTGCCGGGATAGCCGGCAAAGATCAGCCCGGCCACGCGCGCAATGTCGCGGAATTGGCGGCGCGCCAGCTCGGTCTCGTTGACGCAGGCCAGCACATCTTCGAGCAGGCGCTCGGTGCTCAGATAGCGCCGCCAGTCTAGCTCCGTCAGTTCCAACGGTTTGGGGGAAAGCAACTCGAAGCCGTAGTCGGTCGCAAACGCGCTGAGCGTGCGCGGCGTCTCGCGCGCCATGCGGAAGGCGACCAGCGTGCTCAACCCTTCATGCACCAGCCGGCCGGCCAGCGGATAGATAAAGGTGTGGTAGCCGTCACGCGTCTTGGCCGACTCAATGAGCAGCTCGCCCGGCGCCGGGATGCGCGACCAGCGCCGTTGAAGTTCCAGGATCGGGCGCACCGCCAGCAACTCCGCCGAGTCATAGCGGCCGGCGCGCGCAGCGGCCAATTGCACGCGCACGGCGCCGGCAAGCTGCGACGAAAGCTGCATCCGCGACCCCATCCACTGCGGGACGCTGCCGCTGCTCCGGTTCGACTTGCGCACATAGGCCGTCATCTCTTTGACGAGCACCAGCTCCAGCACGCGGCCGGCAAAGACAAAGCGGTCGCCCGGACGCAGCCGCGCAATGAAGGATTCCTCAATCGTGCCCAGCGCACCGCCCTTGAGATAGCTCACCTTGATCATGCCGTCGCTGGTAATCGTGCCGATCGACATGCGGTGATATTGCGCGATCTGGCGTGAGGTGGGGCGATAGACGCCTTCGGTTGCGGCCAGCTTGTTGTACTGTTCGTAGGCGCGCAGCGTTTCCCCGCCGTTGGTGACAAAACCCAGCGCCCACGCCCATTCCTGGTCGCTGAGGTCGGCGTAGGCGTGGGTCGTGCGCACCTCGGCAAGCAGCTCGCCAGGAACAAAACCGCTGCCCAGCGCCACCGTCACGAGATGCTGCGCCAGCACGTCGAGCGGCTTGTGCAGCGGCAGCCGCGCCTCGATCTGCCCCGCCTCGATCGCCTGGCGCACCGCGGCAAACTCCACCAGCTCGAAGGCGTGGGTCGGCACGCAGAGGATGCGGCTCACCGCGCCCGGCTGATGGCCGCTGCGCCCGGCGCGCTGCATCA